>OAVH01000948.1_pt1 | contig 18553 bp, 18 predicted proteins | sample 1495281 | NCBI WGS metagenome assembly OAVH01 (sample SAMEA2580082, study PRJEB22360) | human gut metagenome | biome: human gut; feature: human-associated habitat; material: faeces | place: Denmark | collected 2008/2010
TGACAGGTATTAAAAAGTATTGAATTTATTGAAAAAACACTTGATTATATGGAGAGGTGTTGTAACCGAGTGAATAGAAAGAGAATTTACAAAATGTTTATTAGAGAATATCAATCATCAGATTGTGAGGAAATAATAAAGCTTTTTGACAATACAGTTCATACAGTAAATGCAAAAGACTATACAAAAGAACAGTTGGATGCGTGGGCAACAGGGCGAGCGGATTTGAATAAGTGGGATCAGTCTCTCCGAGAGCATTATAGTCTTGTCGCGGTTGAAAATGAAATGATTGTAGGCTTTGAAGATATTGATAAGTCAGGATATCTTGATCGTCTGTTTGTTCATGAGGATTATCAGGGAAAAGGAATTGGGACTATGATTTGTAACCGATTGGAACAGGCTGTTTCCGGAAGCGTTATAATCCATGCTTCAATTACAGCTAAAACTTTTTTTGAAAAAAGAGGATATAGGGTTGTGAAAGAACAGCAGGTAGAAAGAAAGGGAGTTTTTCTCACTAATTTTGAGATGGTATTAATCGTATGAGTAGAAGAGAAATAATACAGAAGAGTAATGCCTTAAGAAAAAATAAATGTATGATAAGGAGACTAAAACAATGAATTTTAACGCCATTCACCATATAGCGATCATTTGCTCTGATTATGACGCTGCCAAAGACTTTTATGTTACGAAGCTTGGCTTTCCGGTAATCCGTGAAAATTATCGACCGGAACGTGATGATTGGAAGATCGATCTACGTATCAATGAGACAACAGAATTAGAATTATTTATTATGAAGAACCATCCGCAGCGTCTTAGTCCGGAAGCTTATGGACTAAGGCATCTGGCGTTTCAAGTTGAGAATGTACCTGCGGTGGTAGAGAAGTTAGAGGCAATGGATATTCCGTGTGAACCTGTCCGATTCGATACATTTACAGGCAATCGGATGACCTTTTTCCACGATCCGGACGGCTTGCCGCTTGAGATACATGAATAAGAATTGTTGCTTGCTCCGAAAGAATCGAACGCTCCTTGATTGAAATAACAGGGGATGTATGATAAAATTGAAAAGATTTAACAGATCTTTTCTGAATAAAAAATAAAAGCCGGACAGGCATGTGAATATTAGGAGGTTATAGAAGATATGGAAGCATATAAACAGGAATTTATTGAATTTATGGTAGAGAGTGATGTACTCAAATTTGGCGAATTTACATTAAAGAGCGGAAGAAAATCTCCATTCTTTATGAATGCAGGCGCTTATGTGACTGGTTCACAGCTTAAGAGACTGGGAGAGTATTATGCGAAAGCTATTCACAATACATACGGGGATGATTTTGACGTGCTTTTTGGACCTGCATATAAGGGAATTCCATTGGCAGTTGTAACAGCAATTGCTTACAATGAGTTATATGGAAAAGAAGTAAGATATTGCTGTGACCGTAAGGAAGAGAAAGACCACGGTGCAGATAAGGGAAGTTTCCTCGGAAGCTCATTGAAAGACGGAGACAGAGTTATTATGATTGAAGACGTTACCACTTCCGGTAAATCTATGGAGGAGACCGTTCCGAAAGTAAAAGGTGCTGCTGATGTTGAAATTGTAGGACTTATGGTGTCTTTAAATCGTATGGAAGTTGGAAAAGGCGGAGAAAAATGTGCTCTTGACGAAGTGAAGGAGTTATATGGTTTTGATACAGCGGCGATTGTAGATATGGCTGAAGTGGTAGAACATCTTTATAATAGAGAGTGTCAGGGAAAAGTTGTGATCGATGATACATTAAAAGCAGCGATTGACGCATATTATAAACAGTACGGTGCAAAGTAGAGCGGGAGGAAAAAATATGAACGAGAAAGCTTATAAAGCTATGAATTTTGCAGGTGTTTCCAACATTGTGATCGGAGTTGTGGTTGCAGTGGTGGGAGTTGCAGCCGGAGTGCTCGCTATTATAAGCGGTGCGCGCCTCTTGAAAGATAAAAAAGGACTTACATTTTAGTGAGACAATAAAGGAGTGCTAATTTTTTGAATTCTAAGAGAAGAAAAAGAGTTCGTATTCTTGGAAAGATATTGTTTGTATTATATATCGGGTTTATTATCTATTTTTTATTGTTTTCTGATTTGTATGGGCGGACTGGGCAGATGGATACTTATCGCTATAATCTGGAGCTTTTTAAGGAAATTAAAAGGTTCTGGAATTATAGAGATCAAGTAGGCTTTTTTGCCATGTTTACAAATTTATTCGGGAATGTAGTAATCTTTGTCCCGTTTGGATTCTTTATGCCCATGGCGAGCAAATACAGAAGCTTCTTTTCTACATTATTTTATAGCTTTGGATTGAGCCTTTGTGTAGAGACATTCCAACTACTTACCAAAGTGGGGAGTTTTGATGTGGATGATCTTTTGTTAAATACCCTTGGAGGAGTGGTCGGCTATATTATATTTGTGATAGGTGCGAGAATAAGGAGACAACATGATCATAAAAAGAAGACGAAGAACTACAGAAGAAGATAGAGCAAAAGAACTGGCAAAAGCCAGAGAGAAGCGACGGAAAAAGATGATACGTACAAAGTACGGTCAAGCGCCCAAGCGTCATGCAAGACAAGGAATCAAGTCCTGTATGTATTTTGTGCTGGCTGCATTTGTGTTACTTCTTATGGTATCAGTTTCTTTTGCTGCCAAAGGGAAGGTCGGCATACTGGTTGGATTTGCAGGCCTTTTTGTGCTTGTTATGGCAGGACGTGGACTGGCGTCAGGGATACGCGGGTTCAAAGAGAGAGATAAGAATTACATAACATGTAAGGTGGGAACGATTTGCTGCGGGCTGTTGATTCTCGGCATGTGTGCAATATTTATCAGGGGGCTTTTTTAAATGACGAAGTTAAGATATGAGTTGGCAATTTCCCGTATTCGGGAGATGATGGATGAAGAGACAGTAGAAGAGAAATTTCGGGATTATTTCAGAACGGTGGGAAAGTTTATTTTGCTCATTGATGAAACGAACCGAAAATTGAAGGATGGAAGTTTTGAGAAATATTCCATGGAAGAATTGAAAGCATGGAATACAAAGCTTTATGAAGATATCCTTGCGGATGCATATAACATAAGCTATGGAAATCCGGCTTATGCAGTAGAAAAATTAGGTGCGGAGTACGGATCTGTGTTGAGTGCCTTGTATGCAGAGATCCGCGGAGCGATTTCTTATGTGTATGAGCAGAACGTGGAGTATCTGGATATTTTATTTGAGCTGTTTATTGAGGTGTATAATCAGTTTGAAGGAGAACCTTCTATTAAAAATATTAAGGATACTATTTACTGGTACGCAAGTGATTACTGTGATGTGTTTGTGGCAGACCGAATCTTAGATCAAGTAGATGCAAATAGATCTTTTGCTGCGGATATTATTAGACAAAGTGATCTTACGGATCTTCGTTATCTCTATTCTTTCGGAGAATATATCAGTGACAGTGAGCTTCGTACTGCCGGGCATTTACTGGAACTGGACGAGTCTGTGATTGCGAAGATGGCAGATGTCTATACAGAAGGGTATCGGATTGGGTTTGTAAATACAGGGAAGGATCTCTCCAAAAAGAAAACAGTAAATATCCGTTATGTGCTCGGCTTTGAGCGTGTAATCAAAAAAGCTATTGAAAATTTTGAAAAGATAGGGCTGTCTCCGGTTATTTATCGTTCCGGTGTCAGTATGCTTACTAAGAGACAACATTTGAAGATCGGATATTATGGGGCGATTGCCAATAAACAATACGAATACGATCACAGAGATGATCAAGCACTATTTTTAGATAAGAAATTTGTTGAGAGAAAACTGGAAGTTATGCAGACGACCTATGAGCGCTGCAAAGATCTGGCGAGTGTATTTGCGGGACCGGCTTGTATTGAGATGTTTGGGGAAGAACCGTTTGTGCCGGAAGTAAAAGAAGAAGTGCTTACGCTAAGTGAAAAACAGCGTGAGTTATCAGTGTCATTTGACAGCCGTCAGAGCCAGATGGTGAACAATTATATTCCGGGCGACGAGAGAAGCTTTACCATCATTGCATATCCGGTACCGGAGATTGGCGATAAGTACGAAGAAATCTTTGATGAGATTATCCGAATTAACACACTGGATGCAAAAGCATATGAAAAAGTACAGCAAACATTGATCGATGCACTGGATCAGGGGACTTGCGTGCGGATTCAGGGTGGAAATGGAAATCATACGGATTTGACCGTACAGCTTCATCCGTTAAAAGACCGAGAGAAAGAGACCATTTTTGAAAACTGTGTGGCAGATGTAAATATTCCGGTAGGAGAGGTGTTTACATCACCTGTCTTAGAAGGAACAAACGGAGTGCTCCATGTGAGCAAAGTTTATCTGAACGAACTTCAATATCAAGATCTTGAGATTACTTTTGCAAATGGAATGATCGCAGATTATAATTGCAAGAATTTTGAGAGAGAGTTAGAAAATAAAGAGTATATACAAGAGCATGTATTGCACAGACATGCGACGCTCCCGCTTGGCGAATTTGCCATCGGAACCAATACGACAGCCTATGTGGTAGCAAAGAAATATGGCATTGAAGACAAGATGCCGATTCTCATTGCAGAGAAGATGGGACCTCATTTTGCGGTGGGAGATACGTGTTATAGTTGGAGTGAGGATATCCAAGTTTATAACCCCAATGGAAAAGAAATTATTGCAAGAGACAATTCTGTTTCCATTCTTCGAAAAGAGGATGTGTCCAAAGCGTATTATCATTGTCATACAGATATCACCATTCCTTATGAAGAATTAAAGAGTATTACAGTGATTACGAAGGATGGAAAAGAGATTTTACTCATTGAAAATGGAGAATTTGTACTTTCAGGCACAGAAATTTTAAATGAACCATTGAAAAATACTTATAAATAAGGTAACATTTATACGAATAGCTTATGAATAAAGAAAGGATGAAGATTATGCCAAGAGTAGGAATTGTTATGGGCAGTGACTCAGATCTGAAAGTGATGAGTAAAGCGGCCGCAATGTTGGAGGAATTAGGAGTAGACTATGAAATGACGATCATTTCTGCACATCGTGAGCCGGACGAACTGATTGAATGGACACGCAGTGCAGAGGGACGGGGAATGAAAGTTATGATCGCAGGTGCAGGAATGGCAGCAGCGCTTCCGGGTATGTGTGCAGCATTATTTACTCTTCCGGTGATTGGAGTTCCTCTTTCCGGTAAAAACTTAGACGGTATGGACGCAGTATTTTCAATTATGCAGATGCCGCCGGGAGTTCCGGTTGCAACAGTTGCAATTGATGGTGCTAAAAATGCGGCAATCCTTGCAGCAAAGATTCTTGCAGCTTCTGATGATGCGTTGCTTGACAGATTGAAAGCTTATACATCTGAAATGAAAGAGCAGGTTAAGGCAAAAGCAGCGAAACTTGACGAGATTGGTTACGAGGCATATCTGAATAACAAATAGAAAAATCATATAAAGGAGACGGGTTATGGATTATAAAAAAGCGGGCGTTGATATTGAAGCAGGTTACAGATCAGTGGAGCTTATGAAAGAGCATGTAAAGAAAACGATGCGTCCGGAGGTTCTTGGCGGACTTGGTGGATTTTCGGGAGCATTTTCTCTTGCTAAGATCAAAGAGATGGAAGAGCCGGTACTTTTGTCAGGAACAGACGGATGTGGAACAAAGGTGAAATTGGCAATGATCATGGATAAGCATGACACGATTGGTATTGATGCAGTAGCTATGTGTGTCAATGATATTGCATGTGCCGGTGGCGAACCGTTATTTTTCCTTGACTATATTGCATGCGGTAAGAACTATCCGGAGAAAATCGCATCAATTGTAAGTGGTGTTGCGGAAGGATGTCTTCAGTCAGAGGCAGCGCTGATCGGTGGTGAGACAGCAGAGCATCCGGGACTTATGCCGGAGGAAGATTATGATCTGGCCGGATTTGCAGTTGGCGTATGTGATAAGAAAGATATGATTACAGGTGAGAATCTGAAAGCCGGTGATGTGTTGATCGGAATGGCATCTTCCGGTGTGCATAGTAATGGATTTTCCCTTGTGAGAAAAGTGTTTGAAATGACAAAAGAGTCACTGGATACTTATTATGATGAACTCGGTATGACGCTTGGAGAAGCGCTTCTTGCACCAACGAGAATCTATGTGAAGGCATTGAAGAGTATTAAGGAGTCCGGTGTGGTTGTAAAAGCGTGCAGCCATATCACAGGCGGTGGCTTTTATGAAAATATTCCGAGAATGTTGGTTGATGGAACGCATGCAGTAGTTGAAAAAGACAGCTATCCGATTCCACCGATCTTTAAGCTCCTTGCAGAAAAAGGAGATATTACAGAGCAGATGATGTACAATACATACAACATGGGACTTGGCATGATCGTAGCAGTGAATAAGGAAGACGTGGAAAAGACCATGAAAGCTATTGAAGCAGCTGGCGATAAACCATATATTGTCGGTCACATTGAAGCAGGAGAAAAAGGAGTTACCTTATGTTAAATGTGGTAGTACTTGTATCCGGTGGCGGAACGAATCTGCAGGCGATCATTGATGCAGTGGAGTCCGGTCAGATTACCAATACGAAGATTGCAGGTGTAATCAGTAACAACCAAAATGCTTATGCGCTGGAACGTGCAAAGAAACATGGAATTCCGAGTCTTTGCATTTCTCCAAAGCAATTTGCATCCAGAGAGGAATTTAATGAACAGTTTCTAGAAAAGGTGAATGAACTTCATCCGGATTTAATTGTATTGGCTGGATTTCTTGTTGTGATTCCGCCAGCTATGATTGAAACGTACAGAAACCGGATCGTCAATATTCACCCTTCGCTCATTCCGTCTTTTTGTGGAACGGGATTTTATGGACTGAAAGTGCATGAAGCGGCTCTTGCCCGCGGAGTGAAGGTTGTAGGAGCTACTGTGCATTTTGTGGATGAAGGAACCGATACTGGACCGATTATTTTGCAGAAAGCGGTAGAAGTAGAACCAGGAGATACTCCGGAGGTGCTTCAAAGACGCGTGATGGAACAGGCGGAGTGGAAGATTCTGCCAAAAGCGATTGACCTGATTGCGAATGGAAAAGTGTCAGTTGTAGAAGGGCTTACTGTTATTAAGGAATAGAGAAAAGCATAAGGGTATGCAAAAATGTATACTCTTATGCTTGTGTTGTTTTCGGATAGGAGGAAATGAAATGAATGTATTGATTGTAGGAAGCGGCGGAAGAGAGCATGCAATTGCATATTGTGTGGCAAAAAGTGAGAAAGTAGATAAAATTTATTGTACTCCGGGAAATGCAGGAATTGCTCAGTTGGCAGAGTGTGCGCCGATCGGAGCGATGGAATTTGATAAAATTGTAGCATTTGCAAAAGAAAAAGAAGTAGATCTGGTGATTGTAGGAATGGATGATCCACTTGTAGGTGGGCTTGTGGATGAATTGGAAGCGGCAGGTATCCGAGCGTTTGGACCGAAGAAAAATGCTGCGATTTTAGAGGGATCTAAAGCATTTTCAAAGGATCTTATGAAGAAATATCACATTCCGACAGCGGCGTATGAGAATTTTACCGATTCTGATAAAGCGCTTGCTTATCTGGGAACTGCAAAATTCCCAATTGTGTTAAAGGCAGATGGACTGGCGCTTGGGAAAGGTGTACTGATCTGTCAGAATCTGGAAGAGGCAAAAGAAGGCGTGAAAGAAATCATGCTGGATAAAAAGTTTGGAACTGCGGGAAATGAAATGATTATTGAAGAATTTATGACAGGCCGCGAAGTGTCCGTGCTTTCATTTGTTGACGGGAATACGATCAAAACTATGACATCCGCGCAGGATCATAAGCGTGCAGGAGATGGCGATACAGGCTTAAATACAGGAGGAATGGGAACATTTTCCCCAAGTCCGTTCTACACGAAAGAAGTAGAAGAATTCTGTGAGAAGTATATTTATCAGGCGACAGTTGATGCAATGAAAGCTGAGGGAAGACCATTTAAGGGGGTTATCTTCTTTGGGCTGATGCTGACAGAAGATGGACCGAAGGTGCTGGAGTACAATGCAAGGTTCGGAGATCCAGAAGCTCAGGTTGTCCTTCCGAGAATGAAAAACGATATCATAGAAGTGGTGGAGGCTTGTATTGACGGAACCTTGGATCAGATCGATCTGCAATTTGAGGACAATGCGGCAGTCTGCGTAGTGCTCGCCAGCGAAGGTTATCCTGTGAAATATGAAAAAGGATTAGAGATTACCGGATTGGAAGCGTTTGAAAAAGAGGAAGGATATTATTGCTTCCATGCGGGAACCCGTGAAGAAAATGGAAAGATTCTTACGAACGGAGGCCGTGTTCTTGGAATTACAGCCAAAGGAAAAGATTTAAAAGAAGCTCGCGCAAATGCCTATGCGGCAACTGAGTGGGTGCAGTTTGATAATAAATATATGCGTCACGATATCGGAAAAGCAATTGATGAGGCGTAGAAATTATATTACATAAAGATAAAGAGCAAGGTTATATCATATCACAATATGTATGTGACCTTGCTTTTTATTATGAAATAATCGATTTTATTCATAATATCTATAAGACTATAGATATTATGAATTTAAAAAAGAATAGTTTCTATGATATGATATAGGAGCTATAAGTATTTTATGAGGAGGAAAAAAATGTGAGGAAGAAAGGATTTGTTTTGTTGGCAGCACTTTTTGCGTTGGGAGCGGTGGAGCTGAATGTTCATGCCGAACTTGCAGATGCAAATCCGCCGACAGCAACAGAAGAAACATATCAACCATTTCACCCGAATCTCGACGAGGACATGGTGATTATTGAAACGGAAGCTGATATGGAAGAAGAAAACCAGACGGTGTATGAGGAGGTTGAATTGAATGAAGTGACTTTTCCGGATGAAGAGTTTCGGAAATTTGTCGCTTTAACATTTGACACAAATAGTGATGGAACACTTCAGTCAGACGAAATTCGAGAGGCGAAAGAATTGAATACTGATTATGAGGTGTATTTTTCGTCTGTGAAAGGTATTGAATATTTGAAAAATTTAAAGAGATTTTCAGCACCGATGGCAGGAATTTCATCCATTGATGTATCAAATAATCTAAAATTACAGATTTTGGAGGTTAGTTATAATACGGAATTGACATCCATTGATGTCACAAATAATAAAGAACTTCGTATTTTGGACATTTCAGATACACCGATCAGTACAGTGGATGTGAGCAAGAATTCAGAATTAAGATGGCTTTATTGTTTCAATTCAGACTCGGAAATTCCATGTAACATCAAAAAAATTGATGTAAGTCACAATCCGAAATTGAAGAGATTAGATTTATCTCATACAGATATTGATTCTATTGATATTTCGAAGAATCCGAAACTTCAGGCGTTGAATATTGAAAACACAAAAGTAATTTCTGTTGATACGAGCAAAAACAGAGATTTATATGAATTTTATTTTAAGAACACAGATATTTCCAAGGTAGACTTTACGAAAAACTGGAACTTGGCTCAAATTATTGCATCGAATACCAAAATTAAAAGCATTGATGTTAGTCATTGTCGGAATCTGTTTGTGTTATATGTGCAAAATCTTCCAATCCGAGAAATAGATTTTAGCAATTGTCCGAATTTATATGAATTGTTTGCATCCAATTGTGCATTGGAAAGACTAGATGTATCAAAACATAAATATTTGAATTGCCTTGAAATTGATGGAACCAAGATTAGTGAACTTGATATTCGAAATAGTACAGCGATTAACGGACTTTCGATTTCTGGATCTAATATTACCAAATTAGATGTTTCAAAAAACAAAGAATTAAAAAGATTAGAATTGAATGATACTAAAATTCAGAATTTGGATATTTCCAAAAATAAGAAATTGGGAAAACTTTACCTTAATAATACAAATATTTCAAATCTTAAAACATTAGATTTATCTGGATATAAAAAGCTTGAAGAGCTGAGTTGTGAAAATGCTAACATTGAAAAACTTATTTTGCCGGAAGAATGTCCGGATTTGTATTTGTTGAATTGTGCAGGGAACCATTTGAAAGAATTAGATTTGTCGAAAGTTCCTATGCTTTGGTGGGATCTGAAATATTCCCCACAGACCATAAATGCACCGGCAGATAAAACAGGTGATGTTATTAGCATTGACTTAAACAAGCTTGTTGCTGATCGCACAAAAGTGACAGTTGCAGAAGCGGATCACTATACATATGATGCCGAAAAAGGAATTATTACATTTTTAAGCCCTGATAATTTAGAGTTTTCTTATGTTTATGCACATGGATATCAGCATGATGCAAATGCAGAACCGATGAAGGTTCAAGCGAAAGCAGTGGTTGCTCCAGAGGATGACGAAATAATATCCGGAGATGATAAAAATGACTCAGAAGGTTCGAATGAATCAAATGGATCAAAAGATAAAATTTCCGGAAATGAAAAACACAATGTGCCGAAAACGGGAGACGCATCAAATTATCTCATTTGGCTTTTGACTTTGGGGGGCTCAATGTCTGTGGTTTTGTTTTTTATTACAAAAAAGGTATTGAATCGATAATTGATTAAAAAGTAGGCTGTACTAGAAATAAGTACAGCCTACGGTGTTTTTATAACGTTGCCTTTGTGAGAATTCTAATAATTGCCTAATTTACCGAGATAGCGATCCAGTTTCTTCAGTTTCTTTTCTAATCCTTTTACTTTATGGCTGATTGTTTCAAGTAGCGCTTCAGCCACAAACTGTGGGGCGATCAATGAGTTGAAAAACGCATTGCTGTCTACCGGTACAGTAAAAAGTACTGTAGCATAGGGGGCTAAAAGAGCGCTTGGTTTGTCAGTGATCAGGATGATCGATGCGCCACTTTCTTTTGCAAGTTCTACAGTGACTTTATCAAGAGAAGAGTACCGCGGAAAACTGAAAACGATCAGACAATCGTCCTTAGTAATGTTATGCATATGGTCAATTGGTGTGATAGAACTTGAATTTGTAGTCTCCACATTGATCAGCATATGTTTTAGGTATAATAAGAAGTAGTCTGCCAGACAGGTATTTCCTCTGGAAGCCGCCACATATTTGTGTTTGCTTGAAATGATTATATCTGCAGCTTCTTCGAACAATGCAGGGGTATTGCTGGCAAAGACCGATTCCAGATTTTTTGCTGCATTCTTTAAATGCCGCTTGATGTAATCGGAATTGTTGTCAAATTTAGCACGTTTCACAACGCGTTGGGCAGGTACGGTGATCGTACTTGATATACTTAGCACTTTGTCCTGATAATCTTTTCTCAAAGATTTTTGAAAATCCATGAATCCATTGAAGCCCAAAGAACGGCTGAAACGGATTACAGAAGATTCACTGACGCCAAGTTTGGAAGCAATTTCGGTAGAAGTCATAAAACATGCGTCAGCTGAATTGTCCAGTATATACTCTGCAATCATCTGTTGCGTCTTTGTCAAGCTTGCATTATGGATTGTTTCTCTTAATTCTTTCATAAGCAGATACCTCGACAATAAATAATAGATTTTTAAATCGTTATAAACTAATTAAATTTAACCATGAAAATGTAAAATTTGCAAGATAAATTGTAGATACAAATGACATAAATTTAACAAAAATAAAAGTTTTCGTGAAAAAAATAACTTTTATTGAATAATATAAATGGGTGTGTTACTATAATTTTAGAGACAAATGAACAATATTTTTCAACAAATAAAAATGATGAAGAATATTATTCATTTAAAGTCCCAATCGCGTGCGTTGCGACGGACATAAAAATTTTATTCAAAATCGGGAGGTAATACAAAGTGAAAGTAGGATGTGTAAAAGAGATTAAGAACAACGAGTTCCGTGTGGGTATGACACCTGATAATGTAAAGGCATATGTAGGTGCTGGACATGAGGTTTATATCGAGAAAGGTGCCGGAGTAGGTTCAGGATTTATGGATCCGGAGTACGAAGAAGCAGGAGCTAAGATGATCGATTCTGCTAAAGAAGTATGGGATACTGTTGAAATGATGATCAAAGTAAAAGAACCATTGCCAGAAGAATATCCATTATTCCATGAAGGATTGATTCTTTATACATATCTTCACCTTGCAGCAGACAAACCACAGACAGATGCTTTGTTAGAAGGTAAAGTAAAAGGTGTTGCTTATGAGACATTGTTTGATCCAAGACAAGGCGGACTTCCACTTCTTGCTCCAATGAGCCAGATTGCAGGACGTCTTTCTATTCAGGAAGGTGCGAAATACCTTGAAAAGACATTTGGCGGAGAAGGTGTTCTCCTGGCAGGTGTACCGGGAACTCCAAAGGCTAATATCGTAATCCTTGGCGGTGGTAACGTTGGAACAAACGCATGTAAGATTGCGGTAGGTATGGGCGCTAATGTAACAATTATGGATATCAGTCTTCCAAGACTGGCATACTTAGACGATCTGTTTGGAGCACGTGTTCAGACATTAGTTTCTACAGATGCTAATATTGAGAAAGCTGTTAAAGAAGCTGATCTTGTAATCGGTTCTGTACTGATTCCGGGAAAAGCGGCTCCGAAGCTGTTTAAGAAAAAATATCTCAAAGAGATGAAACCAGGCGCTGTATTCGTAGACGTTGCAGTTGACCAAGGTGGATGTGGTGAGACAACAAGAGTTACATATCACGATGATCCGATCTTTGAGGTTGACGGAGTTGTACACTACTGTGTAGGAAATATGCCGGGAGCAGTTCCAAGAACATCTACAATCGCTCTGACAAATGCTACATTAAGCTATGGTTTACAGATTGCAAATAAGGGATTAGAGCAGGCATGTAAAGATAACGAAGTTATCTACTCTGCAGTTAATACATATGATGGAAAACTTACATGCAAGAACGTTGCAGACAGCTTTGACTGCTACGAGTATGTAGATATCAGAACACTTGCATAATAATTAGGAAAACTTCTAAACTTAATTCCTTCAAAGTTGTGAAAGGGGCTTACACATTTTTGTTGTAAGCCTCTTTTAATTATGTTATATTCTATATATAACAAAATACAGAAGAAAAGGTGATGGGCTTGTTAATAGAAGTTGATTTTAACAGTGATGAAGCGCTTTATGTACAATTGCAGAATCAGATCATTGTAGGAATTGCTATGAATGCAATCAGAGAAGGTGATACATTGCCATCGGTAAGACGCCTTGCGGAAACCATTGGCATTAACATGCATACGGTGAATAAAGCATATTCTATTTTGAAGCAGGAAGGTTTTATTCAATTGGATAAGAGAAGAGGCGCAGTGATCGCGTTGGATGCGAATAAGGCAAGAGCGCTCCTTGAGATGGAGGGACAGCTTAAAATATTACTTGCCAAGGGGTGCTGCAAGAATATTTCCAGAGAAGAGGTGCATGCTTTAGTAGACGAGATATTTGATGAATACAGAAAGGGTTAGACGGTAAATGAATTATACAGAACAGGCAAAAGAAGCTTTGAAGATTGCAGGAACGATCGCGAAAGAGTTAGAACATCCATATGTTGGGACAGAACATCTTTTGTTGGGACTGCGAAAAGTATATAGTGGTGTGGCAGGGCAAGTGCTTGCGAATAATGGTGTCCAAGAAGAGAATATCGAAAAGGTGATCGAAGAATTGATTTCACCAACGAGTATGCTTGGAGTTGAAAGTCGTCCGGAATATAGTCCGCGATTGGAGTATATTCTGGAAGAGGGGAAGGTGGAAGCTCTTCGATTTCGAGAAGCGGAGATTGGAACGGAACATTTGTTGCTTGCACTTCTTGGGGACGTAGATTGTGTAGCTATGCGGATCTTACTCACCTTGAACATAAATCCGCAGAAAATTTTGCGGGATATATTGGCTGTACTTGGGATAGAACCGAAGGAGTATCAAGAGGAAATTTCTGCTGGATCTAATAAGAAAAAGACGGATGTTTTGGAACAGTATGGAGTAGATCTTACACAGAAAGCGGCAGAGGGAAAGCTTGACCCTGTGATTGGACGGAAGTCAGAAATCAGTCGGTTGATGCAGATTTTGAGCAGGCGCACAAAGAATAATCCGTGTCTTGTGGGAGAACCGGGAGTTGGAAAAACAGCAGTTATTGAAGGACTGGCGCAGCAGATTGCAGCAGGAGTTGTTCCGGATAGCATGAAAGAAAAAAGAATATTGACGATGGATCTGTCGGGAATGGTTGCTGGATCAAAATACCGCGGAGAGTTTGAAGAACGCATGAAGCGTCTGATACAGGAAGTGAAAAATGCAGGAAATATTATTTTGTTTTTAGATGAGGTTCATACGATTATCGGAGCGGGAGGAGCAGAAGGGGCAATTGACGCGTCCAATATTTTGAAACCATCTCTTGCCAGAGGAGAAGTTCAGCTTATTGGCGCTACAACAATCGCAGAATATCGTAAACATATTGAAAAAGATGCGGCTTTGGAACGAAGATTTCAACCGGTAACAGTAGAGGAACCAAGTGAAGAACAGTGTTTGGAGATATTGGAAGGGTTAAAAGCGAAATACGAAGAGCACCATCATGTGGAAATCGAAGCGGACGCTCTAAAGGCAGCAGTTCGTTTGTCAAGTCGTTATATTAGTGATCGGTTCTTGCCGGATAAAGCGATTGATGTTGTAGATGAGGCTTGTTCCAAAGTAAGTCTCAGAGGTTTTAAGGCTCCGGAGAGCATTTATCAGTTAGAAGAATTGATAGAAAAACTGCGCGTTGATCTGGAAGATGCGATTCGGTCGGGTGATATGAATGAAGCAACTGTTTTAAATAAAGAAAGAGAAGATGCGAAAAAGAAACTTGACCAGACAAGAAGCAGATTTCAGAAGAGAATGTCTGAAAAAGAGGTGGTTGTAACAGAGGATGATATGGCGCTCGTTGTTGCAGAGTGGACAAAAGTTCCGGTTCAACGTTTGAAGGAATCTGAAAGTGCAAGGCTTCAGAAGCTGGAACAGACACTTCATAAACGTGTGATCGGACAGGATGAAGCTGTTAGTGCAGTGGCGAAAGCGGTTCGCAGAGGGCGTGTGGGATTAAAAGATCCGAAACGACCAATCGGCTCATTCTTATTCCTCGGTCCTACAGGTGTAGGTAAGACGGAGCTGTCGAAAGCGTTGGCAGAAGCTCTTTTTGGAAATGAAGAAGCAATGATTCGTGTGGATATGTCTGAATATATGGAAAAGCACAGTGTGGCAAAGATGATCGGATCTCCTCCGGGATACGTAGGACATGATGATGGAGGACAGCTGAGTGAGCAGGTGCGTCGCCATCCTTATTCTGTAGTGCTTTTTGACGAGATTGAAAAAGCGCATCCGGATGTGTTTAATATATTGCTTCAAGTATTGGATGACGGACATATTACAGATTCACAGGGGCGAAAAGTAGATTTCCGAAATACGGTGATCATTATGACGTCTAATGCGGGAGCGAAAGCAATCGTTGATCCGAAAAAACTTGGATTCAATGCCAAAGAGGATCTTGCCGATGATTATAAACAAATGAAGAGTAATGTGATGAAGGAAATTAAGCTTTTGTTCCGTCCGGAATTTCTGAATCGTATTGATGAGATTCTTGTTTTCCATCCGCTTGGAAAAGAAGAAATGAAGAAGATTGTAAGCTTGATGTGTAATGAGCTGATAAAAAGGGCGAAAGAACAGCTTAATATTAAACTTACTATTCGCGATTCGGTAAAAAAACATATTGTCGAGACGGGTACGGATCAGAAGTATGGAGCGCGCCCGCTTAGAAGAGCATTGCAAAATCAACTGGAAGATCGTTTGGCAGAGGCGATGCTTAGCGGTGAAGTGAAACGAGATTCGGAAGTTGTTGCAGGTATGTCTAAAAAAGAAATAAAATTTATGCCAAAGGCTACAAAACAAGATGGAATTGATATATAATAGAAAGCAAAAGAAGAACACTTAGGAGGACATAGCAATGGCAGCTGTAAAAGAACTGTTGAGAGCGGAAGCGGATGGAACACTCAGCTTCGGAGACTACACTTTGGATAGCAAGACAAAGTTAGACGGATTTGAATTTCAGGGAGATTTATATAAAGTCAAGACATTTGCAGAGATTACAAAGCTTGAAAAGAACGGAATGTTTGTATATGAATCGGTACCGGGAACAGCAGTTGAAAATTTCAAATCATCAGAATCAGAAGTTGTGTTTCGCGTATCTGGGACAACAGACGCACAATTTACATTGGAACTGGAAGCAGACAATGAATATGTTGTGTATATGGATGATGTAAATGTAGGAGAGATGAAGACAAACTTGAGTGGAAAGTTAAGCGTTAGTGCAGAACTTGACGCAGAGCATCCAGTCACAGTCAGAGTAGTGAGAAAATAGAAAATGTAAAGCGGAAGGGTTGCTGATTAGCAGCCCTTTTTGTTACTGAATGAGTGATAGAATAGTCTGATGGACGGCTTTTTAGTAATAAGATAGAAGGAGAGAGTACATGGCAAAAGCAAAGAAAAGTGTATTTTTCTGTCAAAATTGCGGACATGAAGAGAGTAAATGGCTAGGCCAGTGTCCGATGTGTAAAGAATGGAATACATTTGTGGAAGAAAAAATTACAGTTTCGTCTGGTGGGAAAAGCGGCGTTGTCCGGTCTGGGAAAGAAACGGATATTAATATTGTACCGTTGGCGGATGTATCTACGGATGAGGATGAAAGAATTAAGACGCAGATACAAGAATTGGATCGAGTTCTTGGCGGCGGGATTGTAGAAGGCTCGCTAGTATTGGTTGGCGGTGATCCGGGAATCGGAAAATCTACGCTTCTGCTGCAAGTTTGTCAGAAGTTATCTTCTATTAATAAGAAAGTTTTATATATTTCCGGAGAAGAATCTTTGAAACAAATAAAATTGCGGGCAAACCGTATGGGAGAATTTTCCGGTAATCTTTACCTGTTGTGCGAAACAAATCTGGAGAGCATAAGAACGGCGATTGAGAAACAGAAGCCAGATATGGTTGTAATAGATTCGATTCAAACAATGTATAGTGAGGATGTCAGTTCTGCACCGGGAAGCGTGTCACAAGTACGGGAGTCAACAAACGTATTCATGCAGTTAGCGAAAGGAATGAATATTGCTGTATTTATTGTAGGGCATGTAACAAAAGAAGGAACAGTAGCGGGACCGAGAGTGTTAGAACATATGGTGGATACGGTGTTATATTTTGAAGGGGACAGACATGCATCTTATCGTATCTTGCGAAGCGTGAAAAATCGTTTTGGATCTACGAACGAAATCGGAGTTTTTGAAATGAGAAAAGAAGGGTTGGTGGAAGTGGAAAATCCTTCTGAATTTATGCTCAGCGGAAAACCGGAAAATGCTTCCGGATCAATTGTGGCTTGTGCAATGGAAGGAACAAGACCGATGTTGATGGAAGTTCAGGCTCTTGTGTGCCGCAGCAATTTTGGAATGCCTAGAAGAACCGCGGCGGGAATTGATTATAATCGAGTGAATCTTCTAATGGCAGTGTTGGAAAAAAGAGTGGGGCTTCCTCTTTCTAATTATGATGCTTATGTAAATATTGCCGGTGGCATTCGGATGAATGAGCCGGCGATTGATCTGGGCGTTGTGATGGCAGTTGCTTCCAGTTATAAAAACAAACCAATAGCGGAAGATATGATCGTGTTTGGAGAAGTGGGACTTAGCGGAGAAGTGCGTGCAGTGACTATGCCGGAACAAAGAGTAGCAGAAGCGAGAAAGCTAGGGTTTAAAACATGTGTGCTACCTGAAGTCTGTGTAAAAAATATTGGCCATGCGGAAGGAATAGAATTGGTTGGAGTAAAAAGCGTCGTGCAAGCGATGAATTTGCTGTAGAATAAACTGACAATAGTTCTGTCTAAAATGAAAAAACTTTTAATAAGAAAAAATAGAAAAATTATTGACAAATAATGCTTTTGATGGTATTATAATATCAACAAATAACAAGAGTGAATCGTAAGACAAACGCGAGTTGTAAACGTTCAGAGTTATTTGGATTATCATACATCACATGTTAGATGTTATGTAAAGCTTCCGGAAGAAATATATAATCTGTATTATACCGGATGGTTAAAAGTTTATGAAAGGAAGGTACAGACCACCAAAAAAGTAAGCTTTAAATCAATAATTTAAGAAAAAGAGGTAAAAAGATGACAGAACCAGGAAAGTAGGGGCGGATATCAATAAAAGAGTTGATATCCGCTTTTACTATGCTTGAATATATATATGGACAATGTGTTGAAAAAAAGGTGTTATGTAGTGGCAAAATTGAGCAAATTGTTTAAATTAAAGAAAAAACAAAAACAATATTGACAATTCACGACATTATATGCTATCCTAACTAGGCTGTCGCGTGAGGGGAACCGATAACGACGAGAGCAAAACAAGAAAACATAGTTGTGAGCAAACAACTTGAAAAAACAAATTTAAAAAAGTTGTTGACAAGCTGACGAAGATGTGATATTCTAATATGGCTGTCGCATGAGACAGACAAAAACAAAGAACCTTGATAATTGAACAATAGACAACATCCCTGAAAATTCTATCGA
>OAVH01000949.1_pt1 | contig 18539 bp, 24 predicted proteins | sample 1495281 | NCBI WGS metagenome assembly OAVH01 (sample SAMEA2580082, study PRJEB22360) | human gut metagenome | biome: human gut; feature: human-associated habitat; material: faeces | place: Denmark | collected 2008/2010
CACATGACTTCCCCTTCCTCTCTCAATATAAAAAGCACACCCGAAAGTGTGCTTAGTTGTTAAATAGAGGGTTATTATTCCCCCAACTATCTTCAGTTAAATAAAAATTATTATATTGTCGCCAACCATCACCGATTATTGGTCGTCCAACACCTACAGCTCCATTTTCTTTACCATTAATTTCAGAATAGATACCTGTGCGAATAAATCTCATGTAAACCGAATTGTTTTCAGTTATGATACCCGAACTTGAGGGCATGATTGCGATTGCTGATGTAGAATACATATCACAATCTACAAACTCTATATTTCCTCGACCGTAAGCTGAAGCATTATTTGAGTCGTGAAAGAAAACTGCGCCATTTGTGTTCGTGTTATCGGTTGATTCAAAACGACAATTCTTAAATTGTAGTTTGAAATTGGAGCGCAGACCAATGCCGCATCCAGCATTCCAATCTGATTTGATTAAACAGTTATCAAAATACAATTCTTCATTTTTTGATTGCAGCCAGTCGATGTGTACTGCGTAAGGTGTATACCCTATAGAAGGCTTTTCTGCACCTTCATTTTTTTTGGCGTAAATTGTCATATTTGAAACTCGTCCTTTAGCAATTTCCAAAGGCGGGGCTTTATAATCATTACTATCGAAATACAATGAAGTTAAATTTGGACCACTCCCTACTAAAACAACAGTCTTCTCCAATTCACTAATTTTTTCGTAAAAATCGCCTACCCCGACATAAATTACATCTCCATTTTTAAAATTTGACACTGCTTCAGAAATCGTAGTGTAATCTCCATTACCATTTTTTTCTACAAAAATTTGTCGACTGGTTGGAATCACTAAATTTTTGATCACTATACCTTTAAACTCATTATATTTCGAAAAAGACTGAGGTTTTTCGCTTCCTTCAAACACCATTGCAGTTTTTTCATCAGACAACGCAGTTGATATTGACAAAAACAGCAATAGATCTTTATCTGGTTTAATTGTTGTTTCTGTAAACTCGTCCGTTTGTAAATAATTTTGTAATGTACTGTAAGTTCCTGAATAAACATTTGTCGATGGATCCCAACTCCCCTCTAAAATATAAGAAGTTGATGTTCTAATTTTTGTAGTGAAATATTGTTTACCTGCCTCTAGAATAATTGGATCAAATGAACACATATTATTCGCAGATTGCATTTCAATGGTTGGACTTGCACTGTAAATGCGTTTCCAAACTTTATCATTTTGAGCAGAATCGTTATTTAGAACATTTACACCTGCGTAATCCACAAACGCTGTACGATCAGGTGTAATAGTGCTCATTTTGATCTTTAAGTTGTCAATTGATTTTTCTGCTATTCCTTGCGCTTGGTATAGCGCACCTTTTATCCAAGCAGAGCCATCCCAAAGATAAACATAGCCGGTTTTTCCATCAGACTCTAAGACAACCATTGCTGATGTATTTCCGTTTGGGTACTTCGCTTGCAAAGCGGCTAAATTAAGAAAAGTCTCCTTAGGTGTTGCAGTCGGCATTTTAGAAACCATATCTTCTACTTTTGTAACATCATTTTTATCTGCCTTGTTAATCTGCAAACCTTCAATTTTATCGTCGTACTGACTAACCTTTGTTAAGGCTTCTTGAAGCACAGTAAAAGAGCTTTCACTTTCTACAGCATTTTCATCTACTGTTGATTGTTTTACAGTGATCACAAACGGCTGCGATTTCGTCACAGATGTGCTCGTAACGAACTGAATCTCTGCATCAATCGTTCCTGGTTGTGCCATTGAAGAGGAATACTCGATTCTGAATAAACCTGTTTCACGATTAATAGGAGTAAAAGCATCTAACCCTTGAATGAGCTTACCCTCTTTATCTTTCTCTGTTCGGTGCTTCCACCCTAGGTTTAAATTAAGTCCTGTTTGTGGTTCAACAACTCCGCCGTTAGTTACTTGAACGGTTAACGATCGCCCATCTTTCTCTCCTTGCATGACGACCTGTCGAGGAATCGTGTCTTGATTGATATTCGAAAGAATGACTTCATCCGTTTTAAAATGCTCAATTGTCATGCATCCACGTCCTTTCTAAATTTAAAAACTAACATTCCACCAAGTTGCTACCGTGCCATCACTTCGGATTGATGACGGTATTTGAACGGAACCTAGGTTTTTCATTTTTTCTGTTACTTTGAGCACGTCTGACAATGTATAGTATTGATTTCCTTTAATCAAATACAATTCACTGCCTCCGAAAGCTACACCAGCTCGACCATTGGCATCGAAAATAGCAGGGTATTTAGTGCTTCCAATCTGTGTAGTTATAAATTTAGCGTATTGACTGCTTCCTGTACCAATTTTAGCGCCTGATAGATCATGTGTACCATAATAATCGAGTTCGGGGTTCGTAACTGTCGAACTGCTAGGAATTGACAGCAATGTTCCGATTGAGCTGCCATTTTCAGTACCAATCACCATGTTTTTTCCTTGTTTATTTGATATCCGCAGGCTTCCACCAGTCAGGCTAGTCGTTCCGATTGCACCTAACATATTCTTTGAACTATCCAACACACGCACTTCTCCTGCTTGGATTTCAATGCCTGCAGTAATGCTTTGATTGTTATATGAGCGAATGATAGGACCTTCGATGATGCCCTCCGTAATATTTATCTGCATGTTTCCGTTTGTAGACTTGATCCAGCCTTTGCCGAAGAAAACTTCACCTGTGTCCAAATCTAGAAACATTTCTTCTCCGCCCATTCGTCCTACTTGGATATATCGAGCATTGAACACGCCATCAATAGTCCACGCTGTATGGAAGTTATCTAAATTGAAATCACCGTCAATAAAGCCGATACCTTCAGAATTAGCGACTAAAAAGTGGTCACTGGTTTCCAGTGATCTGCCATTCATCCACACGCTGCAATAAGGTACACGCTCATCTGAAATACCTAAATCAGCTTCAGTTAATTGGATGTATGATCCACCTTTCAAACCTCTGATAATATCGGTTTGCCATTGTGCTATTTGCTCTGCTGTATAGAAACTTGGCTTTTCATTTTCTACTTTTTCAAGATTGAGCTTTAAGTCTGATGATACTTTTACTGATGATTTTTTAACCAAGTTATCACCAACATCACTAGTAACCTTTCCTGTTAAACGATCAATAGTGACGCTGAAAATCCTTGCACGATAGCGATAATTACGATCGTATCTTATGACAGGTATAGTATTGCCAATGGCGTCACCGCTGAATACTTCTGTCTTAAATTGTACTAACGGACGACTCATTTCTACTAATTCATTGTACGTGTTCAGTAGTAGTGTTTCTGCATCTTCTATATCCTCGAAAACCATGACACCTTCACGTTTGCGCATAGTCCCATCTTTTTTGGGAATTCCGTACTTTGCAGTCATCTCAGGTAGTTCAATCCAGTTTTGTCCTGCCGGTTTTTCTACCGGTTTACCTGCAGATTTTTTCCAAACTAAATCAGTAAACTCTAACCTTCGACCGTAGCCGTCGCCAACTTCTTCACCTTTTCCACGTCCGATTAAAGAAGTATAAATTTGTGATTGATCTTGTTCTTTAACTACAGAAAGAGCACTACTTCCATAAACAAAACGTTTATTAGAAGCAGTGCCGATTTTGTCATAAATTTCAATCCATTTATCAGCAATCCTACGATTTTCAATTTTACATTTAAAGAGAATTTCAACACCATGCATTTGTAATTTTTTCAAAGAGTCTTTGACTGATAAATAGTAAAAAGAATCAGTAATGCTGGGTAAGTTTGGCTTTACATACCCTAAGCGCCATTCACCTTCAGTAGCTGTCAAAAGTTGCTCTGCCACATAATTAACTGTCCGTTGTTGTGGTCGAATATCTTTAACAATATAACCTTCCAGTTCCTTAACTGCAAAATTAACACCAGTAAAAATCAAACGATTATCTGGATCTTGCGTAGTATTAATTTTATACATAGAAAAAGTTTTATCTGATTCTTTTACAGCCATATAAGCCGCTGATTCAATACGCTTATCATAAATAGTAGATACCGTTAACGTATCCATCATTAACTCTGATTTATCAGCAGTAATTTCTTTTTTTTGAACTAATTGAGTGATGTATCTATGAGTCACCACTCGTAGTAATTGTTGGTAATCATCAAAAAAGTAAACTGATGTTGTATATCTCACAGATACACCTCCCTGATAAATATAGTCATGATTCCATTGTTACATTCGAGGATATCGCCACGATGTAAATAGAAATTTTCAAAATCAGATTCTAAATCAACAATTGCCGTTCTATCGATTCCGTTAACTAAAACTGCCCCTTTATCAAAATCAAAAATAATTGTGTCTCCAGCATAAATTGCAGCGCCAGTAATTCTCAAAATCGCACCAGTAGTTTTATTAGTAATTTGAATACTTGTAGAACTAGAAAGTTTTACTTCAATTTTTTCTGGCGTAGTCTCAATTGGTGAATTAGCGGTGATCTTATTTCCACTTTGTTTAGTTCGAGAATATTTCAATGGATCTTGACAATAAATTTCGAAGGTACCAATATAGCAACCTTTATACGAACGTGATGCATCTTCTTCGAATTTTGACATACGACCGTATTGAATAATTTGAGGATCATCATCGAAAATAATGGGTACATCATTTTCTCGATACAGGAATTGTTTTAAACTACGTTGTTGACTTTGAACTTCATCGATTGAGGAATAATAAATTAGATATTCTACTTGTAAAGTATTTGCTGAAAGTTTTTGAGTTGATATGATTACGCCAGATTTGACCTGATCAGATGATAACTGAACATCTGTTGAACCTCTACCACTTACTTTGATGGTTCGATAGAAGCCAAACAAGTCTTCAAGCTTTTTTCCATCATAGCTAAAGGCGCAAGGGAGGACTGGAATTCTATTCATTTCATCAATCATCATTCATCCTCCCTTTCTAAAATTGTCCTTGGATATCGATTTCTCGGCCTTGCCATTCAGTAAGACTAGTAAAGATTCTAGCCATTATTTCGTCCCCGACTTTTAAAACTAACTCAATTGGTTGAGTATCATTTTCAGAAGGATTTTGGCTAACTGCTGAAGTATATCCTGTTTGACTCATCATTCGTTTTGCAGCATAATTTTGAGCATTAATTGAATCCGTTGCACTTTCTAATTGCGGGTCAAAAGGAATATCGTTAATGGATGAAATATCTAATCCCTTATCAAGGACATCTTGCATACTGTTTACTGTATTTTTTAGTGCATCAGTTGGTTTTTTAGCATTACTTTCTAGTCCGTCTTCCCAGCCAAGCATCATATTTTTACCAATCATGTCTCTCATCCACCTTGAAGGTGAATGAATATCAAATAAACCAGTTAAAGTATTTTTGACATTTGATGCAATTTCACTAACTTTGTTGTACACCGTTTGTGCCATGTCTTGAATACCGCTGAGTAATCCACTTATTAAATTCCTACCAACATCCACCAAACTATCCGGAATAAATACTCCTCTAATTGCATCCAACAAATTCCACGCTGCATTTCGGACTTCTTGTTGACGACCCCTGATATTTTCTGCAAAACCATTTACTAAATTAATAGCAGCGTCCATTAATCGTCCTTGCGCTTGAACTAAACCTCGTACCATTGCATCTACCAAATCCATTGCAGCTGAAACAATATCTGGAATTCTATTAGCAATACCTCTTAAAAATGAAGTAATTAAGTTCACTGCGGAATCAATTATTTTACCTAAATTGTTAGCAATTCCATTAATGAAGTTTGCGATTAAGTTTGCAGCTGCTGCTACAATATCTGGCATTCTAGCAGCTAAAGAATTAGCAAAATTAACCATCAGATCCACAGCAGAGTTTACGATTGCGGGCATATTTTGAGCAATCACTGACGTGAATCCAATAATAATATTCAATGCTTGTTGCGTGACTTGTCCAATATTGTTAGCAATACCTTGAAGGAATGTGATTAATAAATTCATGCCTGCTTGTAAAATCTGTGGCAGTTGCTCATTAAATGCAGTTAACCAAGTTAATACGATCGTTGATACGTTTTGAATTAGCATTGGTAGCTGCTGATTGATTCCTTGCAAAATAGAATTAATTAAATTTCCACCAGCGGAGATAATCTGAGGTAAAGCAATTGATAATGCTCCTAAAAAAGTAGTAATAATTGTTGTGGCGGATGTAATGATCATTGGCAACAACGTAACGATGGTATTTGTAAAGGCTGAAATTAGTTGTCCTACCGCAATAGTCAACTGTGGAAGACCTTGAGCTATCCCCGATATCAATCCGGCAGTAATTTTAATCCCTCCCGAAATAATACCTGGCAAAGCATTAGCAATGGCCGTCATTATTCCTGATAGTGCAGTTCCAAAGCTTGCTCCTAGCTGTGGTGCATTTTGAGAAATACCAGTAACTAATTCATCAAATGAAGTAGTTAATTGGCTAATTCCGCCTTTAATGCCTTCATTTTGAAACGCTTGTGCTATTAGACCTACTGCTTTGATTACCAACCCAGCAGGACCCACTAATGCAGTCAATGCTCCTTGAAATACTTTTAATGCCATTGCTGGTATATCAATTTTAGAACCTAATCCAGAAAAGGCACCATCAAACATTTTTCCAATATCACCGAATCCCTTAATAGATTCAGTAACTTTTTTACCGATATCACCAAGCGGTTCAATTGCTGATTTCAGCATATTTCCAACACCGTCTTTAATGTACGGAATCGCCGCTTTTACAAACGTAACGAACGCACCAGGCAATGCTTTTAGAATATTACCGACCATAGGTAGAAAATTACCAAAGAAAAACGTAGATGTGGTTTCAGCTAATTGATTCAACGATGGTTTGATGTCTTGACCTAATGACATTTTTCCAAGCACATTCTTTAACGAAGCTTTCATTGCATTAAAGGATCCGGTAAAAGTTTCGGAAGCCTCTTTTGCTGTTGTTCCGGTAATATCTAAATTTTCTTGTATCGCGTGAATAGCATTGTAAACGTCGCTTAAATTATTGATATCATATTTCACACCAGTAAGCTTTTCAGCATCAGCTAAGAGACGTTGCATCTCTTCTTTTGTTCCGCCGTAACCGAGCTTAAGATTGTCCAACATGGTATAGTTTTGTTTCGCAAAACCTTGATAGGCGTTTTGGATATCGCCCATGTTCGTACCCATTTTGTTGGCATTGTCCGACATGTCAATCATGGCCATGTTAGCAACATCGGCTGCTTTTTCAGTATCACCACCAACTGATTGCAGCAAGCTTGCACTAAAACTTGTCACGTTGGTCATATATTCATTTGCTGATAGTCCCGATGTTCGGTAGGCCTCGTCAGCATATTTTTTAACCTTGTCAGCACTTCCTTTGAATAAGGTCTCAATACCACCAAGCGATTGTTGAAGGTTAGCACCCTCAGTTAGAGAGGAAGAAATAACTTTTCCTAAAGCCGCGCCCGCTGCTGCTACCGCCGCCATAGCAGCTACTTTCAATCCAGTTCCTATTTTTAATCCTGCACTTGTTCCTGCAGCTGAAGCTTCGGGATCTAATGCATTTTGGATGGAGCCACTGATTCCTTTAGCAGACGGTACGATTTGGACATAAGCTTGACCTAAATCTGTAGCCATTAATCTTCACCTCCACTTTCAGCTTGGGTAAGTAGTTTTCTTCTGGTTTGTTCAAAATCCTCGCCTGAACTAAATACGACTGTATCTTTTTGGTTTTTATCTTTTTGATTGAAAGAATCTAAAATCAACGGCGGACGATTTTTGCCCTTTTGACCGTCTTCTGTTTTTGCCCATAGAAGCATAGTTACTTTGTCTGATAAACCAGCCAGAAGCATTGATTCAATGGGGATTATTTGTTCATTCAATTTCATTTTGATTCGTGAGTTATCCCTCAAACCGCAAGAAAAAACAGCCACCCTCTCTAAAGGTAGCTGCCTATAATCGTATATTTGATAAGTTTCTGCTAGATCACAGATTAATGCATCTTCATCTAGCTTGATCATCCCGGCAAGGATTACGAGTTTTTTAACGCTGCTTGCTTCTTCATAATTTCAGTAATTTCAGCCTGCATCAAATCAGTTGGTACCAAACCATTTTCAGTACGCAAGTGATCTTTCAATTTTTTGGTTTGTTCTTTACCCAACATCATGGTAACAACTTTCCCCATAGCTAGTGGGTTTTCTTCAAGCTCGCCTAAAGCTTCCATCAGTTCATAGTTGTTTAGACGTTCTTTAGAAATGTTGTAAGCAAATCCAGAATCTGTCTTACCGGTTAAATAATCCTTTTTTGCCATTATTCACCACTCCCTTCAGGAGCTGATGAACCGGGTTTTTGAATGTATTCGTAGTGAGTGTTTTCATCTGTATCAGGAAGTGCGGTAATCGTTGTTTCAAATCCACTAGCTTCGTCATCTTTATAAACGATTTCGCCTACTTCGGATACTTTCCCAATTGGAATGACGATCCGTTTCAAGATACCACCCTTCATAACCATTTCTACAACTAAAACGTGCTCTTCCATTGGATTAGAGTTAGCTTTAATAGTAATTCCTGTTTCCAAGGTACCGGAAACATTCGCAGCGCCGTAAACTTCTTTTAGTACATCAGGATTCAGCGCTTCAATGAGTGTATAAGCAAAAGTATCTGCTTTTTCGGTTTGAACAACAGCAACAACATCTCCGCCCCAAGCTTTGATGTTATCTGATTCAGGAGTGTTAGCATTCGTCATACCATCTTCTGAAATGTATCCTAAACTTTTAAAAGCAGCATCTAATGCCGTTGTTGCATCCGTAGGTAACGCGGTTCCTAACGGTGCAGAATAAACAGCACCGCCAACTTTCGGCTTGGCTGTTGTTACGTTTTTTACATCTGACATTTATATGTCCCTCCTAATAATGATTTATGTCAAATACCGCTTGATAGCGATATTCTTTCGTTGTTGTGTCGGTAAAGTTGTAGTCACTGTTGAGCTTAATTTTGCTAATTTCATCAAGCTCAATCATTGATTCAATGACTTCTTTTAATTCTTCATTCAAAACTGCTGCTTCATACATTGACGGAGCATAGCTTTGAAAAGCAAAAGTAGCAGCAGGTAAATAATTGCTCTTACTGCTACTTGTTTTTTCAAAAATTACATATTGTTCAGGTGGATTCTTTGGACGTTCTAAAAAAGACGGCACAGATAAATGACCGTCGAGATATTCTTTAATGACAATCTCGATCATCTACCGCACCGCCTTTAAAAGCGTATTATTTTTCATATTATCGCGCTTAGCCGCATAAGAATCTGCATACACCATCGCATTCGCCCGTGTCTTACCGACGTAGGTGTCCTGTTTATAACCCTCGCCAGCACGATTACGAATACCTGTTGCTTTTTCTTCCAAAACATTTTGCATTTCAGTAGACTTCAAAAGCTGGCCAACTCCTGAGTGGTTTAGCTTGAACTTCATTTTAGCCATAGCGCTCCACCATCACTTTCTTATTCCAATCAAGCGGAATCAAATGTTCCATGCCTTCTAGGGGAATCCCGAAAGTTCTCCATCGCTGACCAAAGAATTTTACTTCTTTGTCTTCCCAATCGTGAGTATCATCTTTGGGAATACCCAGCGAATAGACAGCGACTTTGCCAGTAAGGCTTTGATGATTTACAACATCATCCGAAGAAACTGGCGCAACCAGAACATTTTCGACCTCTATATCCGCATTGTCATAGATTGGTTTTCCAAATGGATCGACCCCCACTTGAATCTTATCCACCAAAACGATCGTTATCCCTTTGATCTTCGCCATAGAAATCAATCACCCCGTATCTCTGCCGCCGCAATCCAAGTCGACTTAATTCTGTGTTTTTGATAAATAGACCACCACCTGGAACCAGATAAGAACCTGATACGGTATAACCCAAAGCACCCTCAGAATACTGCGTCATTGGTTCCTGATCAGTTGAGGTCATAAGTGTACGAGCAACCACATCGACCACCACAGACTTCACTACAGTGGCAAACGTTGGACGTGCTGCCACCATCTTATCTAAATCTTTGCCTACTTTATGAGCTTCCTCTCTTAACGAATCAGAAACCACCTCAAGCAATGACTCTGCACGATCCACCTCATCCATCTTAAGCGTGCGCCACAATTTAGTTAAATCATCGATCGTTGCGAATGGTTGCATGCAATCACTCCCCAACCATCAAATCATATAAGACTTCTTTTTTAGCACGGGGATCGTACTTGATCCCCATCGCATCTAATTCCTGCATGATTTCCTTTTTAGTTACATTCGCAAGCGCGTCAGACTCAACTGCGCTTGCGAATGATTCATTTTTTTCTGGAACATCTTCTTCTTTTTTTACAGGAATAGCAGCAGGTTGAGTAGTTTTTCCGTTAACTGCTTCCCAGTCATCTCCACCTATTTTGCATTCTGAGAAAAAAGTAAATCCAGTTTTCTTATTACGATATTCCATTTTTATCCCTCCGGTACAACAGCTGGCTTAATTACACGAGCAAAATTTGAACCGTCCATAATTCCCCAGCCGACATAAGTCTCTGAACGTAGATAAACTTGGTTATAGTTTTTCAAGTCTTTACCACTTCCATCTGGATCGCCATACTTAATGATTTCAAATGGAATTTCTTTCGCATAACCCCATTTAAACATATTCGCGAAATCACCAATCACTACCATGTCATCACCGCCATTGCCGACAGTATTGTTAATATCAGTTCTAACCCCGTTGATTGAACCAGGGTTACCACCCCAGCCTAATTCTGGGAATTGTTTAACTCCATTAACCTTGTAAGCTGCTAACGCAGAAGAAAATGCTGGGTCCATTGCCATTCCAGAAACAGAGCCACCAGAACCTTGTACTAAAGAAACCGCAGTTTCGATATTTGCATCAGGATCAGCTGCATTAAACTCAACTGTTTGAGTAACCATTTTATCAAAATGATTATCTCCGATTATCGTAGATGCTAAGCCAGAACGTGGATTAATTCCGTGTAATGACATTAAATCAATACCACGTGCTAATTTTTTAGCATAACCTTCATTGAAGCCTTTTACCACATCAATACGTACTTCTTCAGAACCGTAAATAAATTCATCAGATACCCGCGCACCATACTCCACTTTGATTGGAACAATTGTCAACGGCGCAATAGAAATCCCACCATGAGATTTTTGACCGTTTTCAGCAACAATATCGATGTCGGAATCCATCGTGAACGTGAATTCTTTTTGCCCATTAAATGCAATAGGTGTTTGCTGAGATAGATTTGCTAAGGAACTATGCCCTTTCACTTTGTTAATCAAGTCTGTTACTAATACTGGATCAAACAAATTCCCTCTTGATAATACGTCTGCCATAATTTATTACTCTCCTTCTAAATTAAGATTTTCAACTAAATTTTTATAAGCGTCATCTTTTGTGTCGCCAACAGGTGGTTCATAATTTCCTAATGGCGGTACTGGTGCCGCCGGTTTTACATACCCAGCAAAACGTTGCGCATCTGCATTTAAACTTTCCTCGTCGTCACCAACTAAACGATCCGCTAAATCGATCGGTAATCCATTCTGCAAGGCGATTTTCGTTCGTAGGTTGGCCGTTTCATAGCCTGAAATCTTCGCATTCAAATCTGAGATTACTGTGTCATAGTCTTTCGCTTTTTCGTTAGTGTCGTTGATCGTTGTTCGCAAGGTGCCAACTTCATTTTCTAGCTCTTCATTACGTGTTTTGAGTTGGTCATAATCCGCGAATTGCTTTTCCAAGGACTCTTTTTGACGATCCAAGCGCGCTTGAATGATTTTGTCCAACTCTTCTTGCGTTTCAATTACTTTAAAATCTGACATGTTAAACGTCCTTTCTCCTGCTTGCCCGGCAGTTCGGTAATTTTTTGTATTAAAAAAACGACTTCCGAAAAAGTCGCTTAATACCTAATTTGTTGTTTTTTCTTCGGCTTGTTATTGTGACAAGCCCAATGCGCAAGTAACGCGCTATCCATAAGACTAATATCCATATCATCAAAAAGTGATTTATAACCAAAGCCGCCGCTAGTGCCGATATTCCGCTTATCACAGTTGGTGACTACCATAGATAGTGATGGTTGATCATTGTGACAGAGTGTTTTCTGATATATGCCTTGTTCCCACGTAGAGTTTGCATTGATGATCTCTTTGACGGTTGGCAGCACTGGTGCTTTCAGCCCAAAATCTTTCATTTCCTGCGTCAAAATACTTTGGCCGCTTTGTCCATCAATTACCACTTGTTCAACATCCGCATTTTTCAAAAAATTAATGAGCCACTGGTTGCCGTTTCGAATAGATTGACAGTCGATAACTTCAACAAATACTTTCCCAGACAGCGTTTTGACTGCTACACTCATAGATACGTTTGCGCCATCGTTACCGTATTTGATCCCAACAAAGAGTTTGCCTTTCATTACCGGTAGCCGTTTCACTCTCAGCGCTTGCCATTCGCTTTCTGAAATAGCAGATTTTTGATTGTACTTAGGCCAGTAACCTAGCCTTTGAACATTGTGGTCAAGTTTATCATCGCCAAGTTCAGCTTCAATTTTACGCTCGTTCAAATGGTAACCCATTGACGGATTCGAATGGTACCAGGCTTCAATATCCCGAATATCCTTCATTTCATCGACAGACCATTCCGCCCAGCCTGAATATTTATTTTTTCTGGCTAAAGTAGCATCACGATAATTCATGAACACTGTTCCGCCGGATACTGGCGTCGGTGGTGTTCCACACATAATCGTCATAGGATTATCACTATCAGTAACGGTGTATTTCAGTGCCGATTCTTGCTCTGTGGTGTACTCTTGCGCTTCGTCAATAACTAAGAAATCAAAACCTTCACCTAAGCCGCCGCTAGAAGTCCTGGTTCGAAATTGAATCACTCCGCCAGTACTATAAAGTTCTATGCGTTCTTGTCCTTTTGCTTTGATCGAGTTGAAATCTTCTCCCTCAACATAACCACTCATTTCAAGATACTTCTTGAGTTTTTCAAAAGAAGAATGCGACGTGCTAATGCGGTGGGCAGTATGCAACGTGCTCAAACCTCGCTCTAATGCCCAAAGCTCAAGCATATAAATAATCTCTGTTTTACCGTTACGACGAGGAATAGAGAAACCAAACTTTTGATGAATCCATAACCCATCTGTATCAGTCGCCATTATTGGTTTTAACATATTGAGCTGCCAGTCATAACAAGTTAGCTTGGTTCTTTGGTAATAATCTATCGCTTCTTGATATAAAGAATTGTCTTCTGAGAGAATTACCGATTGAGTAGGATGCTGATTACCAAGTCTTGCTTTAGTAGTCATATTGATCCCCTTTCAATCTCGTTCATGCATGATAACCCTGTCGCTGGGAGATTGTTGATCACCTTCACTTTCTGCGCGATTCAATTACTTTACGATCAGGAGGTTTCTTGTCCTCTTCAATAGCAAGTCGGTGCGCTTCGTTAATGAGACAAAGAAACTCTATTAACGACACCAGTTGACCTGTGCCAGAAAAGCTGTTGTCTTCTTTTTCATAATCCTGAACAGCCTCCCAAATGTCACTGATCCGTTTTGCTATATCCCAAAAAGCCTCTGCCATTTCTTTTAATGATCTTTTCACCTCAACAATCGCACTTGCTACTTCCTCACTTGATAAATTCCAAAATGCAGCAACTTCATCAATGGTCTGTTCGTAATCCATAACAATCAACCTCTTTTCCTAAGATTTAATGTTTTCCTTTGTTCGATTTTGGCTTGTCTCTCTGGATCGCGCCATTTTTTGGTATGAGAATTTTGGAAACCGCGAGCATCTTTTGGGTTATATTCTACGGTGCATGTACAACGTTCGTGACGATGATAAAACTCGGCTGGTTCGCTGTAATACTCGTATGTTCCGGCCAAGCTACGGCACCATTTACAAGCGTCACCACGAACATGTCTCGTAATTGTTGGGTTAAGCCCAGCTCTTGCATGAAAATCTGCATTTTTCTTGATTGAATCATCGACAACACTTTGACAAAAATTGATAATGGGATCATCGAGAATCCATTTTATTTCGTCAAAATTCGATTCACTAGCAACACGATTGATAAGACCGTCAATTCTATCTTGATTTAATTCAGGTGATTGAGCTTTCAATTTGAGACCAGCCTCATGATTTAATACTGTTTGCACAGTAAAACAATAACTGGATATCAATTTTTGGTTCTTTTTTAAGGTTGCATTTAACACACGATCAGCAATGTTAAAGTACATTCTTCCATCTGGAAGGATGTCAGCAGTAATGTTCACATCGAAAATTTGTGCAAGAATTTTTCCAACTTCAATTGCATATTCATTGGCATCAAGATAGGTTGACTTTTTCAATCGTAACTTTTCAAGCAACTTATTTAGTTTTGTGCTCTTGTTGGTTTGTTCCATAAATTGAATTTCAATGGTTTCCAAAAGACTTGGAACGATATCATCCATTGTCACCAGCTCCTTTTATCCCGGTCAAGTCACGCAGTACGTCACCATCAACAAAACCTTCAATTGCTTGGTTCAACTTGATGGCCCCATCACCGATCAACGATAACGCACTTGCATCAGACTCAAACAACGGTTCCCATTTAGGCGTGGTATTCGCAAACCGCTCTCGCAAATATGGAAAATCATCACGCAAACATGCAGCGACATAAGCGACATTTAGAAGCCCCGATCCAAGCGATCGTTGCGCCTTACGTCCTGCAAGCCTCAGGTTTTCATGACTCGCTTTGATTGCTTCCACGCTTGAAGGGTTATCAGACACAAAGCCTAAGTCATCCAGTGTCAATCCAGTCTCACCGGCAAACCCTGCAGCTGCCGTTTTAAGCTGCTCGGTGAATGGCGACATGCTTGGTGTCGTGAATTGCCCAAGATTGGGTTTATCTCCGTCATCATCTTTTGTAAACTGTAACATCGATGATATCGTGGCTTTCCACGTTTCCATCGGTTCAGCATCATTGCTCAAACCAGTAACGTATTTTTGCGGAAAGCTATAAAATTCCGCCGTCACATCTGCTCGTTCTAATGTCCGCTTTGCGTATCGTTGCCAGTACATACCCGATCTAGTGATTCTTGAACGTCCGAACGGTCTGACTGCATCAGGTCGATGAATGATCGGCACAAGCAACGGATGATCAGTAGGATTCGCAATGGAAAAATCCTTTTTGTTTTTATCCGCATAATAAAACGAAGTCTGATCCGCAGTGAAATAGGCTTCTAACAGCGGTCGCCCTTTATCGTCTCTTTCCAGAACAGCATAGCCTTCCGTTAAAAGTCCTGTGATTGGATCAATGATCCCTGTCGCATTGCTTGCTTCAATAACTTGCAGCCGCGGTAACCCATCCTCAACTTTCGAGATGTATACAAAAGAGCACGATGCAATCAAAGCTGAAAGCACCGCGCTATCGAAAAACACATCTGGATTATTTGCTTGAAAAATTTCGTTGACCTCAAAATCATCATTGGCAAACTCACGGAAAACAAGACGATCTGCAAGACTATCAACGCCTTTTGCACACCAGCCCAAAACAGACCGATATCGACCTCTAACTTGTTTTGGAATAGTAACACTAACATCTTGATCGATGTATTTCATTGCATATTGCTTGTAACGCATATTCACTCTTTTTTGGCGTGAAATCAGCTTTCTTCGAAGGTATTCAAATCCTTGCAATGCCATTTCAACAACTCCTTTCATGTCGCGCGAGAAAAAATGTACAGTGACTGCGTGAAGGTCGGCTGCCAGCCGGCCGGGGGAGGTATCCCCCCTTCTATTTTCTCGCTGATTGCTTTTAATTTTATTTTTTGATTATAGTTATACCTTAATTATTTTTAGAAGCGTAGAGCGCCCAATTAAGGCTTTGAGGAAGGTTCCTATTACCTATTACTTTCTTTTCTTGCTGATTGTTTTGCTTATTGTTGAATAACTTGTCGGACTTCTGACGGTTACAGGTCCAGTGTGCTAGTTGCAAGTTCTCTATCGCTGATGGATGTCCGCCTTTGTTAATAGGAATGATATGATCGACAACTGGCGACAACGGATCGGGAGCCTTCAACCTTTTATCTATGGGCTTGCCGCAGATACCACAGACATTCTGAGTCTTAAGAAGTATCTTCCTATTCTTATCAAAGGCAACTCGATGTGCTCCTTGTCTATCTGCTCTTAAAGCCATAGGCGGTCTCCTTTCCTAAAACGATTCGATACCCACGGTACTATATATGTCTAGGAGTTTAGGGAACTGGATAGCAATCCAATCCACTATTTCTTCGTTTCGTGCCCATTCAGTATTATGATCTAATCCTGATTCAAATAAAATAGCATGTACTAACTCATGCCTAATAGTCCGTTTCTTATATCTTTCTAGGTCATCTTGATAACGATCATCTGGTTCCATCTTAGCGATATGTATACATTTAGTTGTAAAATCACATATTCCATCTGCTTCTTTAAGGATGGCTAAATCCTTTTCTGTAGCATCCTCATAGATTGTGTACTCCGTTCCTAATACATTAACTTTAGTTAGTTCTTTCATGCCTTACTCCTTTTCGAATACATAGTATAATCGCAAATACTTATTAATCGCTCTATCCCTTGATACGATTGATTTAATTACTGATTCTTCAAAATGATTGAATCAGTTGTTTTTATCCTGTGGATAACTATAATAATCAATTTGTGTTTCCCACAAAACAATGCGTTTTTCACTATCCAATTCAATAATGTATCTATCCTTATCCCCTTGTTGAATCACACTGCGCATAATAATTGTTCCAGGTAATCCCGAATATAAACCGTTGAATGTACTTGTTACTCTATCGCCTGGTTTGAATAATGCCATTAGTCTTTCTCCTCCAAAAGAAAAAGGCCACTCAAACGAGTGACCCTTTGTTATGTACTGGTCGGCACATGTAAGTAGCATACGAAGAGGAGCTACTCGCTTTCTATAATAGATTTTCTGTGCCGACCATGATCGTTAAGAATAAAGAATAGTGACGGAAGGAAGCTGTTCACCTCCTTCATATATTCATTATTTGTTGTGACCTGAGCTGTAGGCCACGTTTATATCAACGGCTAAGCCGTATCAATACTTTATTGACACTATCATAATACCTCAGAAATTAGAGGGGTAATGGTTAAGCTTTGTTTATAAAACGTGTAATAAAAGTGTATAAAATGGTGATTATTTGAAAGCTACTAATTCCAATGCTGCCGCAAACTGAACAACAATTACACTAGACTCCTGCTTTACCGAATCTTCACTGATGTTGTTTCTTTGAGCTGTGATGTAAATAGTTTGCCCTTTGATGTAGCGATCCATAAATATTCTTTTTCGTCTTACTGTTACATCTGGTTTAAATGGATGCTGTATTGCGACATACCCTTTCACAAAAAGGCCATGTAAATATTCAAACTCTTCTTGTGCTTCTTGTTTTTGAATTAACATTTGCTCTGCTTCAAACCCATGGTCTACTGTTGATGGTGGAATTAGAGAATAACTCGTAGTGATTTGCGGTTCTCTAGGCTGACCGACTCTACAGCGTGCAGATTGATAAGCAGATAGAAAAACCGAAACATTATGTTTTGTACTTTCTAAATCCACATCTTTTGGATTTGGTGTTTCATATTTACTTACATCAAAAAGCGCCATATTTTCAATTCCCCCTGTGGTATAATAAACTTGTCGGATTTATTAATTAGCTGGGGAAACCCGGCTTTTTTGGTTGCAAGATTTACTCTATTCTTGTAATTTGGTTGCAATGACTCATAAACATTGATATAAAGCCTTTTTCTATTTTTCACAACCGAAGCTACATGATAGGCGACGTTGCCGGATCTAATCAACGGCTTGACTTCGAATCAATTCTCGCGCAAATGAGCAGTTGACAATCTCGTTAATGGTCTTTAGGTAATCGTCAAGTTCTTTTTTAGCCTGTTCTTTTGCTTCAAACATCGTTGCAGCATAAACAACTAGCGTGCAACCTAAACCGTGCTTATTTGTGTATCTGACCATAAATTCATCTTTCACTTCGGCACCTCCAGCAGCTCTGGTTTAACTTCCTTAATAGTCGACTCATGAATTGGCGGATAAGCTAGATTCTGATCTGTTATCAAATCATACTTGCGTTCTCCACATTCGCAGTGGCCGCATAAAATAACTTTTAGCGTATGATGCTCAATTAGTTCTTTTAGTTTCATTCTATCGCCTCCAACAACTCTGGATTTTCGTAGATGTTGCCTATGATTTCAATCGGTAAATCAATGCTATATAATAATTCAAATTCAGTATCTAGATTTTTATAATCAAGATAAAAACCGCCTTCTGTGAATCTGATTACTGACATATCGTCGCCCAATACGTCTCCAATAATCTTCACAATATCCCCCTCAAATATCTCAACGCCGTTTTTGTCTTTCAGACCTGTTGATTGAAGGAATATTAGGTTATCGAAATGAATGTCATAGCGATCACCGT
>OAVH01000952.1_pt1 | contig 18504 bp, 21 predicted proteins | sample 1495281 | NCBI WGS metagenome assembly OAVH01 (sample SAMEA2580082, study PRJEB22360) | human gut metagenome | biome: human gut; feature: human-associated habitat; material: faeces | place: Denmark | collected 2008/2010
AAGCAGTCTTCACTGCTTAAATATCCAGTACCAGCTGCCGCATCGCTGCCACCGGGCCATAGCTTTCACGGTACAAGCCCTTAACCACACCATACGTATGCAGCGCCTCGATATGCGCCTTTGTCGGATACCCCTTATGCCGAGCAAAGCCGTATTGGGGATACTGCTTATCATACGCCTCCATGATACAGTCCCTTGTCACCTTGGCCAGAATGCTGGCCGCCGCAATACTGACGCTTTTCTGATCCCCCTTGACAAGTGAAATCACATCCTTTGTATTGCCAGGCAGTGGCATGGCATCGGTTAATACCCCATCTGCCATGGAAAACTGCTCACTCAGCGTTTGCATCGCATTCTGCGTGGCACGGTAAATATTCAGCTCATCTATGATAGCCGGCTCAATGATGGCAATATGGTATTCCTGTGCCTGATGAATCACATCCTGAAAAAGAGCTCTTCGCTTCTTATCACTCAGCTTCTTGGAGTCGTAGATTTCCTCATGGAAATAGCCGGGTGGAAAGGCAACTGCCGCAACGACCAGCGGCCCGGCAATAGGCCCTCTGCCTGCTTCATCGATTCCGACGATACACGTTTTTCCCTGCTGCCACCAGGCCTGCTCATACTCATTCGCTGTCTGCATCCGGCATCTCCCATGTAATCGCGCCGAGCTTATCATCCCGCAATTCCCGCAGGAAGGTTTCAATCGTCCGCTTCTCATCCATTTCATCCTTACGCATAAAGCCGCGCTTTCTCGCAATCCGCTCCAGCATTTCATACGGATCATCACAAACTGCAAGCTCATAGCGTTTCTGCAATGCGTCCGGATGCTGTGCAATCAAATACCGCATCGCCCATGCCGCAATCTCCTCCAGCGGCAGGATTTCATCCCGTATCGCTCCGGTGATTGCCAGCAGCACACCAACGGTTTCATCCTCGAACTTCGGCCACAGGACACCCGGAGTATCCAGCAGCTCCAGGCTTTGATTCACCTTTGACCACTGCAGGGCTCTGGTTACGCCCGGACGATCTCCCGTCACTGCCACCTTCTTTTTGGAAATCCGGTTGATAAAGGTGGATTTCCCCACATTCGGCACTCCGACAACCATGGCGCGAATGGCGCGCGGACGAATGCCTCTGCGCTTCATACGCTCAATCTTCGCCTGCATAAGCAGCTGGCTTTGTTCAACAATTTTCGGTATGATGTTTTCTTTCAGTATATCAAGAGCCACCACCCGCGTAGTTTCATTGCGCAGCTGTTTGCACCACAAAGCCGTTGCCGCTGCATCTGCCTTATCCTTTTTCGACAGCACGATCAGCCTCGGCTTGTTTTGGCAAAGCTCTTCAATCATCGGGTTTTTACTGGCGTTGGGTATCCGGGCATCCCGCAGCTCAATCACCATATCCACCATGCTCAGCTTTTCCTGCATTTCCCGCTTCGCCTTGGTCATATGACCGGGAAACCACTGAATGCGTATTTTATCATCCGCCATTGCCTACATACCTCGCTTTCGAAAACGGCTTATACACGAATACACCTCTGGCAATGATCTGTTCCCGTTTAAACGGCCCGACAGCTTCATTTCTCGAATCCAGTGATTCATTGCGATTATCGCCAACTAACAGATATTCATCCCTGCCCAGCTTTTCCGATGTATAATCCTGTGTAAAATACTTTGTATTCGTCCTGCTTTTTACCTGCTCTACATAGCTTTTATCCAGAAACGGCTCCGCTACCTTATTTCCATCGACATACAGCACACCCTCACGGTAGCTGATCGTCTCTCCCGGTAAGCCGATGACACGCTTGACCCACAGATCATCACTTCGATACTCTCTGGCCACCACCACATCAAAGCGTTTGATATCACCGACATAATTGGCTGCCATATTGATTATGACCGATTCCCCTTCCTGCAGGGTCGGATACATGGAGGTTCCCTTTACCTCCTCCTTGCGCGCCACAAAGACTAGAATGACGACGGCCGCTACCACGGTAATCAGAATCAACCGGAGAAAGTCAAGGATGGTATAAACGATATCCAGCCTGCTTCTGGTTCTTTTACGTTTGTTCATATATTATTCCGCCACTCTCATTTTCGTAAACGGCAGTACGATAAAAAAGTCCACTGCCTTAATATCGCTTCGCTGAAAAGGGCCCATGACACGGGAATCCTTGCTTGCATAGCGATTATCGCCCATCAGAAAATATTCATCATCACCCAACTGCACTTCATCAAAATCATCTGTGAATTTATAATTTTCCGTCAGCCGGATGCTTTCAGCATAATCATTTTCCAGATAGGGCTCCTTCAATGCATTATCATTGATATAAATCGTATCTCCACTGGCACGGATTCGTTCCCCCGGCAGACCGATGACACGCTTGATCCAATACGTATGCGTTTTTTCTTTCTCATATACAATAACGATATCTCCACGCTTGATCTCCTGAAAATGACCGGAAAACGCATTGCCAAACCCAAATTCACCAGTCTTCAGCGTAGGATACATGCTGCCTCCCTGCACGCGCATGGGCCGTACAAGATAATTGGCTGTCAGATATACGAGAATGAAACAGACAAGAAATATTTTCAGCAGAGAAAACAGATTGGAAAAAATCACACCTGACAGTGATTCTTTTTCGTCCGCTCTGTGTCTGTCCTTCTCCAGCTTCCGCATCGTATACCCTCCAGCCTAAAAATAAAAAGTCGAGCAAGACCCGACTTTTTTCCAGCTTAACGAACTTCTTTGATACGAGAAGCCTTACCAGAACGTCCGCGTAAGTAGAATAATTTATTTCTTCTAACCTTACCGTTACGTACAACTTCGATTTTTTCAACAATTGGAGAATGAATCGGGAATGTTCTTTCTACACCGATCTGGTTTGAGATTTTACGAACAGTGAAAACTTCGTTGATTCCTCCACCCTGCTTTGCGATAACCAATCCCTCGAATACCTGGATACGGGATTTGTCACCCTCTTTGATCTTAACGTGTACACGAACGGTACTTCCGGATTTAAAGAATGGAACATCTTTCTTCAATTGTGATTTTGTTACTTCATTTACTAACTGCATGTTCATAATCATGGCGCTCCTTTTCTATTCATATAACGTAGAGGCTCTTGAATCATACTGTTCAGCGGAACCGCGTGCCATAAAGGCTTATATATGATATCACAGATCAGGGATATTTGTAAATACTTTTTCATCCATTTTTTTACAGTAATAAAGAAGAAGTCGTTTTTTGAAAGGTCGGGCCCTTTCTGTTATTATCATACCATTTTCATCAACTAAAAAAAAGAAGAATGCCGAATTTTACAAAGAAAATCCCGACACTTCTTCCGCTTTCCTATTAACCGTTCTTTTGTGTTTCCAAATAGGTGAGCATTTGCGAAATATCCTCTTCAATCATCGTCCGCTTACTGCGTTCGATCTGCAGGTTTCTGCCCGTCATGATATAGGAAGGAAACAGACGGATTTCCCCATCCATCCAGATGCTTTTTCGCAGCTTGTAGGTGGAGCCGGCAGGAATGCGTGCCGTATGCTTGCGCTTTGCTATCATCGTATGCAGATGTATGGCAACATCCCCCATCAGCATGATTACACGCAGCTTTTTAAACAGCTTCAGCTCCTCCTCCAAAACAACAGAGCTGTCCTGCAGCTGCAAGCTGGTAAAGCCTGTATCCGGCTTTGGCAGCTTGCAGGCATTGGTGATATAAATGCCCTGCTCAAGCAGCTGGACAGGGGTAGTACCAGGAAACAGCAGTGACAATGCAACAGCATATTCCCCATCCATGTCACCATAGAAATTGTCCGTTACCCCATGTGGGGCACATTCGTTGATCATGACCACCTGAATGCTGTCCGGATTCACCTCAACTGTGTCCATATACAGGGATGTATGACAGTGCTGCTCCAGATATGCTTTTATATGCATGGTATATCTCTCCTTTTTGAAAACAGCATACCACACCATTTGGACACCGTATTGTCATATTACAGCTTACAATGCGATTTCACTGCCTGTATGATCCATATATACGATTGGTCTTATCATAAACAGGTGCAGCATTTGTATCCGGCTGCTTCTCATAAGCGCTATATCCGCTTATTCCACATACTAATTTAATGGAACAGAAATCTGGTATGTAACAGCTGCGCATTCACACGATGATGTCCTTATTTCACATGCAAAAAGCATCCTCATAAAAGCCCAGTAGGACTTTCCATATTTATTTATCCTGTCCGGTTTTTTCCAGCCTGATTTCCTCCATAAGCTTTACTTCCTCTTTTGTATATACACGATTTTCCAGCAGATCTGGACGCTTTTCCATCGTGCGTTTTAATGATTCCTTCAGCCGCCATTTACGAATATTCGCATGATGTCCGCTCAGGAGTACATCCGGCACTCTCATGCCTTCGTATTCAATCGGACGTGTATACTGCGGATATTCCAGCAAACCGTTTTCAAAGGAATCATCACTGTGACTTTCTTCCTTAATCACATGATCCAGCAATCGTATGACGGCATCGGAAATAACCAGAGCAGCACCTTCCCCTCCTGTCAGCACGAAATCCCCGAGGGATACCTCCATATCCACAAAGGAACGGATTCTCTCATCGAAGCCCTCATAATGTCCGCAAAGAATAATCAGATGCTTGATTTCAGAAGCGAATTGGTGAGCGAGCTGCTGATCAAAGCGTTTTCCCTGCGGTGTCATCATGATAACAAAGGAATCCTCACTGCGCACAGTTTTCAGACAGTCCACGATTGGCTGACACGATAAAACCATCCCCTGCCCGCCACCGCATGGTGTATCATCCACATGATTATGTTTATCTGTAGTAAAGGAACGAAAATCAATCGTTTCAAAATCCACCAGCTGCTGTTCCAGTGCACGCTTGATAATAGATGTTGTGCGAAAGCTGTCAAAAAATTCAGGAAACAGTGTCAGCACTGTTATTTTCATAGCAGTCCCTCCAACAGCTCCACCTTCATCACCTTGGCCTTACGGTCAAATTCCTTTACAAAGGCTCTGACAAAGGGAATCAGGATATCCTTATCCGCAGTCTTTACACGCAGCACTGCATTTGCCCCGGTTTCAATGATTTCCGTAACAGTGCCCAGGAGTGCTCCATCCATCGTATATACAGCAGCATCCTGCAGCTCATAATAGTATGCCTCATATGCATCCAGCTCCTGCAGCTCGTCCTCCCGAATTGTCAGCATACTGCCCTTCCAGGCTTCTACCTGATTGATATCGTCGTAGCCCTCAAACTTTACAAGCAGCTGTCCCTTGCTTTCCCGAACGCCAGTGACGCACAAATCCAGTTCACCTGTTGGCAGCTGCAGATGCACAGTGGCCCCCTTTGTGAAAACGCAGCTGGGGAAAATCCGTTAAACCTTGATTTTTACTTCACCACGCAGACCGTGTGTATTAACAAGCATACCGATATTGATATTTTTCATATAGCGTACCTCCAAAAAAAGGATGCGAAAGGCATCCTAATATGATTCAAACTTGATGGTAACTCTCTTATCTTCTTTTCTTGATGCTACAGACATCATCTGACGAATAGAAGAAGCCATCATTCCGCGACGACCGATCAGGCGGGCAACATCATCACTGTTTGCATACACATACAGCAGAATTTCGTTATCCTCCAGTGTCGGCATCATTTTGACAGAAACATTGGTCTTATCTTCAACCATCGGTGTTACAAGATCCAACAATACTTTTTCGTAATCGATCATACTCTTTTACTTAGCGTTTTTTTCTTCGTGCAGACGTTTCATGATTCCTTCTTTAGAAAGAATGTTGCGAACAGTATCAGAAGGCTGTGCTCCTTCCTTCAGCCACTTAGTAGCCAGTTCTTCGTTCAGCACGACACTTGCAGGATTTGTTGTTGGGTTATAGGTACCGATAATCTCGATAAAACGTCCATCTCTAGGTGCGCGGGAATCCGCAGCGACAATTCTGTAGAAAGGCTTTCTCTTGGAGCCCATTCTCTTTAATCTTAATTTTACAGCCATATAATTTCCTCCTATTGGTTATTTTCTTTTTCATTACCTTGATAAGTATATCACAGTTTTTCCACCTGTCAAGGTTTTTTACTTTACACCCTGCGATTTTTTTGCGCCCCAGTATTTTTCTGTAATCCCTTATACAGAAAATCCAGTATGCTTCCAACATCCGTTGATATTGAAACGGATACTCACCCTTTCATTCCTGTCGTTATTTCATTTACGAACGTAATTTTCATATTTGCTTTTCCAGCAGGAAGATGCTCTGTCCGCAATCCAGCAAGAAGCCGGCACGCAGCAGGTTTTCCCGAATCGCATAATTATGAACATCAATATCCCCAATCAGCTTATGTATATTATGACGCCATGCCATATCCATCGCTTTTTTCAGCAGAACTGTCCCATACTGCCTGCCCTGTACATCCGGATGAACACCGATATATCCGATACCGCCTACTTCATCCAGCAATCTGGTAACGCTGATAAAGCCTGCCGCCTTTCCCGCAATCAGCAGCACCTGAAACAGTATATCACTTTCTGCATCCTCCAGCAGCTCCTCTGCCTGCTGCTCCACTGCCGGATACAGCCCCAGCGATTTCTGCTCTCTTTGCAGATTGGCGTCCAGCGTTGTCGCACTCGCTTTTGCCATCAGCTCCAGCAAGTCCCTGTGCGCAAGCTGCTTTGCCGGTATAAAGCGATATGCTTGTGCTTGTTCCCTTGTTTTTACGGTATAGCTCTCCCGTTTAAATTCCAATGGAAACCATCGTTTTAAAGCATGATAGACAAGTGCATGATGCTGCTTATCGGTATACAGATCCACTCTCCACTCCCTGCTGCGATCCAGACGATCGACAATATCCTCCACAAAGGCATCCGCTTCCTTTTGCGACATCGCCTCCAGTGTAAGATAGGCGATATAAGATCTTTCGGTATCAATAACAGCTCTGGCTATCACCTGTTCATCATGAAGCATCACATAGCACTGCTTCAATGACAGCATCTGATTTTTTAAATCTCTTTGCAGTGAGCGGTTTTGTTCCTCGCTGCTGGCAGCCATGGAGCACATGGAGGCTGCATACTTCTCTTTACAAATTTCTGTTTTCATGTTGTTTCGTCCTTTCCTTATATTGCTACTGTAAATCTGTGTTATCGGGAAAGAAAAAGGCATCCCAAGGGATGCCCAGAACATGCACTAGTTATAAACCAGGCAGTCTGTATCCTTCCTCAGTACGTAATTTTGAACTGTTTTCATACAGACCACCTGCCTTTCTTATGTTATCGTATACCCTTTGGGTACGACATAAATATACCATATAATTCTCAATTTTTAAAGCTATTTTTGAAATTCAACCAGATATTGTTGATTGATTGATAAGGTATGCTCATCCAGCGGATATGCAAAGAGTATGCCTGCACCATCCAGCCTTGCACTATCCAGATGTACCCAGCGCTTTTGAGAAGCTACGTAAATATCCAAAGTATCGGAGGTATTGCTTTCGCTGATATAAAAGCCGTTATACGGCTGAAGACTCATATCCTTTGCCTGTACATGTTCAGGCAGTGCCACCGTGCTCCTTTTCCTGTTCGCTACATCCAGCAGCTCCACTTTTGTATCTGTTATACGGTATAAAAGACTGCCTGTAAAAGGTGTAGCACAGGAATATTCCCGATATGTTGTCCAGGTATCCATTCGATAGTCATAAACAAGTGGATAACTATCAAATACAGCTTCCTCAACCGCATAGCTTTGCGTTGTCAGGATGCGGCTGTCACCAGCCATAAACAATTCATTACCAAGCAGATATCCAGGCAGCCTTTCTGCATCCATGTACCGCCGTTGGTTCGTATCGGTATCCAGCAGTACCCATTGGCATTCCTGCTTATCCTTTGCCCATCCCTGCTGTAATGCATAGGTACGATACAGCAGAAAACGCCCGGATGCACTGTTATGCACATCATACGCATAGGCATGCACCCGTTCAGCATGCACGGCAGATGAATAGGACAAATCTCCAATGGACTGTACTTCCTCCGTTTTCAAATCCACCAGATATGCATTTCGGAAATTCTCCTCGTCATATTCAATCACCAGCTTACCGTTTTTCAGTACCTTGACAGATGGACTCGGCATTCCATCCGCTTCCCTGCCCTGCAGATAGAGCGGCAGCACCTGCTGATCAAGAACGACATAAAACAGCTTGACAGAAACACTCCCTGCCTCTGTCTTTAGACGCAGAGCTTTGCTTTTCCGCGGCAGCTCCCTGGCAATTATGCGTCCCTTTTCATATATTGTAAATGTATCTGTTTGATAAACCTGTTCCTCCTTCTGCTTCACATAATACCGATAGTCTGCATCCAGATATGTGATGTCCCCGAGGTTTTGAACACGTATGGGATCTTCCTGTACCTGCACCTGTTCACCATTTGAAAATAAGGAGGTCAGCCAGTCACGCACGGTATCACTGCATGCAGCTGCCGTCGCAAAAGAGAGCATTGCAAATAGCAGCAGGGCAGCCAGCTTCCACACGAGCGCAGCTTTTTTTCGTTTACTGACCTTTGTCTCCTGCAGCAGTTGCTTAATCCAAGCATCCGGACAATGGATATCGTCGAAGCCTCTGAATTTTTTATTCTCCATACTGTTCACCTCCCAGCAGCTGGCGAAGCTCTTCCCTGCCGCGTCTCATCCAGGACTTCACCGTGTTTTCCCGCACCTTCATACATACACTGATTTCCCGTATGGAAAAGCCTTCATAATAATACAGATACAGCGCATTGCGATGGTTTGCGGGAAGCTCCATCAGCTCGTACAGCTCGTTTCGTTCCACAGGATTCTCCACCTGGCAAAATGCTTCATCCAGACGTGTCCGATGCCGTCTCCAGAATTTTCGCTGTTCATCAATGCAGGTATGTATCGTGGTCTGAATCAGCCACGCCTTGATATGCTGTGCATCCCGAAATTCCATCTTCTGCGTGTACAGCTTTAAAAAGACATTCTGAAAAATATCCTGTGCATCCTGTCTATTGCCCATGCGCAGCAGCGCAAGCCGTGTGACGGTATCCGCATAGGTACACATTACATCTTCAAATGTCATATCCGCATACATTCTCATGACGCTATCCCCTCTCCTCTTCTATTATAAACACGTTTCAGCTGATCAAAAGGTTGCACAAAAAGAAAAATAACGATATTTTAATCGTTATTGTATCAGCCATGGATTTTCTTCCCCATGCATAAACAGGTAACAGCTTCTCATGGAATTTGTCACCATATCCCGATAGGAATCATCGGTAAGAAATGCCAGATGCGGCGTTAAAAGCACATTGGGAAAGGAATTTAAAACTGCCATGTCCCGCTGTTTAAGTATCTTTCCCTTTCGGCGGTTGTAATAGATCCCGGTTTCCCCTTCCACGACATCCAGCGCAGCAGCCCCTATCGTTCCGGCTTCGATTGCGTCAATCAGCGCCTTGTTGTCAATCAATCCTCCTCTTGCTGTATTCACAAGAATGACCCCCTCCTTCATCATAGAAAAGGCGTCCGCATTTATAAGGTGTTGGGTGTCCTCATTCAGGGGTACATGGAGTGTGATGATATCGCTGTTTTGATACAGCGTCTGCAGATCCACATAGGTTACATATGCTTCCATCTCTTTCTTGGGATGTGCATTATAGGCGATGATCTTGCAGCCAAAGCCTGCGATATGACGAATCAGTGTTTGCCCGATAGCTCCGGTTCCAATAACCCCCAGCGTTTTCCCCTTCAGGTTACTGCCTAGCACCGCATCGAAGGAATAATCCTGGCTTACAGCACTCTGCAGCACCAGCTTCATTTTACGAAGCGCCATCAGGATCAGCATGATTGTATAATCAGCCACACTTTCACTGGCATAGGTTGCATTCCCGACATGGATGCCGATGTTCCTTGCGTATTCCAAATCGATATGATCGTAGCCGATGGTGCGGGTAGATAAAAAGCGCACGCCTACCTCCTGCAGCTTCTGCAGCAAAGCGGCATCGATCGGTGTTGATAAGACACTGATACATTCACAGCCCTGGCACAGCTGCGCGTTTTCCAGAGTCGGACGCTGCGCACACGTCTCAATGTCCAGCTCCATCGCTTTCGCGCAGGCATCAAAATATGCCGCTTCTTCCGGCCGGTATCCATATACAAATACTTTCATAAGCCTCCTCCTTCTTTAATAAAAACAAGGCAGTGTATGCCTTGTTTAGAATTTTCTTCCGCGCTTGCCGCCCTGACGCATCGCTTTATTCATATTGCGCATGTTTTTCATGGCCCCCATAGCTCCCATACCGCCCATGTTCGGCATTTTACCGGATTTTGTCATGGAGCCCATCTGCTTCATAACCTGCTTCATTTTTTCGTATTCATTCAACAGACGGTTCACATCTGCGACTGTAGTCCCGCTTCCCTTGGCAATACGGTTTTTTCTGGATGCACGTAAGATATTCGGATTCTCACGTTCCTCCATCGTCATACTCTGAATGATTGCCGTACTTTTTTTCATTTTATTTCCGGCTTTGGCTTCATCAATCTGTCCGGCCAGCTGGTTCATACCCGGAATCAGCTTCATCATGCCGCCCAGAGAGCCCATCTTTTCCAGCTGCTGAAACTGCACCAGCATATCCGTCAGCGTAAACTGTCCGCTCATCATACGGTTTGCGGATTTTGTGCTTGCTTCTATATCCATTTTTTCCTGTGCCTGCTCTACCAGGGACATGATATCCCCCATACCCAGGATACGATCAGCCATACGATCCGGATGGAACACATCCAGATCATCGATTTTTTCACCGAGACCGACAAATTTTACCGGTACCTGTGTAATAGAACGCACAGAAAGAATACCACCGCCGCGGGAATCGCCGTCCAGCTTGGTCAGAACAAGACCAGTGACATCCAGCTGCTCATGGAAGCTGCTTGCGACATTGACGATATCCTGTCCGGTCATTGCATCCACGGTCAGCAGAATATCATCCGGATGAACATAAGCCTTGATATCAGACAGCTCCTGCATCAGCTCTTCATCGATGTGCAGACGCCCGGCCGTATCAAACAGTACCGTATCATAGCCGTTTTCCTTGGCATACTCCATTGCCTGCTTTGCCGTTTCCAGCGCCTTTGTTTCAACACCGAGAGAAAAAACCTCAACACCGATGCTCTCTCCCAGCGTTTTCAGCTGTTCGATAGCAGCCGGACGAATGACGTCACAGGCAACCAGCAGCGGCTTGCGATTCTGCTTCTTTTTCATCACATTGGCGATTTTTGCGGATGCCGTTGTTTTACCGGTACCCTGTAGACCCACCATCATGACGGTTGTTATTCCGTTGCTCTTATAGTTTACCGGGGCATCCTCGCTTCCCAGTAATGCCACGATTTCATCATGTACAATTTTAACGACCATCTGTCCGGGATTCAGAGAATTCATAACCTCTGTACCCAGTGCCTGCTCCTTTACACGGGCGATGAAATCCTTAACGACGCCGTAATTTACATCGGCCTCCAGCAGCGACATACGCACCTCGCGCAGCATGTCGTTCATATTTTTTTCGCTTAACTTTCCCTTCCCGGTTATATTTTTAAACGCCTTCCCCAGACGTTCGCTTAGTGATTCAAATGCCATACCTGTTTACCGCCTTTCTCATATTCCTGTACCCCATTATAGCATAGCCTAATTGCTTTTGTTAAGCACGTTTTCATCTTTGCGATAGATTTCAATCTGAAACTGTATCTTAGTATGCAGCTTTGTACATGATGCCAGCCGCTTTGCCGCATCCCTTGGTGTTTTCCAGTAATAAGGCGTCATATGAAACAGAGCCTGAATATCCATCGCATCCTGTATGCATAGATCCGCCTCTACACAGCCGGTTTCCTCAAGCGTAAAGCCGGCATAGCTTTCCGGCTCACTATGGTTTTCATACGGCTCATCATAGAGCACCTGCTTCAGACCCATAAGATGCTGCGCACCGGGGCCTACCTTCACAAATCTGCCTCCTGGCTTTAATACCCGTAAAAATTCCTCTGCCTGAAACGGTGCAAACACTGACAGCACCATATCGGCACAGGCATCATTAAGCGGCATATGAAATACGCTTGCCACCGCATACACTGCCCCGCTTTTTGCCTTGCAGGCCTCATCTACGGCATGCTTGGATAAATCAAAGCCGATGACGTTTGTTGCTTCCTGCTTTAGCCGGTTTGTATAATAGCCTTCCCCACATCCTGCATCCACGATTGTTTTCGGCTGATAGCGCTGAACAATTTGTACCAGGGCCTGCTGCAGCGGCTCATAATATCCATGTGTCAGAAAGCGCGTACGTGCTTTCACCATTTCCTTATCATCCCCGCTGCCTGAAGGATGATGCAGAGCCAGATGAACGTATCCCCGTTTGGAGATATCGTATGAGTGATTATTTTTACAGCGCCAAACGCGCTCTTGTTTGACCAATTCACTTCCACATTTTGGACATAACAGCATATACCTACCTCATTTCCTATCTAAGTATACCACAGCCAAAATAGGAAAAGTTTGCCTAATTGCGGAAATTTCAGGAAAATTGTTGTAGAATAAAGACAAAGAGGTGATTGGAATGGAATTTAATGAGGTTGTCACAACAAGAAGAAGCATACGAAGGTATGAAGCAAGGCCGGTTGCACAGGAGGATATCGAGGCGATGATTCAATGTGCTATGGAGGCTCCTAGCTGGAAAAACTCACAGACAGCACGCTATCATATTATTACATCCAGCGATATGCTGAACAAAATGAAGACGGAGGGGCTTGCCCCTTTCAATGCAGAGAACTCGAAGGATGCGCCTGTTTTGATTATCACGACATTTGTCAGGGATCGCTCCGGCTACGATAAGGACGGCACACCAAGCAATGAGCTGGGAAATTTATGGGGTGCCTACGATCTGGGACTGCATAATGAAAACCTGCTGTTAAAGGCGCGTGATCTCGGCCTGGATACACTTGTGATGGGAATTCGGGATGCAGACGCTATACGCAGTATGCTCCATATACCAGAGCAGGAAATCATCGTTAGTGTTATCAGTGTGGGTTACCGGGCAATACAGCCTGAAAAGCCAAAGCGTAAAGCTCTGGAGGAAATTGTCACCTATTATTAGAATAAAAGAGCTATAAAAAAACGCTCCTGTTTTCCAATCGGAAGAGGAGCGTTTTTTTCAGCATATCCTTAACGATACTGATTCTGGTTGTTCTGGTTACGCTGATTCTGGTTGTTTCTCTGGGAGTTGCTCTGGTTGTTGTTGTAGCTGTTTTTGAAATCCTGAGAAGAATGCTCTTTATCGTATTCGCTCTGATGATTTCTTTTTTCAGCCTCAACGTCAGCACCTAATTCAATACCCATTTCGTATTGATATAAGTCCTGTTCAACCTGTTTTTCGTTGTACTGTTTTCTTCTTTCCATTTTTCTCACCTCACACTGTTAGTATGCGTGAGTTTTTCTAATCTATACTAAAAAATTTCTTCGTCAAGCTTCGCTTTTGGATACACATCCACATGCTCCGTCTTTGCTATGCATTCCTGCAGCAGGGCTTCATAATCAAAGCGGCTTTCCAGACGCTCCGCTCGCTGAATCGTCGGTTTCGTGACGGGATTCTTCGGTGTGAATATTGTACAGCAGTCCTCGAAAGGCTGTATGGAAATATCATAGGTATCAATATTTCTGGCAACATCGATGATTTCCACCTTATCCATGCAGGCAACCGGACGGATAACCGGCAGGGTTGTAACACAGTTGATCGTCTGCATACTTTCCAATGTCTGGCTCGCAACCTGCCCAATGCTTTCCCCGTTCACGATCGCAAGGCAGTGCTGCTGTTCACAAAGACGCTGTGCAATACGGTACATCATACGGCGCATGATCGTAATGGCATAGCTTTCATCACAATTTTTGTATATGGCAAGCTGCAAATCCGTAAATGGAACCACATGAACTCGGATATGTCCCTGATATGGGGCAATCTGGCGCGCCAGCTCCAGCACCTTATCCTGTGCTGCCTGACTCGTATAGGGAGGGGATGCATAGTGTACACATTCAATAGCGACACCACGCTTCATGGTCAGATAGGAGGCAACCGGGGAATCAATTCCACCAGACAGCATAACCATCGCCTTTCCGCCCACACCAACCGGATATCCGCCGGCTCCCTGAATCCGTCCGGTCATGATATATGTATCGTCCTGATGCACCTCAATCTGAATACGCAGCTGCGGCTCTCTGACATTGACCTTCAGCTCGGTGTTGCGCAAAATTTCGCCGGCAACCGCACGGTTGATTTCATCAGAAATCATAGGAAACAGCTTATGACTTCTGCGGGATTCAATTTTAAAGGTGGATGCATCACTTTCCTTCGCCACCTGCAGCGCCGTCTGCTTCATTGCCTCAATATCGGTATCCACACGAATCGCAAAGGAAAAGGAGGAAATACCAAATACCTTCTGCAAATGCTCACTGATAGCGTGAGGATCCTCGCCGTTCAGCAGGATATACAAACGGTCATGCGTACGCTCATAGCTCAGTTTGTCATAATCACGCAGCGCATTCTTTACATTTGTTAACAGCCGTTTGATAAAATCTTTTTTATTCTTTCCCTTGGTGGACAGCTCCCCAAAGCGCACAAGAATATGGTTATATACAATCTTATTTTGTTCGATAGTCATGATTGATCTCCTTTAAAGCCTGTAAAAAGGCATCGACCTCCTGTCTGGTTGTCAGATGCGACAGGGATATACGTATGGCATGGGTAGCTCTTTGTTCCCCCAGGCCCATTGCCAGAAGCACTGCTGAGACAGCCTTGCTGTGTGAGGAACAGGTGCTCTGTGCAGATACCGCAAAGCCTTTTGCATTCAATGCATTCAGCATGATTTCACTGCCAATGCGCAGATTTGATATATTGAGTATGAACGGACTGCCATCCTGTGGAGAATTGATTACGATATCCTCCATGACAGATACTTCTTTCCGCAAATGCGCATTCAACGCTTTCACATGCGCATAGGCTTCCTTCTGCTGTTCCAGCGCAAGACGCAGCGTTTTGGCAAAAACGATATTGACAGGAGTATTGCTGGTGCCCGCACGCATGCCGTTTTCCTGCTGTCCGCCACTGATGAGAGGTACCAGCTCCACATGCTTCTTTTTATACAAGATGGCGCTTCCCTTCAGGCCATAGATTTTATGCGCCGAAAAGGTTGCCAGATCGACACAGGATAAATCAACCTCCACCTTACCCAGGGCCTGTACGCCATCCACATGAAAAAGGGCTCTGGAATTGGCATGCACGTAGTCTGCACAGGCACGAATCGGATTGATTGCGCCTGTCTCATTGTTTACGAGCATCATGGATACCAGAATCGTATCCTTTCGCAAAGCCTGCTTCAGTGCTTCCACATCCACACTACCTGATGCATTTACTGGCAGATAGGTTACCTCATAGCCGAAATATTCCTTTAGCTGCTCCATCGCATTGTGAATGCTGGAATGCTCAACACAGGTGGTAATCAGATGCTTACCACGCCCTGCATACTGCCATGCAGCTCCCTTGATTGCTGCATTGTTTGATTCACTGGCACAGGAGGTAAATAAAATCTCCTCCCTGTAAACATGCAAAAGCTGTGCAATCTGTGCACGGCTTTGTTCCATAAGCTTTCCTGATTCTCTGCCCAAATCATGCAGAGAATCGCTGTTGCCGTAATAGTCCTGCAGCAGCTTATAATATGTTTTTAAAATCTCCGGACGAATAGGGGTGGTAGATGCATAATCCAGATAAATCATACTACTCCCCCGTATTCAGGATGCTTGGATCCTTTTTGTTAATGAGCTTTTCATAGGCTCCCGGATGCATCTTTTCAATACATTGAATACCGATTTTCAAAGCCTTTGTATACTGTCCGTTCCGGAAGCACAGCTCTGCTCTTGTCAGCTCACTGTCAATATCCGGAAAGGAGGAACGATACCGGTTTCCAAATACAATCGTATTTTCCACCATGATTGCCATTCCCACCAGATTGTTCACGCTGTTATACAGGGTATAAATATAATCAATAGCACTGCGCAGCTCCGCATTCAGGCGTTTGACATCAAGTGGTGAATTATCCAGAATCACCTGAATATCCTTAATCATGATTTCCCCCTTATGTAAATCATCCTCATACTTCTGGGAAACACTTGGCAGTCTGTGCTTGGACATCTTCACCCGGATTTCATTTACGATGAGCTGCAGCTTGATCAGCTGCTTTTTAGCCCGTTCTTCATCACTGCAGGCATTGTCCAGCTTCTGCTTCATCTCACTGACTTCATTCGTAAATACCGCAGCGCTCTGCTCCAGCTCTTTATAAGCAATTAAAATTGTGGAATACGGCACCCTGTTTTGTGCGATGACTGCTTCCAGCTTACGCTGCATATCATTCAATACAGAAAGCCTGTCATGCACCTCCATCAGACGCTGTGTCCAGTTTTCAAAGCCGAAGCGCTCATATACACGATTATACAGCTCCTCGATTGCTTCGACATCCGCATTGATGCTGCGAATCGTATCAAAGAGGATATCTACGTTATCACTGACCTCATCAAATGCATGTTCTTCACGATTCAGTTGTTCCGCCAGCTGTGCGATGCGTTTCTCACAATCATTAAGATCCTCATGCACATCCTTAGGATTGCCGTTACGCAGCTTATTCAAATCATTTTTCAGCATATCGCTGATGATATCCAGATTCTTACGTACCTCTAAATGCTCTGTATACACGCCTTTATTCTTCGCCTGTGCATACTGATAGCCCACCTCGTCGATGGCTCTTGGCAGAACACCCCTTGCACGCTCGTACATGGATGGCAGAACCTCCACCAGCTCTTTCAAATGGGCAACAGATTCACGGATTTCCTTTTGCTGATCAGCTGCCTTGTTAAATTCGGAAGCAAACATCCATTCCTCAAAGGCAGAGAACATTTTTTCAATCCCTGCGATTTCCATTTCCAGATATTCATAGCTCTGTGAAAAGGAAGCACGGTTTTCATTTATACTGCGCTTGATGATACGGAAATCATCCTTCAGCTTATTGATATGTACACGCTGCTCATTTTCCTGTTCCAGTATGCTGTCCAGTGCCTGATTAACTTCCCCGGCGATGCCCTCCAGCGCAGTCATCTGATCTCTCAGCTTTTCCATACGGCGCTTGGCAGCCTTTGCCTTGTGAACATAGATCAGGTCATCGACCTCTGCCAGCGAGACGCTGCATTCCTTTAACTGTTCCTGAATATTGTCAAAATCCGTGCGGCAGCTTTCCACACGCTGACTCATTTCCTCATTGACCCTTGATAGTGCGACAGCCTTATTCAATTTAAAAGCAAGTGGAATCCCCTTCAACGAGTTGTAGCTCAGTTCCAGTTCATCCAATTGCTTTCTTGCCTGCTTCTGACGCAGCACCATCATGATGATTGTAAGTATGACGATGGCAACCAGTGCAATCACTATATAGATCAAAACATCAAGGGAAACTACATTTTTGACATTGTTGATAAAATTCTCCATACAGACACCTCTTCCATTCAAATTCACTAGCTATATTGTATCATAATTTATACGATTAAGAAATCAGAAATTATGCTTATTCTGCAAGAAATGATGTGGATGTGTTTTTTCTTTCAGGAATACGGAAATCACAGAATCATCACCTTGCTATTTCACAGAGGTAAAAGGACTGCTTCCGGTTTTCTTCTCCGCTTACGCAAGGACTTTTCCTGCCGTAGGTGATTTGTATGATTTTTATATTCCCTGTGTATACCGTACGACTTTCATATCCTTCCTCTTTGCTTCTGCAATTTATACGATGATCTGGGCTGCATAGTGATGTATAATTGCTCTATGCCATCATATGGACATAGAAGTGCTACATTTAAGTGAACCGCAGTTAGATACCGGTAATAGGTTGAAGCTTTCATAATGCTGTATCCTTTTATAAAGTGTGCCGGAAGCAGTTATGTGATTTACAGCATTTTTTACAATTATGGTATCCTACGCTCAACAGCTCATAAGCAGGCAAACTTATAATCTAGATTATAATATAATAAAGGAAAAGAAAGCATGTTCATAGCTGCAGATGTACAATAGCAGGTAGTCTGCTTTTTATCAGCCTTGTATTGCAATCCATCTTTATTATTAAAAGCAGTGTGCCGCTTTATAAGATATACCTTTCTTACCTTGCTTTCCTCCCTAACCATATCAAAGTATTATTTAGCACAACACGTATTCCTGCAGGCTTTCACAGCTTTTTATAAGGATTTGAGAAATAATAAAGAGCCAGTGAACTTTTCATATGCGCTCGCGATCGACAGTGATATTGTGATTAAAGTGCGTTACCATTACCAAAAAAAACAAAGCGCTTCATAATTACAAAACCCTGTAATACTTAAAGCCGGTATCTCTAGTAATATCTTTGTA
>OAVH01000962.1_pt1 | contig 18374 bp, 19 predicted proteins | sample 1495281 | NCBI WGS metagenome assembly OAVH01 (sample SAMEA2580082, study PRJEB22360) | human gut metagenome | biome: human gut; feature: human-associated habitat; material: faeces | place: Denmark | collected 2008/2010
GCGAATCCAAAAGGAACAATGCTGCCAGCGTAAATTTCTTTCTTTTTACAAAAGCGCCTCACCTCCAAAATGTAAGCGCTTCTATTTGTATTTTCATAATAAACCATTAACTATATTTTGTCAATTCTTTATGATAAATTCGTTAGCTATCCAGAAAAAATAAAAATCTCCCTGCCAACTATACAGGAAGATTTCCATATTTAATACTTATATTATCTTCATCCAGCGCTCTTTTCCATCCTCATATACATTGGCACTCAACAGATACAGCGGTACCAGAAGATAGAACTGCACAACATAATACAGCAGATAAATGCCAACGATACTGACTAACGCCTGTGTATTTTGGAATGCGATGGTAAACACCTCCATCAGATTATTGCTGACACCGTTTCCAAGAAAGGACTGTACAACAAGCAGAATACCTACCTGAGCAATAACAAACCAGATCATGTACACAAGAGCGCCGCGCAGAATTACACGTAGCTGTTCCCATAACAGCTGAAAGCTTCCAGCAACCAGAGCTTTTATTTGCGTTACTCCATCATATACCCCATAGGCAATCAGGGCATTCCATAAAATGAAGAACACATTCAAAATACTCATTCCCACATAATACAACGGCGGTACCATGATCAGAAGGGTTGCGACCGTACTGACAAGCAGCTGCACAATGCTGACAAGCAGACCCGCTGCTATCAAATATAGAAAACGGGAGGCACCAAAACGGATATCCCTTAAATGGAAGGCTTCATTGCGCACTCCTTTAATAAATAAAAATAAAATCACATAATTTACCAGTGAGAAAAATAAAGATAAGCAGAAGCTTACAATAGAATAAAACAAGGATTTTGCATCCATAACAAAGATGAGGGAATCCTTACACAGAGAAATCAGCAGGCTGGAAAAGAACAGAATTGCAAACAGACGGAGATGGTGGCCCTTCAACTGCTCACTCAGCTGTACCTTATATTCTTGATATGTTTTCATAAAATTCTCCTTTAACCATTCCTGAGTATTATACGGGAAAGCAAAAAGAAAAGCAACCGCTCACAGAGCATGCTGCTTGGTGATTTCAGATTCCCTCAAGGTAGTGGCGAACTGCAGAAAGTATTTTTCAACCTTCTTGCGCGATACGCATTTCAGAGAAATACACTGCTGATTCTTCAATTCGATATTCAATACATCGAGGTCATTGCGGCTGGAGGTAATCGACCATTTCGCAACATCCTGCCAAAACAGAAGGAAGCATTCCTCTTTGCCGTTATTGAGATAGAATACCGCATAATTTTCAAAAAACTCAATCAGCACGACATCCTTCACAAACAGCAGGCAATACAGAAACAGAAAGGTAATTACGATTCCTATCAAATAGACACGGGTAAACAGCAACGCAATCCCGATGAAAAGGAATACGGCAATAATCAGATACGGCTTCGCATTGATCTGATCGATTTTCCTGCCGTCTGTGGGCAAATTTCTGATTTTTAGCACCTTACTTTTTACGTTCACGTTCGACACCTTCTTATCTAGAAATTATTATATATGAAATAATTATTATATCAATATAATCACACAATTCCACTTATTTCTTATATATATTTCGCATATTTCCATGTATAATATTCCTGTATCATCACACAGAAAGGACGTGTTGTCATGCTGGACATCCTGAACGATATCAATCAATGGGGATACGGTACCCTGTTTAAATTCGGTTTTCTGGGAAGCCTTATTTTTATGCTGATTTACCTGCTTTGTGCTTATCTATGCAAACGGGCAATCAACCGCTGGATTCGCAAAAAGGAAATCGTCAATGCCAAGTTTATTATGCGCATCGTCAAAATCACCTTATACACGATAGCTGTTTACGGCTGCTTATCGCTGCTGACCCCCTTTGAAAGCGTCCTTGGCAAGATATGGGGCAGTGCTGGTATCATCGCAGTTGTACTAGGCCTTGCCGCACAGGAATCGATGGGAAATTTTGTGAACGGGCTGTTGATCACTACCTTCAAGCCGTTTAAAATCGGTGATCTGGTAAAGGTTAACAATGGTGAGTATGAAGGATATGTTGTCGATATCTCTTTGCGTGATACAGTGATACGCACCTATGAAAACACAAAGGTTATCATCCCGAACAGTACCATGAATAAGGCGGTACTGGAAAATGTCAGTCTGACGAATCATACAAAAGGAAATTTTCTAACACTGGATATCGCGTATGAAAGTGATTTAGATAAGGCAATGAGCATTATGAAAGAGGAAATCATTCGGCATCCTGCCTATGTAGATCCCCGCAGTGAAGACGATTTACGTAATCATGTAGAGCCGGTCATCATCCGTTTGACCTCCTTCAACGATTCTTCCCTGACGCTGCGTGCAACCGTGTATTCACGCGATAACTCCGAGGGCTTTGCGATGCTGTCCGATCTGCGAATCGCTATAAAAAAACGATTTGACAAAGAGGGCATAGAATTTCCATATCCTCACCGTACCATTACGTATAAGACTGCAGCGGATGAAGTGTCCAATGAAAGTAAGCAGCCGGAATTGTAATGATGAGTCACCTGCCCTGAAACACCTCATTTGAATCACTGGAAAAAGAAGTTCACTGCACATTACTATTACGCAAAAACAGCATCCCTCCTCCTGTCAGGATTTGGAATGCTGTTTTCTTTATCTTTTTTAGCTGTTATTTATCTTTTCTGCTTTTTCTTACGCTCTTATCGTGACTGCCGGAGGTGCGCTTCCCGCCACGGCGCTGTGAAGATGAATTGTTATCATAGCTTCTGCCGCGTCCGCCTTTATTATAGCCGCCCTTTGAACCGAAATTTCTTCCATTTCCGGAACGGTTATTATTTTTACGCTTCGGAGCACTGTCAATTTCCACCATGACCTCCACACCGCGGATATGGCTGCGCTGCATATTGTTTAATACAGCATCAACCTTGCTGGCTTCCACATCAACCAGTGTGAAATCCTTGCGTACATCAATACGTCCGATTGCTTTTCCATTCAGACCGGTCTCTTCAATGATTGCAGCGACAATATTGCCAGGCTGTACACCATGGTTTCTACCGACATTGAATTTCAAGCTGATTGCATCGAATGCGGATGCATAACGCTTTGCATCTTCCTCAGCTTCAATATCGATAATTTCATTTTTATAGGTCATGGAAATCAATGCAGAAATGATATTTTCCAAAGCGATACCCTCTGCTATCAGCTCATTTGCAATTTCCATGCTTTCTTCCGTAATTCCCTCATCACAGGCTTCCTTAACCTTAGCTACGAACGCATTGCGGTTCGCCTCCATCATCTGTGCACTGGTAGGCAGCGCATGACGAATGATGTTCGTTTTTGTATAACGGATGATATCCCGGATTCCGGCACGCTGCTTTCCTCCGCTTACAAGAGTAATGGCAAGCCCCTTTTTACCGGCTCTACCCGTACGTCCCACACGGTGAATATAGTATTCATTATCCTGTGGAATGTCGAAATTCACAACCAGATCAATATCATCCACATCAATTCCGCGTGCCGCGACATCGGTTGCAATCAGAATCGGATAATTACCGGAACGGAACTGCTCCATAACACGGGAACGGAATTCCTGCTTCATATCCCCATGTAAAGAAATTGCTTTGATATCATGCTTATTTAATTCATCGCACAATTCATCCACCATTTTCTTTGTGTTACAGAATATCATACACAGATCCGGATCATAGTGGGAAAGCAATACACGCAGTGCATTTGCTTTTTTCCCGCGTGGAGCTTCATAGTAAATCTGCTCTACTGTATCGATGGTACGCTGTGATGATTTGATTTCCACACGAACAGGGTCATTTTGGAATTGCTTTGTAATACGCAGGATTTCAGCAGGCCAGGTTGCAGAGAATAACACTGTCTGATGCTCATTGCCTTCCGGCATCATGGACAGGATTTCCTCGATATCTTCCTTGAATCCCATATTCAGCATTTCATCCGCCTCATCCAGGATAACCATATTCGTATCGTCCAGCTTTAATGTGCGGCGGTTCAGATGATCCATGATACGGCCAGGTGTACCGACTACGATGCCACAGCCTCTTTTCAGAAGCTGAATCTGACGATCGATCGGCTGACCTCCGTAAATTGGAACAATCTTAACGCCTTCCTTGTATTTTGAAAATTTTCTAAGCTCCGTAGCCACCTGTGTGACCAGCTCTCTTGTTGGACAGATAATCAGTGCGTTCGGATTTCTTGTTCCCTGACATACCTTCTCAATTGCCGGGATACCGAATGCAGCAGTTTTACCTGTTCCTGTATTTGAACGACCAAGCACGTCCTTGCCTTCCATAATAAGCGGAATGGACTGCGCCTGAATATCGGTTGCATTTTCATATCCCATTTCTTCAACAGCCTTCATTACCTCGCTGCTGATCTGTAATTCATTAAATGTTGTCATTGTTACCTTCTTTCTATCATTGCAGGTTAAAAACTCGTAATAACTTACTAAGTTTACCATATGATGCTACATACGTCAATTTATTATTTTTCATTCAACAGCCTTCCCATATAAAATCATGACATTCAGAAAAAGAAAAAAACAGTGCAGATATTCACCGTTTTCTATATTCTATACCATGCTGCGATACCGGTTTTCAAGCCGCTCAACCAGATTATCCATAGAAAGATCAAGTACAAAGGACAGCTCTTCACAAAGCACGCCTTCAATACGATTCAGACATTCCTGATACCGGATACCTTTTTTTCCTTCCACATACTTCCAGTAGAGCAAACCGATGAGAAGCTGTACCTGCTGCTCCATCTTATAGTCTACAATACTCTGCTGTATCTGCATAAGCGTCAGACTCGCTGGCAGAGAGGAAGCATGCTGAGGTTCAAATAATTCCTGCAAAATCAGATCAGCCTCTTTGCTTTCCATCAGATTTCTCACACCTACCAGGGGCAGGCTTTTGAATGGTATGGAACAGGTACTTCCATCTGCTGCCGTAATAACCATACGTTTTTCCTTCTTGTCGATGCCTGTAACATCACAGATGCCCAGGTTTGGATGAAATACCTTTTCTTCGTAGTTTACCATTTTTACTTACCTCAATATCTTCAGTCTATGCCTTTTCTATGAAAAAGTCAAACGAATTTCAAGAGGAACACAGGCGAAATATAGGCAATAGAGCACTTTTTGATCAACTAAAAGCTATCGTTATTGCCCTGCAATTCCTTACTATATGGATAAGTGAAACCCTTTTGATCCTTTTCAGAAATCGGATGAACAAATATCATATACATAAAATCTTTTTTTTGAAAAGCAGATGATTAACAAATACAGTATTCATTTAACACTTGCCGTATAAGTACGCTTCCATATTAGTATATACAGAAATTCCCTATATATACAAAACGCCATAGATTATCAACGCTTCATACTGCTTTCATTTATGAATTGTTCTATCTCTGATTAGAAATCTACGTATGCGGTGAACATCACCAAAAATTTCCAGAACGGATTCCATCGTGCAATTTCATCCTTCTACCGGTGTAGCATAGTCTTGACTCAGACTATGTGTTCTTATCCTGGATAAATCACTTAGCAGGAATTTACAACTATGACGGCTTTATCACCGGATTTTCTGTAATTCTCTTTGAAACCTACCAGTACATATTTCAGCTAAAAATAAATATGAAAGATTCAGAAAAAAATAAATGCGAAAGTTCTTGCTTTTCAATTTCTATGTGTTATACTGGAGAAGTAATAACAAGCAAATAACTATGATTTCAATATTCACATATCAGGAATTGTAATTATCTCATTGTACAATTCACGTATGTGTTTTTTTATACCATGAGAGTGCTTCTTATCTACATCATAAGGAGGTACTAATATGAGTACAGGTAAAGTAAAATGGTTTAATGCAGACAAAGGATACGGATTTATCACAACAGATGCAGGACAGGATCTGTTCGTACATTATTCTGAAATCCAGACAAACGGATTCCGTACACTGGAAGAAGGATCTAAAGTAAGCTTTGAAATCAACACGAACGATCGTGGAGATCACGCAGCTAACGTAACCGTAATCTAATTTACGAAATAAAAACCGCTCAGGCGGTTTTTTTATGCATACGCATACGTTTGATACATCACATCCTGATAAGCTGTAAAGCTAAACTTCGATATGCAGATAACTTTTCGTTTCTGCTTTTCAGGAATAGTGCTGCTCCTTCATTTTCTATAAGCAACCAAATCATGATCCTGTCGAAACAAAGCTATGCATACAATACCGCCAGGTAATAGAAAAGACCCCAACACAGCAGGGCCTTTCCTAAAATTATAGGGGATAGAATGATGTTATACGTAAATTAGGGATAGTTTTCGGGGATCATTTACGTATCAGCAGTTTTCTCATCTGCCATCATTACTATACAGCACACATATTTCGTAATTTGTCGAATTATGTCGCCTGTTCATTTTTTTCTTCTTCCAGATGAATCATCGGTTTCAGCAGCTCATAAAAATCCTCATACAAAACAAACTGAATCCCTGCTTCGTCTTTAAATGCCACATAATACTTGCCATAGCTGTCATATATCACTTCATATTTATCACGCTTGATAAGCACAGTTGCTAAAGGAATTTTATACCGCGTCTTGTTTCCGTTGACCAGCTTGTCCTCATATGCATAATGCGTACTGGCAAACACCGGTTTATCAATCCCTTCAATCCTGAGTTTTCCCTTTTCTATATCCGGCAAATACAAGTCGCTTTCTCCAGCTTCCACATATTTCCCAGGGAATTTCACAGCTGCAGCCTGTGCGATTTCCTGCTGATCTAGTCCTGTAATCTGCAAATCCATCACCTTCCTATGCCATGTATTATAGCACGAATTTCCACGATTTTGACGATCTGCGCCATCTATCACACAGTTTGTGTCAAGAAGTTTCGGTTTCCACACATTTTTCCATCATCACGCCATATTTAAACGGAAAGTTTTTTGTATACTATAGGCAAGCAAGTGGTAAGCTTGCTTAGTATGACATATTTCCCCCAAATAAATTCATACTTTCTCCCTTTCAATTAAATAATATAATACAAAAAAGACGTTCCCCCAAAACGTCTTTTTTGTTGCACTGCGCTGCGATCCACAAAATTGTGGAGGCTATCACACAATTTGTGCAAGGTTATTATGAATTCCACATATTTTACCATGATCGCGCCGTATTTAAACTGTAAGTTTCCTGTATACTATAAGCAAGCAAGTGGTAATCTTGCTGGTATGATAAAATTCCCCCAAAGAATACTTCATACTTTCTCCCTTTCAATATAAAACATAATGATTTACAAAAGAAGCTCATGAACCCAAGCATGAGCTTCTTTTGTTTTATTTATGTTCTTCCAGTGACCAGATGTTTTTATCTCTGCGAAATAGCAGACAAACTGCAATACCTGCCAATCCCAGTATGAGAAACAGCAAAGCTGCACCGCTTCCTTTACCTGAGCCCAGTATGCTTACCAGTAGTGATGCTTCAGCCTGTCCTGCCATGAAGGGCTCCAAAATATAATCTATCAATGCCCCTCCTAGAAAATAGCCGACAGGTATCGTGAAAAATTGGAGAGAATTTCTTGCGGCATATACTCTCCCCTGCATAGTGAGGGGGATATGTTCCCGCAGCAGCACATCCATATTCGTATTCATTGCCGGTATAAACAGCCAACCAAGTATCGCGCCAAGACACCATATCACAGATTCTCTGCCAAAGGCCAGAAAAAAGCTCTCTGTTCCCATACTAATCAGCAGGGCTCTGTGTATCAGCCGTACGCGGTGATCCTTTGTCGGTCGCAGCAACAGAAGCAGACTGCCTGACAGATTAGCAAATCCTATACATGTATTGACTAGCCCCACTCCCCCCTCACCGCCGCCTTCACGCATCAGCAGCATATAAGGAAGTGCTGCATCATAGGTGGACGCAATCAAATTGATAGCAGCTAGATACAGAACCAGATCCAACACCCCGCGATGCGTCCGAAGCCAGCACAGCCCGCTTTTTACTCCAGTCAGAATGTGTTCCTGTTTTTCCCCTTCGGCTGCAGATTGCTCATTAGCAGGCAGCTGGATAAAAAATTGCAGGGCTGTACATGCAATACAGCAGGTAAGCAGATCAAAAAGGATGATGGTTTGCATACCGAACAGCATGTAGACCGAGGTTGCAAGTATGGGGACAAGCAGTGTGTTCAGCGAATTGGAAAGCATACGCAGAGCCCCTGCCCTTGCATAATGCTTCTTCGGTGTCAGAAGGGTAATCACTACCTCGCTGGAGGGCTGCTGCAGCGTGTTCATCAAACCGTTAACAGCATTCAGAATATACAAATGCCATATTTCCAGCTTTCCCTGCCACAGTAAAGCAGCGATCACAACAGTTGAAGCTGCCGCCAGACTGTCGCAGATCAGAATTGTTTTTTTCTTATCCCAGCGATCGCATAAAGAACCGGCAAACAGGCCGAATAGCACATATGGCGTATAAGAACAAATCGAAAGCATAGCACTGACCATCGCACTTTCCGATTGCTGCAGACTCCATATGATGAGGGCAAAGCTCGTCATAGAGCTTCCCAGCTGCGAGCATGCCTGTGTACTCCAGAGTAACAGAAAAACATGCAGCTCCCTGATTATTTGTTTTATTGTATTCATTTTGACTTTGCTCCTTTACATTTTCTATATCAGGCAAAGTCAGAGGATGAATCCGTACTCATTGCTCCATGCAAGCGATTCATCCTAGACTTTGCATGGAGCTTCAGCATATGGTAATTTCATTCTGTTCCCTCCTGTTCCGCTTAAAAGCTATTACCATTATACCACACTGATACGGGCTGCCTCCCATAATGTAAAATGAAAATACCTGAATATAACATAGTTTTCCACATTCTCTACATTATTTATTGACAAGTATTTCGTATACTATAGTCAGCAAGTAAGGAAAGCTTGCTAGTATGATAATTCCCCCAAAGCAAATTCATACTTTCTCTCTTTCATTTAAAACTGATAATAATAGAAGCGCACTGTCCCCCAAGCAGTGCGTTTCTATTTTTCATATATTTGTTTTTGCTGATTTTTTCAAAAAACAATAAGGAAGAAAAGAATATCTGATAACTCCATAATTTCACATAGTTGCGACATATTTTTCAGATAACATTTTCGTATACTGTAGTCAGCAAGAGGAACTCTTGCCAAGTATGATAATTTCCCCCTCAAATGAAATTCATACTTTCTCCCTTTCATTTAATTTTATAATTCTAAAGAAAAAGAACGCACCCCCTCAGCGTTCTTTTTCTTTTATATTTTCAAGCACAAGGAAGCATAGCTATAGCCTTCTGTAGCTTTATCCCTAAGGACACAGATTTCATACAGTGTCTACAGCACACGAAAACCATAAGCCTTTTTTCATAGATATACCAGATATCAGCGAATGCATATCCCGGTATTTATTACAAAAAATTTTGTATTACCGCAAACACGACCGGTATCAGCAATGCCGGAAGCAAGTTTCCGATTTTGATCTGTTTTCCAAAAAACAAATTGATACCGACACCAAAAATCAGGACATTGCCTACCATTGACAGGTTTTGAATCAGTGCTTCACTGAACAGTGGAGAAAGCAGCCCCGCCAAAAGTGTAATTGAGCCCTGGTACAGAAACAGCGGTATTGCCGCAAACAGGACACCGATACCAAGGGCAGAGGCAAAGACCATGGAAATAATACCATCCAGAATCGCTTTGGTGATGAGCATGGAAGCATCATGCATCAGTCCATCCTGCAGAGCGCCGACCACCGCCATTGCTCCGACACAAATAACGAGTGCATTCGTTACAAAGCCCTCTACAAATTTATCATCCCGGCTATTAACCATATTTTGCAAACGATGCGCAAGCCCCTCCATGCGATCCTCCAGCCGCAGCAGCTCACCAAGAATCGCCCCAATGCCAAGTGAACAAATCAAAAGCAGGGTTCCATCTGTAAGCAGCTGGTTTCCTTCCACCTGCATCATAGCTCCAAGCGCACCGGTAATACCGATAAACAAGGTACAAAGTCCCAATGCCTGCATAAGCAGCTCCCGCATACGCACGGGAAGTCCGCCCTTCACCAGCATGCCAATCGCCCCTCCGACAATGACAGCTGCAGCGTTAATCAGTGTTCCCATAACCTGCCTCCCTTTTTTTCCTACAAATGTACCACCGCGTAAACAAAAAGTCAATGACGATAACGGATAATAGACAGATGAAAGCGGTATGCATTTTACGATACATGGCTTACCCATGATATTGATTTCAATGATATTATATACTTTCATCACATTTTCTGTAAAATCCATATAACCTGCACATTTCCTATGCTCATCAAAAAGACAGCTCACCACTTTTAATAACCGCAATATATAGGAAGAAAGACCTACAGCCATATCACAGGTAATACGACCTGTATATAATAAAACAATGTGTCTGCTGGCGGGTATGTATGAAAAAAGAAGTAAGTCCATCACCTGAGCAATGAAATCACTTCCTCTTTTATCTGTTACTTCTTAGTTCATAAGCTACAGCGTCATACCATTTATTTTTTCATGCGATTGCTTGTTGGTACATCCGCCTACGCTTTTTTACAGCAGGGGATTAAGAATATTTAAAAGCTGTCCCTTTGCCTGATAACCGGAAATCTGTTTTACAGCTTCTCCATCCTTGAATACGATCATGGTAGGAACAGACATGATTCCGAATTTCATCGCAAGATCACCTTCCTGATCCACATCCACCTTAACAATTTCCATTTTTCCGTTCATATCCTCTGCCAGCTCTTCCAGCACAGGTGCCAGCATTTTACACGGCCCGCACCAGGTCGCAAAGAAATCCACCAGGACAACACCCTGTTTTGTAATTTGTTCAAATTCTGCTTTATTTATTACTTTCATAAGCTCATACCTCCAACTACCCACAGTATATCACATTCTGCAGGAAACATGCATGCAAATGCTCCTTACATAAAATATTTCCGAAGTGCAGCAGCAATCCCGTCATTGTTATTGCCGGCGGTGATATCATCCGCAGCAGCCTTGACCTCCTCCATTGCATTCTCCATGGCGATACCGATACCTGCCGCCTGCAGCATTTCGATATCATTTTCCCCGTCCCCAAATGCCATTACATTTGCCATCGGGATATGCAGCAGCTCTGTAAGAGCCTGAAGTCCGCTGCCCTTTGTAATGCCCAGAGGCATCAGCTCCAGCCATTTTGGTGTAGTGAGCCCAAGCCAGTAGGAATCCTTCAAATCCTTTTTTGCCTGCGCACTCACCTGTGTCATCACGTCCGCATAATAGGCAATACTCACCTTATTGATGCTGCGGTCAATCTCCTTCCAGGAATCAATATAATAAATATGTGGATATCCTTTTCGATTGTCCGCTAGAAGGGCAAAGGCACCTCCTGTCCATGGGAAATCCTCAGGAAGCTTATGCTCCCTGCGATAGCTTGCTTTTTCCTGCAATACACTTTTCGGATTATAGTCAAACAGCCCGTCATCAAACTGTGCCATGATTTCAACATCCCACTGTCGAAAGTAGGTAAATATTTCCTCCATTTCCCGACTTCCCATCTGCTTGCGGATATGACGCTCTCCCGTACTTAAATCATACAGGATCAACCCATTCACCTCCAACAGATAGCCGCCGTATGTATCCATTTGCAGCTCCTTTGCATACTCCAGCAGCTTGCAATAGCTCCTTCCACTGGCCAGCACAAGACGCACACCCTGTTTCTGAACCTGTAACAGCATTTCCTTCGTTTTTGGTGAAATCGTATTATCACTGGTCAGCAGCGTTCCGTCCATATCCATCACAATCATTTGTATCATTCTCATCACCCCTTATGCATAGGATTATACAATGAATAGCTTCAGAAGTAAAATCCTACTGGAAGGATACGGCAAACAATGCTATACTGTATGCGCAAGTGGGAGGTATGGTCATGAAAATACAAAAAACGAATGCTATGCGTATACTGGACAGCGCGCACCTTTCCTATGAGGTGTTAAGCTATACACATGGAAAAGAAGCAGTTGCCGGATTGGACGTTGCTGCACAGCTGAATGAAAATCCAAAGCAGGTATTCAAAACACTGGTGACGGTTGCGAATACAAAAGAGTATATCGTATTCGTAATTCCTGTTGCCCATGAGCTGCAGCTAAAGAAATGTGCAAAGGCGGCAGGTGTGAAATCTGTGGAAATGATCCATGTAAAGGATATCAACAAAATAACCGGTTATGTACGGGGTGGCTGTTCCCCAATCGGAATGAAAAAACAGTATCGCACCTTCCTGCACGAAAGCTGTACGGAGTTTGACAGCATTATGTTTAGTGGAGGAAAAATCGGTGTACAAATCAAAATGAATCCAAGGGAGCTGCTGCAGCTGATTCATGCGGAAACAGCAGATATAATTTGTGAATCCTAAACAGCTTTCATCCTATTGACAGCTGTTTTTTTATAACTGATTTCTTTCATATTTTTAAAGCCCTCTTTTAAACCACTTTTCATTGTCAACGGAGCTGTTGTTCGTTTTCTCCTCGCCGCAATGAACTTCATATAATAAAATAATATAAATAAAAAGGAGAGATTACTCTCCTGATGCAAATACATATTTATCCAGTGCCTTCGCTATTCCCATTTGATCATTAGTGTCCGTTACATCCCAGGCTGCTTTTTTCAGAGATTCCATCGCATTTCCCATCGCGATGCCGTACTTCACCGTCTTGATCATTTCCATATCATTCTCCGCATCTCCAAACGCCATCATTTCATCCGTGGAAATACCGAGCTTTTCACCGATTCGCAGCAATGCACTTGCCTTGGATACTCCCTTTGGCATGACCTCAATCCATGCCGGGCCAACCTCCAGCAGGTCATAATCCTTTAATTCCTTACGCAGATGTGGAAGATGCTTCTTAAAAAAGGAAGCCGTCTGTATCAGAACAAATTTATTCACATCCTGCATAATCTCATAATCCGCATCCTCCAGCGGTATAAAATTACGCTTTCCCTGATTAAAGCCATAATCCATCGGTTGTCCAAATACAACACTGCGTACCTTTTTCATCGCTTTTAAACGCTTGGAAATCAAGTCATAAAAATCATAGCCGCAGCAGCTGATAACCTCAAAATTATATTTCATCCCCAATGCCATTACCTTTTTTGCGTCACTGCCATCCAGCACCTTATCTACAAAATATTCCTTTTTATGAAAATCATATATGATCTGTCCATTTACCCCGGCAACAAAGTTATTGCCCCTATGTTCAAGCTCCAGCGGCTCATATACGAAATCAATACCGCCTTTATCGCGCCCCGTAGCGATCGTTATGGAAATTCCCAGCTCCTGTGCCTTGATCAGACGTTTTTTTGTTTCCTCATCAATCGTTTTCTGCGTGGTCAGCAGCGTTCCATCCAGATCCAGTGCTATCAGTTTTATCGCCATATCCTACCTCTACTTTCTTCATCACCCCTATTATAGCGAATATAGAAAAAAAGTAAACCTGTAATACCTGTAAAGAAAATCACAGAATGCTAATAGTTACTATTCATTGATAAAAGATAGAATTTAGGAAGAGCGTTATGAAAAGCGCCTTAGAGAAAGACCTGCTGTAGTGTTTCTATGCTCCTTTTCACACAATATGATTATATAAATACTTAATTAACACTTTCTAGGTTTTTCGGTGAATAGTTACTGCTAATGAATGACTGCCCGCATATATCCAAAGTTTTATCAGAATGAAGAAAACGGACACCTCCAAGGAAATGTCCGTTTCATTATCTTATAATTTAGCAGCTGCTGCCTCATCCACAACAACGACAACATCTGCATGATTCTGCAGTACGCTTGCAGGGCATGCCGGATCAACCGGGCCGTTTACCATAGCCGCAACAGCATCCGCCTTGTTTGCACCAGATGCCACAAGCAGGATTTTCTTTGCTTTCATGATAGTCGCAATTCCCATTGTAATGGCATGCGTAGGTACCTGATTGATATCATTATCAAAGAAACGCGCGTTATCGGAACGTGTTTTCTCGGTCAGCTCAACGATATGTGTTTCCTCTGTAAAAGGTGTACCTGGCTCATTGAATCCAATGTGTCCGTTTCCGCCAATTCCCAGAACCTGAATATCTACACTGACATTTTCCATTGCCTTTTCATAGCCTTCACAATCTTCCTTTGTGCTTCCATAAGGTACATGAATCTTATCTTCCGGTAAGTCAATTCCCTTAAACAGGTTTTCATGCATGAATGTCCAGTAGGATTCCGGATGGTTTCTGTCAATACCAACATATTCATCCAGATTGAAGGACTGGCACTGTGCATAGCTTGTACCATTGTCTTTATGATCCTGAATCATGTTCTTGTACAATCCGATTGGACTGGAGCCTGTCGCAAGTCCTAAAACAGCATCTTTTTTGCTTGTTACGACTTCCTTCATAACGTTAAATGCTTCTTTGCTTACTGCATCGTAATCTTTCACTACAATAACTTTCATTTTCTTTTCTCCTCCTGATATTACACAGTATTATCATACCATTTTGAAAGCACGTTTTCAATGATGGAACATGCATATCCAATAATTCTGCCGTTTCCTTATGATGGTTTAGAATAAAAGCCTCAGGATAGTTCAATAAAGTATCCGATATAGGTCATATATTTCCAAAGATCATATACCGCTACCCTTTATGGAAGCAAATTCCCCGCCGCAACATAAACGGAATACCACTCCTCCCGGGTTAGCGTGAAATCACAAGCCTTTACAATGGATTGAATCCTTGTCAGACTGGTAGAGCCCAGGATAACCTGCATATCTGCAGGATGTCTAAGAAGCCATGCCGCCGCAATTGCGCTATTGCTGACCTGATACTTCTCTGCCAGCTCCGTTATGCGTTTATTTACCTCAGGAAATTTTGGATTATCTAAGAATACTCCCTCAAACATACCATACTGGAAGGGTGACCAGCACTGTATGGTAATATCATTGAGACGGCAGTAATCCAGCGTACCATTATCGCGATCAATTCCGCGCTGATCAAAGGTATTGACATTGACACCCGCATCGATCATTGGTGTATGCATAACACTCAACTGCATTTGATTGATCTCGATTGGCTGCTTTACATATTTTTTCAGCAGCTCAATCTGGAAGGGATTATGATTGCTGACACCGAAATGCTTTACCTTGCCAGAGGTATAAAGCTGATCAAATGCCTCTGCCACTTCGTTTGGTTCCATAAGTGCATCCGGACGATGCAGCAGCAAATAGTCCAGAAAACCACATTGCAGACGATCCAGAGACGCATCCACACAGCTTAGAATATAGTCTTTTGAAAAATCATAATGTGTCGTTTCACTGCGATGAATACCGCATTTTGATTGAATCACCATCTTATTTCTCAGAGATGGATTCTTTTTCAGTACCTTTCCAAATATCTCCTCACACATGCCTCCGCCATAAATATCCGCATGGTCAAAAAAATTGATTCCCAGTTCAAGATCCTGTCGGATCAATGTTTCCACTTCCTCCATGCTCATAGCATCGATACGCATACAGCCCTGTACAAGAGCAGGAGCCTGTTTAGCGGCAATTTTAATATGTTTCATACAAATGCTTCCTCCTTCAACTTATCTACTATCCCCATTATACTTCTTTTTCATCTGATTGAATATGAAGAACTTCAAAATCACATAAATGCTCGTTAATCAGATTATAACGATACCATGATGCCCCTTTTCTCTTGCTTAGGATCTAACCGGCAAACAGGAGGTATACAAAGCGGATGTATTCATTTGTTGAATAAAAATATGAAAAGATATTATATACGGATATCCTATAATCGCTGCTTTATCATATGTAGACACAAGGTAGGGCTGGCAGTTTCTGCATTATATGCTGAAGCCTTGCCCTGTCCCTGTTCTTCTTTCATTCATCAAACACTGTACTTTGTATATAAATGATAAGCCGTTATCAATACAAATCACAAATACGGTTATCACATTGTTAATACAACCAACTTACTTATCTGTGATAAAAGGATATGCACTTCAGCAGGCATATCCTCTTTGTATTAAAATACTTGAATTGTATACGAGGTCGTAAAGGCTTTTCCTGCAGATAACAGCATGGTTCCTTCACGATGATAGAAATCTTCCTCTACCTTTGAAAAATCCGCATGTCCGTACCATGGCTCCAGGCAAATAAACGGTGCGTCTTTTTTAGCTGTCCAGATGGCCAGATAAGGATAACCCGTAATAGAAATACGGACACCGTGCTTTTTCGGGCCGGATAATGTCAGATAGGGACTTTTCATTCCCTGATAAATGAGCGTCGCATATTTCTCAATTTCCTCATAGCTGCAGGGAATCGTCTGAAGCTCTACATCGACCAACTCATAAGGCTTCTTCTTTTCAGGATCAAATACCATCTGCTTTAACTGTTCCGGATTCGTAAAGCTCATTGTATAATCTTCAAATGCTTCTCCCTCACAGAGAGGACAGTTAAAGCCCGGATGCAAACCGAAGGTAAACGGCATTTCCTGTTCCCCGGTATTCGTAATACGATAGGTAATTGTCAGTGTATCCTCCTGTAGCGTATAGCCTACCTCATAATGAAAATCAAAAGGATACTGTGCCTTTGTTTCCTCAGTGCTGTCATAAGCCATTACTACCTCACTGCCATCATCCTTTATGCATTCCAGTGTTGCATACCGTGTCAATCCGTGATTTTTCATGGAATATGTTTTGCCATTGATTTCATAGGTTCCATCCAGTGTATTTCCTACTAATGGAAACAGACCGGGATTTTTCCCTGTCCAGTAATCCGGATGTCCCTGCCACATATACTGAATGCCTGTCTGCAGATCGGTGAAGCTTTCTATTTCTCCACCCTTTGTTGTAAAGGTCACCTCATAACGATCATTTTTCAGTTTCATATCATATCTCTCCTCACACATTGTTTAGTACTATTATAGCACGAAACAAAGCGGATTCATCAGAAATAGAAAAGGATTGTGCCATATATATACACAAGTGCTCCCCATATATGAAAAGCACCGCATCACCTGTCATTTGACATCTCCTTGTTTCTGCAAGGTTATCCCATACACTCTTATAGAAATGTTGTAATTCCTAAAATATGTTTAATTTCTCCTATTTTACTGACTGAAAGGCGGCAATTCACAGTTTGGAATACCTATATGCTTCCTATTGTAAAGGATTATAAAAATACTAATGTTTCAGAAATATATAAATAAAAGCATAGCGTTTTGAGTTGTCACGCTCAGATAACGCTATGCTTATTTTGTTTTGTGGTACGCACTCTAAATCTTTTCACCCATTATATGTAACTGATGAAATACGGGTATCGAACAGGCAATTATATCCACTCCATCCGTTTACAAAAGTGATAAAGACCATCCTCATCAATAGAGCCGCAAATATGATCCGCTGCAGCCTTCGCCTTAGGGTTTCCATTTCCCATTGCCACACCGATTCCCGCCGCACGCAGCATCCCCACATCATTTGCACCATCACCAAAGCAGGCAACATCATGAACTGAAATACCCCAATGTGCAGCCATGGCCTCCACACCCTTACTTTTATCAACATTCTCTGCTGTAATTTCAAGCGTATTTGAAGAATGTGTAACAATGAAGGCATCCTTCATAAGCTCCTTAATTTGCTTTCGCTGTATATCATCCTGCGGATAGGCAAGCATATTGTAAACCTCTTCCCCTTCATACGGCTTAACGGTTGGCATATTCATATACAGCTTAAAAAACTCATCCCGTATCGAGTGGGGACATGGCGTTGTCAGGCAATCCTTGTCAAAGGTGGAATATCTGACAGGAATATGCTTTTGCTCACAATGACTGATTAACCGGTATACCTGTTCCTGCTGCAAAGGAAAGCTGGCAATGACCTCCTGTTCCCCCATAACCAGTGCTCCGCCGTCAAAAATCGCCGCATCAAAAGGAAACTCACGAAAGAAGGAAGGCAGATTAGAAACCTCATAACGGCAGCGGCTTGTCGCCACACCGATGCGGTACCCTTTATCCTTCAGACGATTCAGTGCCTGCTGGGTAGATGCTGGAAAATCATGAATGCGATGTGTATAAATCGTATTATCCACATCGAAGAATAATGCTTTTATAGTATTCATATCAAAGTCCTCATTTCATACGCTTACCATTATACCATGACAGGCGGGCAAAACAAAAGAAGCACCTTGGGGGAAGTGCTTCTTTTGCTGTTTATTATTTATAATAGAAAGGAAAAGTATGAAAAATTTTCTGAGGG
>OAVH01000969.1_pt1 | contig 18298 bp, 16 predicted proteins | sample 1495281 | NCBI WGS metagenome assembly OAVH01 (sample SAMEA2580082, study PRJEB22360) | human gut metagenome | biome: human gut; feature: human-associated habitat; material: faeces | place: Denmark | collected 2008/2010
ATAAATTACGATAATTCGATACAATTAGAAAAATGTCCGAAACTCGCTTATTTAAAGCGTTTAGGGACATTTTTTTCTTTATCAAGTGTTAAAGACGGGATCATATCATGATCGCATAAAACGCCTATCGACGAATCGTAGATATAGGAAAAGAGGCACATACATTCTGTTTTTACCCTCAGTTTACGCAAGTTCAGCCAAAAATATCCAGATACTGTCAGAAATTTGGTAGTTTGAACACATAAATCCCTCTGCAGTAAAAAGCTGCGTTAGCGCCTCTACTGTGGTAAAGCATTCATCCTCCAGCTCTGCTCTTTGTCTTGCTGTACACTGTTCTTCATATCGGGAGCGCGCTTTCTTATCCGCAAACATTAAATCAGCAATGATGATACGACCGCCAGAACGCAAGACCCGTTTCATTTCACGAACAGCCAATAACCGCTCCTCCTCATCACAGTGATGAAATGCATAGGAAGCAGTGATGGTATCAAATTCCTGTTTTTCAAAGGGCAGCGCAAGGAACGTTCCCTGATGAAGAAGGACAGAGGGAAGCTTTTTCTTTGCCTGTACCAGCATTTCCAGGGATTGATCCACTCCGACTACTTGCAGTCCCTTACGAAGCAGACGTTCAGTCAGATTTCCGGTTCCACAGCCGATATCCAATACTGTGCTTCCACGCTTTGCCGCAATACGTGCGGTTTCATCCAGAACACACTCATAATCTACATAAAACGGCAAGCCGTCTGTTGAGGGATGCTGAACAACCTCATCATACACCGTCGCAAAGGAATCAAAATCCCAGCGATCCTTCCATGCCTGGCTTTTGTTTAAATCCTGTAAAAGCTTCTGCAGCTGTTCATGATCCTGCGCTTCATCATAGCTGTCATTCAGCATGGCATTCAGCTCATACAGTATATGATCCCGGATAATGCTCAGCTCATGCAGATGCCTGTTTAAAAGCTGCAGCTGTTGAAAATACAGCTCATGTGCATGCTCTTTCTCATTATCCAACAGTTCCTTGATATCTGCGATGGAAAAGTTCATCGCACGGTACAGGAGGATCTTCTGCAGGATTTCCTTATCCGCTTCCTCATACATACGATAGCCGTTTTCCAGACGCCGGGAAGAAAGCAGCCCCTTTTTCTCATAAAACCGCAAAGCGTTCGTATGAATCCCATACAGCTCTGCCAGCTCCTTTATTTTATACATGCTTATCACCTCATGCTTATGATATACCTTCGCGTTGGATGAAGGTCAAGGAAAAAGAGAAATCTTTTAATATATGTGAGAGAAGCAAGGCAGGCTGCTTTCCACGGAAAAAAGGATGCACTTTTTTTCTATGCTTTAAGCTCTTTTCCAAACATTATACTCTTTTTCTATGCTTTATACTCTTTTTTTGCTTCATACTCTTTTTCTATCCCTAAATATATGGTACAGCCTCTTCATCAATTTTATCGTTACTGTCCCATGGAAAACAAAGCCGCAAAAAAAGGAAGTCTTTTTCCTTTGCGTAAATGCAGGCAGAGCCTGCAGACTTCCTAATAACTATTTTTTGCTTATTTCAAAAATCCATCCACAATAACCTTTTCCGCTTCCTCGCTGCTCAGTCCGAATGTCTGCAGCTTAATCAGCTGGTCACTGTTGATTTTCCCGATTGCCGCCTCATGCACGATTTCCGCATCGACATGATTCGCCGCAATTTCCGGAATGGAGCTGATTTTTGCCTGTCCCATGATAATAGAATCACATTGTATATGTGCTCGGGAACGATTGTTTCCAACGGCGATTGGATGAAATACCTGTACAGAAGAATCTTTACCAACAGAACGAGATACAATTTGTACAACGCTGTCCTCTCCGTTTAAATTCACCGTCACATCGGAATGTGCTGTTTGTGTGCCATGTGTCATCAGCTTTTCATTGATGACCAGCTTCGCACCCGCATTCAAATTTGCCTCTGTTTTACGGAAGGTAGAGTCTACGCCCTTGATCTGGCTCATGTCCATTTTCGCAAACGCTCCATCCTCCATATGTATGATAGTTGTCGGATTCAAGATTCTTCCCCCGCTGCCAGTCCCTTCCCCATAGTGCTTTTCCGTATAGGTAATGCTTGCATTTTTTCCAATATGAAAGGTATGAATGCCATCATGCTGTGAGGTATCACAGCCGTCATTATGAATCCCGCAGCCTGCAACGATTTCCACATCTGCACCCTCACCGATATAAAAATCATTGTACACCATATCCTGAATACCACTATCTGTCAGAATTACCGGAATATGAATGCTTTCCCCTCTGGTATTAGCATCCACAATAATATCAATACCCGGCTTATCTGTTTTAGCCAAAATTTTAACATGCTCTGTAGAATGACGCTCCACACCTGCCCCGTTTTTTCTTAAACTGAAGGCACTGCCCGGCATAAATCCGCTGATATCTGCCACTGTTTGCAGCAGCTTTTTTTCCATCTGTTCCATATGCTTCACCTACTTCTTAAATTCGCAGGGTTCAAATTCACTCATTAAGGTTGGAAGAATTTCATCCCTGCTGCCCTTTGTTTTGATTTGGCCGTTTTCTATAATCACAATTTCATCCGCCAGCTGCATGATCCGCTCCTGATGAGAAATCAGAATGATGGACTGCCTGGATTCCTTCTGCAGCTGCTGAAAGGTTTCCACCAGCTTCGCAAAGCTCCATAAATCGATATCTGCCTCTGGTTCATCGAATATGGAAAGCTTCAGATCACGCGCAAGAATGGAGGCGATTTCAATCCGCTTTACCTCTCCCCCGGATAATGACGCATCCACATCACGGTTAAGATAGTCCTTCGAGCATAATCCCACATCTGTCAGATAGCTGCAGCAGACCTCCTCATCCAGATCCTTGCCATGTGCCAGTGATAGCAGCTTTCGCACACTCATTCCCTTGAACCTTGGCGGCTGTTGAAATGCGTAGCCAATTTTACGCTTGGCACGCTCATCAATAGACATAGCAGTAATATCCTCTCCGTCAAACAGTATGGTACCGTCTGTCGGCTGTTCTATTCCCATAATCAGCTTTGCCAGTGTTGATTTTCCACCGCCGTTTGGCCCTGTGATGACTGTAAATCTATTGTCCTCAATCGTAAGACTGATGTTGTTTAAAATCTTTTTTCCATCTACCTCAAAGGATACATTGCACAATTCCAGCATGTTATCTCTCCTTTTCCAATGCTTTTACTATTTTAGCACAGATTTTGTAAAATATATAATGATTTGGAAAAGAAATCCTATAATTTTCCTACTTTTAGTTACTGCTGCTCAATTACCGCGATGGATTGAATTTCCCCACTCTTTGGCACCACAACAACGCCTATAGCACAGACAAATGAAAAGAGATTTCTTAACCGACTATTTGCACAGTCATGCTTGAAATCTCTTATGTACACATATCTAATATCAAAAACCTTTTATTTTCAGCTGTCTTCTACCGTCTTAATTTTTTAATGCCTGAATTGGTGCAGGGATTCTTCCTTTTCTGTGAATCATGACAGAGCAGTCTGTCTGATTGATATTCATAACCGGACCGCTTCCCAGCAGACCGCCGAACTCCAGTTCTTCCCCAACCTTTTTACCGATGGCCGGGATTGCACGTACAGCTGTTGTTTTGGAATTAACCATACCGATTGCCGCCTCATCCGCAATGATACCGGAAATAACCTCCGGCGTCGTTTCGCCTGGAATCACAACCATGTCAAGACCTACTGAGCATACAGCAGTCATCGCTTCCAGCTTTTCCAAGCACAGGGTTCCTGCCCGGGTTGCCGCAATCATACCGGCATCCTCACTTACCGGGATAAAGGCTCCGGAAAGTCCGCCAACCGTACTGCTGGCCATGACACCACCCTTTTTCACGGCATCATTCAGCATTGCAAGACACGCCGTTGTTCCATAGGCACCACAGCTTTCCAGCCCCATCTCCTCTAAAATATAAGCAACGGAGTCACCGATTGCAGGCGTAGGTGCCAGTGACAGATCGACGATACCAAACGGTACACCCAGGCGCTCACTTGCCAGTGTACCCACAAGCTGTCCCATACGGGTTACCTTAAATGCTGTTTTCTTGATAATATCCGCTAATTCATTCATTGGCAGCGTCTTATCCGCTTTCGCCAATGCGGCACGAACGACACCAGGCCCGCTGACACCAACATTGATAACACAGTCAGCCTCACCGACTCCATGGAACGCACCCGCCATAAACGGATTATCCTCCGGTGCATTACAGAACACAACCAGCTTGGCAGCACCGATGCAGTTTTGATCCTTAGTCAGCTCAGCCGCTTCCTTCACCATACGTCCCATCAGCTCAACCGCATTCATGTTGATACCGGCCTTTGTAGAACCGACATTAACCGAAGCACAGACATGCTCTGTTTCCGCCAAAGCCCTTGGAATAGATTCCATCAGCTCCCGGTCACCTGCCGCACAGCCCTTTTGAACAAGGGCAGAATAACCACCGATGAAATTAACGCCGACCGCCTGTGCACAGCGCTCCAGAGTATGTGCATATTTCACCGGATCTCCTCCGCTGACTGCCACAAGCATGGCTATCGGTGTTACAGAAATACGCTTGTTAATAATCGGAATCCCGTATTCCCGTTCAATATCTTCTCCCGTCTTGACCAGATCCTTGGCCAGACGCGTAATCTTATTGTAAATCTTCTCACAGGACTTGTCGATATCGCTGTCACAGCAGTCCAGCAGAGAAATTCCCATCGTAATCGTACGGACATCAAGATATTCCTCATCGATCATCTTAATGGTTTCCAGTATATCATGTACGTTTATCATACGTTCACCATCCTATATCTTATGCATGGAATTGAAAATATCCTCATGCATGACATGAATGGTCAATCCACTCTGTTTTCCCACATTCTCCATATGAGCCGCAAAATCGGCCAGTGTTGTATTTCCCTTCGTAATATCAATTAACATGATCATTGCGAACATATCCTGAAGCAGTGTCTGCGACACCTCAATCACATTCATATTAGCATTTTCACATTCGGCACTGACCTTGGCAAGAATCCCCACCATGTCCTTTCCGATCACACTCACAACTGCTCTCATACAATTCCTCCTTCTCAAGCTTATTTTCCATTATACTGTAATTGTGAAAAAATCACAATATAAAATGATAAAAATTACATAACAGTTTCATTTTCTTACATTGCTTATTTGAAGGTTTCGCTTTCCAATGCCATCTTCTGCATTTCAAACGGCTCCCAGGCAGCCTGAAGCCCCTGCAGATTGCATAAAAACTCCTCTTCCATAAAGGGCGCAGCCTTTTGCTTTTTCAAACAATCGGAAATTGTATTGGATAGCCCCTGCGACATGCGTACTCTGCGTTTGGCACATACCTTATTCTCCTGATCGATCAGATACAGCGTCATACCATAGCCGTCCCCCTGTGCAAAGGAGCGATACAGCCCATCCGGATACTCGTTGTCGTGTACATTGAATATAAAATCACTCGTATCAATAGCATCCTCCAGCGTAAGCAGAAAGACCGCGATATCATATTTATATACAAAATCCAGTGTTAGCGGGTTGCGCTTCATTGCCTGACATTCCTCATCCGTCCACACTTCATCCTTAATGACGAATACAAATTCATCATCGACTACATCCATTACCGTACCTTCCGCTTCGATATCGGAAGGAAAAATTCCACCAATTTCTACATTCATACATTCACCTGCTTTTTCTTTCTTATCTATTATAACACGGGATTCCTGCTTGCCGGTACAAATGCCTTAGGAATCTGTATCGTAAAGCTCAATGTTTTATCAATGGAGCTGGCACGCAGAGTACCCTTTTGCATATCCATGATCTGCCGGGCGATTCCAAGACCTAGAACATGCAGCTTTCCTTCCCCATGCACATCCTCCAGGCGGTAGTAATTATGAAAGATGTGGGCAATCTGATAGGCCGACAGATGTCTGGATTCCACCTGCATGAGAATTTCATATCGCTCATGCAGATCCTGCATACGGATGTGTATAGTAGAGCCCGGAACACCCAGCTCCACCAGATTACGCAGCAGATCACGCATGACACGAGCAATCTTTTCATTATCCGCATACAACGCAAGAGCACTGCCGCTTTCCATGGAAACCTCCATCTGCTTATCTTCCATCAGCATATAATATTCATCCACCACCTGCTCCATCATGCGATCCAGATACATATGCTCCGGATTCCACTTTGCATATTGCAAATTAAAACGGGTGATATCAAAAAATTCATTGATCATATCCTCCAGGGCCAGAGATTTATGCAGCACCTGTACAACAAAGTCCTTTTGAATTTCCGGAGAAATTCGTGTTTCCTTATGCAGGAATTCCAGATACATCAGAATATTGGATAACGGCATCTTGATATCCTGCGCCAGCAGATAAATCAAATCCTTTTTCTTTTCCTCATCCTGAGCAGCTGCCTTCAGATAATTCTGATAATCATCCGACAAGGCCAGAATCAGCTGTTCAGCTTCCTTCATTTCCTTTGGAAAATCAAAGCGGGAGCGATCCTTGCGCATGACATCCTCCATCCCACGCATCAATATACGCATATAATTTACAAGGTCACGGCACAGGAAATAGATCATTACAATAATCGCAGCCGCAATCAGCAGCGGCAATACGATGACATAAATTTTACGAAACATCGCGAATGGATCACCGGTATCCATAAACAGGCGGATAAAATCAATAACCACACCATTTAGTACATCATCAAACAGGTACACCAGTGTTACAGTCCCCAGGGCAATGCCAATAATGATGCAGGCATATTTCACAATCAGCCGCCGCCTGAGCGCTTTTAAATGGGCCCGCTTCATAATGTCACCTGCTGTTCATACGGCAAACGAAGAGTAAAGGTGATCGTCGATCCCTCCATATCTGCACGAATGCTTCCCTGATGCAGCTCGATAATTTCTCGGGCAATCGCCAATCCCAGCCCGGCACCCCCGCTGGTGGAGGTTCTGGCGCTGCCTGCACGATAAAACTTATCAAATAAATGCTGTACAGAAACAGCATCCATAGCCTCACCTTCATTGCTGTATTGCAGACAGACCCCATTCTCCTCCAGCATTCCGGTAATCCGGATTTCTGTTTGCGGAATACTGTAATTGATTGCATTACGCATGAGATTGTCAAATACACGCTGCAGCTTATCAAAATCTCCGCTGATTTCCATATGGTCGACCAGCTGTACCTGAAGTCGGATTCCTTTTTCCTCCATCAGCGGATAAAAGCCCGCCAGCTGCTGCTGAAGCATACTGTTCAAATCAATCCGGGTAATTTCCAACTGTGACACCTTATCGTCATAGCGTAATATTTCTGAAAATTCGTCAATCAGATCATCCAGTCGCTGCGCTTTTTCATAGGTGATCCGTATGGATGTCGCCATTTGTTCCTCATCCACGCGGTGATCGAGTATATGATTGATATAACCGATCATAGAGGTAAGCGGTGTTTTTAAGTCATGTGCAAGATACATCAGTAATTCATTTTTATGTTCCTTTTCCTGAATGGAAAGCTGCTGGGTATGCTGCTTTTTCTCCAGCATATCCTGAATCCGGCCTCTGGCTAAATCCATTTCCGGCAGATAGCGGTAGCTGAACGGTACCCGCTCCACCGGCTTTCCCTGCACGGTGTCAAGCAATACATCGAGATTTTGAAAAAAGAGCAATACAAACAGATACAGCAGCAGTGCAGTTCCCGCTGCTAGAAGAAACATGTTGATTTCCAGCTCATGCTTCAGATAAAACAACAGGAAATCGGAATCCCTGAGTGTTCCCTGACTGCTGAAATACTGCGCATAATGATCTAGCAGAAACACGATAGTGCCAATGATTCCCATAACGAATACTGTCATGAACAGATACAGATATGCAAGATGCTTGCGCAGTCTGCGATACGTACTATTCTTCAATCTGGTAGCCTACGCCCCATACCGTTTTGATGAATTTCGGATTTCTTGGCGGCTCATGCATTTTTTCACGCAGGCGGCGGATATGCACCATGACGGTATTGTTGCTGTCAAAGTATTTTTCCTTCCATACAGCCTCAAACAGCTCCTCGCTGGTGATAACACGTCCCTTATTCTTGCACAGATACCACAAAATCGAAAACTCAATCGGGGTCAGATTGAGCACCTCATCATACAGGGTACACCGATGGGAATCGTTGTCGATGATCAATCCCTTGAAATCTATCACATTCACATTTTCCTGTGACGGGTTGTATTTTTTATACCGGCGCAGCTGTGCCTTGACGCGGGCAACCAGCTCCAGCGGATTAAACGGCTTGGTTATATAGTCGTCAGCGCCTAAGGAAAGACCCTGAATTTTATCCACATCCTCCACCTTTGCCGTCAGCATAATCACGGGGAACATATATTTCTCTCGTATGATTTTACATATTTCAAAGCCGCTGATTTCAGGCATCATCACATCCAGCAGAGCCAGATCGACACGGTTATTCTTCATATATTCCAAAGCATCCCTGCTGTCGTAAAATTTATGTACTTCATAGCCCTCATTGTTGAGATACAGTGCAACGAGGTCTGCGATTTCCTTTTCATCATCTAATACTAGTATTTTTGTCTGCATGAAAAATCCCTCCATATTCCTATTATAACAAATCCAGCATCATTCGTCCCGACAAGTTTGCAATGTAAGAAAAAATTAAGGGGACTTTTTTTATATTCATCATGGACTATTTTACCATCTATGGTATGATATTGGAGGAGTTGACAACAATGCGAAAAATTAGAAAAAGATGGTGGCTTGTGGCAGCGGCGGCACTGGTTCTGCTGTTTGCGGATGTCGCCATGTATATACAGATTCGAAAGTATTATCCAGATTTTATGAAACAGGAAGAGGTTTCCCAGCCTGTCGCTGCACAGGGGCTGGATGCCAGGCAGCAGGCAATTCAAAAAAAGCTGGCCTCCGTGAAGCTGAACAGCCGCTATGCGATGGTAATTGATTTAAAGGATCAGCAGGTGCTGTATGAAAAAAACAGCGACAAAAAGTTGTTTCCGGCTTCCTTGACCAAGGTGCTGACAGCAATCGTTGCCCTGGATAATGCAGAGGACTTACATAAAAAAATCACGATTACAAACAAGGATATTAAGGGACTGGCAGAGGCGAATGCAAGTGTAGCAGGCTTAGCCGTCGGAGAACAGGTAACAATAGAGGATTTATTGTATGCCCTTATTCTGCCTTCAGGTGCAGATGGCGCAAATGCACTGGCTAACCATTTGAACGGCAGTGTATCCAATTTTGTAAAGGATATGAACAGTAAGGCAGACGGCATGGGAATGACACATACACATTTCACGAATACGACAGGTCTGCACGATAAGCAGCATTATACAACACTGCAGGATATGAAAAAAATGATGGATCATGCCTGGAAAAATCCGGCCTTTCGCAAGGTGATGACGACCCTGCGTTATAGTCTTCCTGCCACAAAGCAGCATCCTAAGGGTTTAAAGCTGAACAGCACGCTGCTGTTTTATGACAATGACCTGAAATTTGACGGCGGCAGCATCATCGGCGGAAAGAGCGGGTATACACCGGAAGCCGGCTATTGCCTAATTAGTGTGGCTGAAATGAAGGATGGTCATTCCTACATGATGATTAGTGCAAAGGCAGATAAAACAGATTTTTCAATCGTAGAAGAAGGCAGCAGTACCGATGCGGAATATGGCAATATACAGGATGCAAAGACCGTGTATGCTGCAATCGCAGAGGTTAAAAAGAAATAGAAGAAATAAATATGAAGTTACTATTCACAGTTGAATAGAAAAAGTAAAAAAGTATGAGATAGGAAAAGTTATCTACGAAGACGTCCGTGGATAACTTTTTTGTCAAGAAATTAAGTTTGCTTTATATTTATCAAAACCCTTTTTTCGTTTAACAGCTCCCGCAAGGATCAACAGCATACCACAATAATTATTCACCAGCATCATGAGATGTGCTTCCTGATCTATACAACCGAAAAAGAAGCTCCTTTTAGTTATCTGGGGTTTTTCACATATTAAAAAGCTGCAAGCCCCGTTGAACATCAGGTAGCTTACAGCGATTTGCTCTATTCTTATTTGTTTTCTTCTACTGCCTTGACAATATCATTTGCTGTCAGGCCGTATTTCTCAAGCAGAGCAGCAGGTGTTCCGCTTTCACCGAATGTATCCTTGATTCCAACCATAGCAAGCTTCTTTGGAGCCTTCTGGCTGAGAACCTCAGCAACTGCGCTTCCCAGTCCGCCAATCACACTATGCTCTTCACAGGTGACAAACAGATCATGATCCTTCGTCAGCTCAACAATCAGTTCCTCATCAATCGGTTTGATTGTGTGCATGTCAACAACTGTTACATCCATACCCTTATCCTTCAATGCAGCGGCAGCCTTCATAGCAGCCTCTACCATGATTCCTGTAGCAATCAGTGCAACACCGGTTCCTTTACGAATCACATTTCCTTTTCCAATCTGGAAATTCAATGTATCCTCCGTATAAACATCCTCAACAGCCATTCTTCCCAAACGCACATAGCAAGGACCGTCGTAAGCCGCAACCGCACGGATTGCAGCCTTTGTTTCCACACCGTCAGCCGGTGAAATTACTACCATACCCGGAATGCTTCTCATCAAAGCAACATCCTCAACACTCTGGTGGCTGGCACCATCCTCACCGACCGTAAGTCCGGCATGTGTTGCACACACCTTCACATTCAGATGCGGATAGCAGATAGAGTTACGTACCTGTTCGAATGCACGTCCAGCCGCAAACATTGCGAATGTACTTGCAAATACGATATTTCCGCTTGTTGCCATACCTGCAGCAGCAGCCATCATATTACCTTCCGCTATACCGAAGTTAAAATGCTGTTCAGGAGCAACCTTTTTTACTTCTCCTGTTTTTGTAGAACCGGATAAATCGGCATCCAGTACCAGAATTTTTTTATTTTCCTTTGCCAGTTCAGCAAGCGCTTTTCCATACGCTTCACGAGTAGCCATCTTTGCCATTATTTACATCCTCCTTCAAGTTCTGCAATTGCTTCCGCACACTGTTCTGCACTTGGTGCAGTTCCATGCCATCCAGCTTTGTTTTCCATGAAGGATACGCCCTTGCCTTTCACTGTGTGCGCTACGACAACCGTTGGTTTTCCCTTGACTGTTTTCGCTTCCTCACAGGCAGCAATCACGCTTTCCAGATCATTTCCATTCTCCAGAACGATTACGTTCCATCCAAACGCTTTAAACTTTTCATCAATCGGTGTTGGATTCATAACATCCGTTACGTTACCGTCAATCTGCAGACCGTTGTGGTCAACAAATGCCAGCAGGTTATCCAGCTTGTAATGAGCGGCAGCCATAGCAGCTTCCCATACCTGGCCTTCCTGACATTCACCATCACCTAAAATCGTATAAATACGGTGATCCTCCTTATTGTATTTATTCGCAATCGCCATACCAACTGCACAGGAAATACCCTGTCCCAGTGATCCGGTTGACATATCGACACCAGGCAGCTTACGCATGCTTGGATGCCCCTGCAGGCGGGAGTTAATTTTACGGAAAGTAGAAAGCTCTTCTTCCTCAATCAGGCCCTTCTCTGCCAGTACGGAATACAGCAGCGGAGAAGCATGACCCTTTGACAGGACAAAACGATCCCTATTCGTTGATGCCACATTGTCTTTGGTGATGTCCATCTGCGTAAAGTAGATAGCCGTTGCGATTTCTACAGAAGACAGACTCCCACCCGGATGACCGGATTTTGCTTCTGTAACCGTCTTTACGATGTTCTTTCGAATGTTGTTTGCTTTTCCCTTTAGATCTTCTATTTGGTACATTCTATAGTCCTCCTTGTTTTGAACACGTTTATTATACTATAAAACCCCTGTATTGCACAAAGAATATTATGTGAAATTGTAAAAGAGCAGCCGTATTTCAGAACAAATGCTCCTAACGGCTGCAGCTTATGAATATTCTGACATTTCTTCAATAGGAGCGCGGCATTGCTTATTGTACAGGAAGCAACGACAGCTGTACCTTTTGCTTTTCCTCGTCAATATGATACACCCATACCTTGACGATATCACCCACAGAAACCAGCTCACTTGGATGAGATACACGGTGTCTGCTCATTTTGGAAATATGGACAAGACCATCCTCATGCAGTCCGATATCGACAAACGCTCCAAAGTCTACGACATTGCGGACAACCCCCTCCAGCTGATCTCCGATATGCAAGTCCTCAAGCTCCAAAACATCACTTCGCAAAAGAGGTGCATCGTAACGATCCCGATAATCCCGCAGCGGCGTCGCTATCGCCTCCAGGATATCCTGAATCGTATAGCGGTCACTTTCACAGGCCTTGATCAATGCACCCACATCGGCCTGCTTTACTGCCTCCTGTGCCTGTTCACTCCCCATATCCTGACTTGCTATGGATAGCTGCTGCAGCACCCTTCTGGCAATCGCATAGCTTTCCGGATGAATGCTTGTACGATCCAGCATCTCATCCCCATCCTCGATACGTAAGAAGCCTGCCGCCTGTTCATAGGACTTCGCACCAATCTTCGGTATTATTTTCAATTCCTTACGGTTTTTCAGCTCCCCGTTTGCCTTGCGGTACTCTACGATGGATTTCGCCGTAGCCTGGCTGAGACCGGAAATATTTTTCAGCAGCTCCTGGGAAGCCGTGTTCACATTGACACCGACCCGATTCACCGCCTTGGAAACAACAAAATCCAAGCGCTCCTTTAAACGCGCTGTTGGAAGATCGTGCTGGTACTGCCCCACACCGATTGACTGCGGATCAATTTTAATCAGCTCCGAAAGCGGATCGAGGATTCTTCTCGCAATGGAAATGGCAGAGCGCTGTTCCACATGAAGCTCAGGAAACTCATCCCGCGCCAGCTTGCTTGCGGAATATACGGAAGCCCCTGCCTCAGAGACGATGGTATAAGCTACATTCAGATGGTACTCCCGAATCAGGGATGCTACAAACGCTTCACTCTCGCGGCTTGCCGTCCCATTTCCAATAGCGATAATATCAATGGGATACTCTTTCAGAAGCTGCAGCATCTTCTGCTTTGCTTCCTTTATTTTCGCATTTGGCGGTGTTGGATAAATTACACTGACATCCAGCATATTTCCGTTCTTATCCACAACTGCAAGCTTACATCCGGTACGAAAAGCGGGATCAAAGCCAAGCACCATCTTATTTTTTACCGGCGGCTGCAGCAGCAGACGTTCCAGATTTAAGGAAAATACCTCAATCGACTGCTCATGTGCCTTTTCACTCAACTGAGCCCGGATTTCACGCTCCACAGCAGGAAAGGCAAGACGCTTTAACCCATCACGGACAGCCTCCTCAATATATGGCACACAGGGACTCTGTCTTTTTTTCGTAAAGCGGCGAATCGTCCAGTCTGTGATATAATCCTTATCGAAATCGACAGCTACACTGAGCACCTTTTCCTTTTCACCGCGATCGATTGCCATGATACGGTGACTCGCCAATGTGGAAATACGCTCACTGTAATCATAATACATCTTATAAACTTTTTTATCATCCGTATGCTTCTTCTTTTCCTTTGTAGTGAGGCGTCCATAGCGCTCCATACTGCTGCGAATTTTCTGCCGCACAGCAGGATCATCACTCGCCAGCTCTGCCAGGATATCCTCAGCCCCCTGAATAGCGCTTTCAACATCCTTCACCTTATCATTCAGATACTTCCTTGCCTCAGCCTTCACATCTGCATCCCGATACAGCTGCAGCAGCCAGTCCGCCAACGGCTTCAGTCCTTTAGCCGCCGCATCGCTTGCCCTGGTCTTGCGCTTCTGCTGATATGGCCGGTAAATATCCTCTACCTGTGACAGCTTTTCACAGGCATTGATTCCTGCAATGATTTCATCCGTCAGCTTACCCTGCTGTTCAATCAGGCGTTTGACATCCTCCTTGCGCTTTTCCAGATTTACCTGGTACTCATATTGTTCCTGAATCACACGAATCTGTTCCTCATCCAGACCCTTCGTCACTTCTTTACGATAACGGGCGATAAACGGAACGGTATTTCCTTCTTCCAATAACTGCAGCGTATTTCGGATCTGCTCCGGCTGAATGTGCAGCTGCGCCGCCATCGGCTGTATGATATGCTCCATACTATGTACCTTCTTTCATTAAGAATGCGGATATTGCCAGTGTCTGTCCTGCAATCCGCAAACATCATTTTTACAACGCATTTATTATATAGAGGAAATTCTGGAAATACAAGACTTGCCTTTATGTGACTGTGCGTTTATCATCACCAGCGATAGGGATATGGGTACTTTATAAACGTATAGTCCTTAAATGCTAAGGAAACAAGAGCTTTTAAACATTCATAGCCGTCACGGCTTTATCAGCCCTTTTTCCAGGATAAGCCGCTGTTTCATTTCATCCTAAGCTGTAAGATTATCCATTCCTGGAATTTTCCTTTTCATCAGGTGTGGAATACGGTACAATAGAACCTAAAGGATGTGGAAATTATGAAAATAGTACAACCCCGTTTACGCCCGTCATATGATATGGCACAAAGTCTGCAGGAATGCATTGATATGGATCATTATGTGGAGGGCATGGAATTTGACGGCATCAGCATTCAAAATGAAGAGCATACAGCATTGCATCTGGACGGCTGTATATTTCGCAATGTGTTTTTCGAGGACTGTGAATTTGACGCAATTGATATGATAGATACCATTTTTGAAAACTGTGATTTGTCCAATCTGCACTTCACAAAGGGAGCGATTCATCGCTGTGTTTTCCGAAACTGCCGCTGTATGGGGATTGATTTCAGCGACTGTGTGATACACAATACCCTTTTCACGAATCTGAAAGCCGCCTATGCCAACATGTCAGGCTCCCGTTTCCGGCAGGTGATATTTGATAACAGCAATTTCTCAAACGCAAGCTTTATACAATGCGAATACCAGAAGACGGTATATGACCATTGTGATTTAAAGGAAAGTGAATTCCATAATACAAATCTGAAAGGCATGGATCTTTCCTCCAGTGATATTGAAGGAATCAGTCTGACCATGGATCATATACGCGGAGTCATCGTCAATGAGCAGCAGGCGCTGCGGCTTGTTCAGCTGCTTGGTATCATCGTTAAAGAATAACACGCACATTACTGCAAATAAGCTTTTCCTGAAATCGTCGTAGCTGTATGATGCTGCATATATTCGCACGTTTTCTTCGGTTTGTGATTTTTTTGATTACTGTATGTATCTAAATGTTATGCAATAATGTTATGCAATAAACTTCCTATACAGCCATAGGAACAGATTTTTTCCCATACTGTTTGTATATTGTATACATATCCGCGTACCGCATGTTTGTCTATAGGATACACTATGGTTTCATCACAAAAAAAACAAGAAGTCATTTGTTCTCTATATATCAAAAGAGGACCTCAACACTTCTTGCTTTTTAGTTCACTCACTTCAGACTGTTTTCAACAATTTTCAGCAGCAGCTCCACACTCGTTTGCATTTCCTGGATGGAAGCAAATTCAAATTTCCCATGATAATTATAACCGCCTGTACCAAGGTTTGGACAAGGCAGTCCATCATAGGTCAGACGGGCGCCATCTGTACCACCACGTATCGCTGTGGACTTTGGCTGTAGTCCAAGCTGCTTCATAGAAGATTTAACCAGCTCAATGATGCTCATATCCTTTTCAATAATCGTCCGCATGTTTGCATAACTGTCCTGAATCGTAAGCTGGATGGTATGTTCCGGATATTTCTGATTGAGGTAATCCGCAATTCTGCGGAAATCCTCCTTCTGCTTTTCAAACAAATCTTCATTGTGATTACGGATAATGTAGGACATATAGGCATGCTCACATTCTCCATGTAATTCGGTCAGGTGATTAAATCCTTCATATCCCTGTGTATACGCAGGATTTTTTTCAACCGGCAGCATGGAATGAAACTCCATCGCCACCAGCAGGGCATTGATCATTTTATCCTTTGCACTGCCTGGATGAATGCTGAGACCCTGTATCTGAATCTGAGCGCTTGCAGCATTGAAATTCTCATAATCCACACAATCAACCTCGCCGCCATCTACGGTATACGCAAAATCAGCACCGAAGGCAGGTACACGGAAATGATCCGTTCCCCGTCCGACTTCTTCATCCGGCGTAAATGCTATACATATTTTTCCATGCTCACGGTCTTCACGAAGCAAAGCTTCTGCCATCGTCATGATTTCGGCAATCCCAGCCTTATCATCTGCGCCAAGCAGAGTAGTACCATCCGTGACAATCAAATCATCCCCGATTTTATGCTTCAGACAATCAAAATCCTGTACCCCCATGGAAATGCCAAGCTCCTCATTCAATACGATATCTGAGCCGTTATAAGCTGGAATAATTCTAGGATTGACATTCTTTCCACTCATATCCGGAGATGTATCCATATGTGCTATAAAGCCAATCGCTTTTACATCCTTTTTCGTATTAGCGGGAATCGTACCGTATACGATGCCAAATTCATCCACATAGGCATCCGTAATACCTATTGCCTTCATTTCATCCACTAATGCCTCTGCCAGCTTTAACTGCTTCAATGAGCTGGGCGTGGTTTGTGAATGCTCATCTGATTGCGTATCAAATGATACATAATGTAAAAATCTTTCCTGAACGTTCATGTATAACCCTTCTTTCTATCTAGTACGATTATACACAAATTTATCACAACACTCCAGCAGGATCATTGAAATTCAATCAGATATTTATGCAGCATGTGATACATAGACTCATAATCTTCCTGCATAATACGCATAGTTTTTTTCATTTGGTCATTCAATACAAGATGCTTTTCATCAAATGCGTGCAATGCCTTCTGTGCCATTTTCATATTCTTAACAGCCTCTTCCAGCACCTGTTTGTCACTGGTAATCATCAGATTTTTCAGCATCTCAACAGCATCTGTTACCATACCTTTCCATCCTGCGCTCTCCACAGGATCTCCACCACATGTCTGAATCAGAGCATTCAGTGAATGTGCGTGCATTTTCAACTTATCCAGCAGACCGTGAAATTCCTTTTTTAGTCGCTCACTCTGCAGTTTTCCTTCTAAATCTTCAAAAATACCGATACCCATATGAGTACCCTTCAGCAATTGATTTAATTCCACTACGATTGCAGTATTATCCATTTGTATATCACCTCGTAAATAGTATGAGTAGCATTTTACCAGTTCATACAATGGATTCAAAGCTTTTCCCTACTTTTATTTTATACATAAACAGGCACAGAAAGAAAGTCAATGCGCCTGTTTTACTTTTCGTTCGAACCGTTTGGCTTTGTTTCTGTCCAACATCGACAGATATGGATGTGCCTTCACCCGTCCTGCAGCGGTATCTTGTTAGATACTGCAGGCCGAACATTTCTGTTCAAAGTGTATGGAGAATATTTATAGCCGCCACGGCATCACGATGTCCCTGATATCCGCAGGAGCAGTGATATGCACGGTCTTTAGGTACGTTAATTCTGCCACATTGAGGGCATTTACGCGATGTGTTGTAGGGTTTGATATACAAAACACGGATACCCGCAAGAGCCGCCTTATATTCTATGTAATCCTGAAGTCTACGATAAGACCAGTGATGCAGTGCCTTGCTTCCATTTTTTTCATAACGTTTGTTGATTGACATAAGATTCTCCATTTTTATTACACTCACTTCATTTTGTATAGCATAGTTGATAATCTGCTTTGCAATCTTGTGATCATAATCCTTCATAACATGATGAAGCTTATGCTGAAACTGCACAAATTTCTTTTTTTGATGATGCCGGATCATTGCCTCAATGTGACTTTGATATCTTCTTTGCTGAAACCTTATTTCTCTGCCATTTCCGAAAAATTTTATCTCTCCAGTGCTCAAAGCAACAACAGCTGGTACCTTTAATCCAATATCGATTCCCATCTGATTTTGGCCACTTCTTTGTTGAAAAGGAATATCCACATAAACAAGAGCATGCCATTTTCCTCTGCTGCATACTAGCTTTAAATTCGTATGCCGTCCTGCTGTTAATCGCAATTTCTGCTGTTTATTTATATAGCAGGGAATACGCAACAATTCTTTATGCTCATACAAGCCCAGCTCAAAAAGAATACAGTCCGCTTGCAGCTCATAGGAGGAATTGCTCCAGATACTGGTAAATGGCATTGTGAATTTTT
>OAVH01000973.1_pt1 | contig 18265 bp, 10 predicted proteins | sample 1495281 | NCBI WGS metagenome assembly OAVH01 (sample SAMEA2580082, study PRJEB22360) | human gut metagenome | biome: human gut; feature: human-associated habitat; material: faeces | place: Denmark | collected 2008/2010
CGGGAGTCGAACCCGCCTCTAAAGCTTGGGAAGCTTTCATTCTACCGATGAACTATGTCCGCATGCCTTACGGCTGCTGCACCTCACGTGACGAGCATGCTCAGCCAAACGAGGCACGAATAGTTATCCTAGCACGTCACCTGCCGACGCGCGTGGAGTAGGTGGGCGGAGCGATCGGCGTGCCGTTCATTTCGTTGGCCATCTGCATGAGACGCGCTATGCGCTCATCGGTCGGCGGGTGCGTGGAGAACAAGCGCGAGAAACCGACCGCGGAGAACGGGTTGGCGATCATCATTGCGGAGACGGACTGGGTGCCGGCGGTTTTGCGCATCGGCGTGGTCTGCGCGCCGTAGGAAATCTTGTTCAGTGCGGAAGCCAGGGCCTCGGGATCGCCGGTAAGCAGGCTGCCGTCTTCATCGGCGTCGTACTCGCGGGTGCGGGAGATGGCCATCTGGATCAAAGACGCGGCAATCGGCGCGAGAATCACGCTCAGCAATGCGCCGATCAGGCCGAGGCCACCGGAACTGTCGCGGTCGTCTCGCGAACCGCCGCCGAAATACATCAGCGAATAGCCTAGGTAGGAGATGACGGTGGCCATGGCAGAGGCGATGGCGGAAGTCAGGATGTCGTGGTTGTACACGTGCATAAGTTCGTGGCCCAGCACACCACGCAGTTCACGGGCGTTGAGAATCTGCAGGATGCCTTGGGTACAGCAGACGGCCGCGTGCCGTTCGTTGCGCCCGGTGGCGAAGGCGTTCGGGCTCATGGTGGGGGCGATGTAGATGCGAGGCATCGGCTTGCCGGCCTTGGCGCTCAGTTCACGCACAATCTGGTAGATCTCCGGGGCTTCCTGCTCGCTGACTTCCCGCGCGCCCATGGAGGCGATGGCGAGTTTGTCGGAGAACCAGTAGGTGCCGAACGTGGTAATCAGGCCGATGACGATATAGATGCTCAGGGTTTGCCGACTGCCGCCCGTGGCCCACCAAATCAGCATGATGATGGCCCACATCAGGGCAAACAGCAGCGTTGTTTTCAGGCCGTTGAAATGGCCGTGCACCCGTACTTTGGCATCCATAATGCACACACTAAAATCGCAGGCTGAATGATTGCTGGATATGCGCCACGCGCAATGTCCCATATTCGCCCGGCCCGTCCGGCCCCGAGCCCGGCCGCGTCCGCACGGGGCGCGGCCGGGTGGACGAATACCGGACGAATGCCGGACAAATGCCGGACGGGCGTGGGCGGGCCGTCAGGCGTGGGCGAGCTCGCGCATCTGGTCGGGCTCGATGACCTTCTTGTGCTCGCGGCCTTCCTTGGCACCCTCGGCGCGCTCGAAGGCGTCGACCTTCTTCCAGCCGGCGAAGTCGATCGGGCGAATGCCGCGCTCGGCCAGCAGTCGGTCGATGGATTCGGGGTCGCGGTCGGCTGCCACACGGCCACCTTCAGCGGCCTTGGCCAGATCCTCGAGCATGTTGGTCACGATGGCGAGCGCATCGGACTTGGTGGAGCCGATCAGGCCCACCGGGCCGCGCTTGGCCCAACCGGTGGCGTACAGGCGGTCGCGCACTTCGCCGCCGTCGGCCTCGGTGGTGATGCGGCCGTCGCCGTTGGCGTTGGCCAGGTGGGCGCCGTGCTCGTCGTAGGCAATGCCGGGGGCTTCGGCGGGCTTGTAACCGATGGCGTGGTAGACGGCCTCAACCGGGTAGTCGGTGAACTCGCCGGTGCGGTGCATCTTGCCGTCGGCACCGGTTTCGGTACGCTCCACGCGGACGGCCTTGACCTTGCCGTCCTCGCCGAGAATCTCGGTGGGGGCGGAGTTGAAGTGCACGTAGTACTTTCGGTCGGCCGGGTTGCCTTCGAAGTCGACGTCGCCGTCGTCTTCCATGTCTTCGGCCATCTCGCGGATGGCGAACAGCTCCTCGACCATCTGGCGGGTGAGCTTGTCCTTGCCGGCCACCTCGATGGTCTCGTCGTCCAGATCGAAGTCGTCCTCGTTGATGATGAGCTGCACGCCGGGCAGCTTCTCCATCTCGCGCAGTTCCTGCACGCTGAACTTGGCCTGGGCCACGCCACGGCGGATGAACAGGTGGAGCACCTTGGCCTTGTTCTGGCCGATGCCCTCGTACACGTTGTCCGGAATGTCGGTCTTGACCTTGAGGTCGTCGGCGTTGCGCATGAGTTCGCGGGCCACGTCCATGGCCACGTTGCCGCCGCCGATTACGGCGACGTTCTCGGCCGTAAGCGGCCATTCGCGGGCACCGGTGGGGTAGCCGTCATACCATTCGACGAACTTGGCGGCGCCGTACACGCCTTCAAGGTCGGCACCGGGCAGGTTCAGCGGCTTGTCCTTGACCGCGCCGGTGGCGAACAGCACGGCGTCGTAACGGGCCAACAGGTCGTCAAGAGTCACGTCCTTGCCGAATTCCACGTCGCAGTAGAGGTGGATGTTCGGGTTGTCGAGCGTCTTCTCAAGCGCGGAGGCGATGAACTTGATGGACGGGTGGTCCGGGGCCACACCGTAACGCACCAGGCCGAACGGCACCGGCAGCTTCTCGAACAGGTCGATGCGCGCTTCGGTGCCGAGGCCAAGTTCTTCGCCCAGCTTCTTGAGCTGGCGCAGGAAGATATCGGATGAGTAGACGCCGGCCGGGCCAGCGCCGATTACAGCAATGCGGAGTTCAGTATTCACAGATTCAGTCACGCGCTCTAGCCTAACGCAAAGCCTTCCGTTGCAACAGAGGGCGAGTGGTGGGAATTCTGTGTATTAGGCCATAGTTTGTGCGTTTGGGAAACCTACGAGCACTGCTAATGTCAGATTATGGGTTTCCCTATTGGTCAAGTTATTGCCGTTCTCATTCCAAGAAGCATGCAAGGCGGATCAGGCCCTTACTCCGGATACGTTTATGCTGCAAGGCGGTTATCCACGCATTTATGACACGAGAATGCCGCTCAATCTGTTCTTCTCGAACTACATCGACACTTATATCGAACGTGATGTTTCCGAATATCTTGATGTACGCAATTTGGCTGAATTCCGCCGATTCTTGACTCTTTGCGCACTCAGTTCCGGAGCACTCATAAACTACACCAACATCGCCAACGAACTTGGTGTAAGTCCGCGAACCGTAAAGGCATGGATGTCAATTCTGGAATCAAGTTACATCGCATTCCATCTCATGCCGTTCTACACGAACGCACGCAAACAGGTGGTCAAAACGCCGAAACTCTATTTTTATGACACTGGCTTGCTGTGTCATCTCTTGGGCATTCGGACGGTCGAAGCACTGGTTGCGCACCCCAAGTTCGGCGATATATTTGAAAACCTCATCATTGCGGAAACCATGAAACAGCATTTGAACGCCAATCAGGAGCCACAATTATTCTTCTACCGCGATGCCAGCAAGGTCGAGGTGGATTTGTTGGATTTCACCGATCCCAACAACCGTATGCTCATAGAAATCAAATCCGGACAAACCTATCATGACCGATTCGCTCGGCATCTCACTTTAATTGGCAATGTTCTCGGTATACCGTGTGAGCAACAGTACGTAACCAGTCGGGTTGAGCATAGTTATGTCTCACAAGGAATCCGCGTCACCTCCGCCCGTGATTGGCTGGAAGGCCGACGGTAAAGAGCCGCCGCAGAACAATAACAATACTGCACAACCGGCGAATCCCTTGATGACACTGAAGACGTCACCTCCAACGGCTTTTTACGACCTCGATTGCATTCATTAGGTCATTTCTTCGTTCATTAGGTCGGAGGGTGCTGAAGCCATCCCCTGGAACGGCGGGGTTTCAAGGACCGCTCCGACCAAGGACCGACCTAATAAACGTCAAATCGACCTAATGAATAACTCCGATACCGGATTATGAGCAACACAGCCGCAACGAAATGCGCCGCACAGGCTTAGCCCGAACATCGATTCGGGTTCAAGCCAGTGCGGCGCAGATCAACTTCAGGTATAAGACCTGTATTCAATTATTGGGTTGTTATTAGCCTAGGGGCAATAGCCTCACGTCAGGCACGGCGCTTGCGCCAGATAACCAGACCGGCGCCAGCCGCGCCGAGCACAACTACGACCGCAGCAACGGCAGCCACCGCACTACCCGTGGGGGCAGTGGTAGTAGCGTTCTTCTGCTGCTGGTCAGGCTTCTGGTTTTGCCCAGGCTTCTGCTGGCCGGGCTTCTGCTCGTCAGGCTTTTCGCCGCTATCCTTCTTGGCGAGACCATCGCGCGCAGCAGTGAGCTTGTTGAGCGCAGCGGTCACCTGCGGTGCGGTTGCAGCCGGATCCTTGACTACCTGCTTTGCGGCGGCAAGTGCATCCGCATATGCCTTCCACGAATCAGCCGTGTAGTCGTTCTGGTTGAGCTTCTCGCCCTCGACAGCGGCGATCTTGTCAGCAAGAGGCTTGCGCTCCTCGTCGGTGGCAGGCGGAACCGGGGTCTCGGGCTTGGTCACCGTGACCTCCACGGACGCGGACTTGGACGGGTCAGCCGTGGACGTGGCGGTGATGATCGCCGTGCCCTCGGCAACGGCGGTCACCTTGCCATCCTTGTCCACAGTGGCAACCTTCGCGTCGGAGGACTTCCAGGCCACGGTCTTGGCCGCATCACCGGTCACCTTCACCTCGGCCGACAACTGGGCAGTATCACCAGCGACCAGCGCCAGCTTGCCATCCTTGACACCATCACCGGAGACGGCAACGGAATCCACAGACGGAGTCGGGGTCGGGGTCACGGCTTCGCCCTTGCCGAGATTGATGTTGGCGTAGTCGGACTCATTTCCGGCGGCATCCTGCGCATAGAAGTGCACGTAAGTGTCGTGGTCAGCGGAGAGCTGCACCTTCACCTTGTCCTCGTCGGTGTAGGTGCCCCACATCGTGTTCTCGTTGGACTTCGGGTTGCTGGACGGGCCGGTGGAGTACAGCACACGGGTCACGCCGGAGCCTGCGGCACCGTCATCAGCGGTGAGAGAGACGACCACATCGTTGCCGTTCTTGCTCTCCTGCTTAGCGGTGGCCACCGGCGCGTTGGTGTCGACCTTGATGGTCTGGGAGACCTCGCGGCTGTTGTCGTTTTCATCGGTGGCACGGGCGGAAATGGTCACGGAACCCTGCGCGGTCACGCTGATCGGGCCCTTGCCACTGGTCCACTCGCCCTTGCCGATCTTGTACTCGATCGTCTTTATCGGCACGGTGGAGACGCCGCGCTGCGCGGTGATGGTGAACTTCGGGGCAGTGGTGTACCAGCCGGAGCCGGGGGCCGCGGAGTCGAAATCGATAGCAACAATCGGCTGGGCTTTCGGGCCGGAAGGCGCAACGACGAAGAACGTACCTTCCGCCTTGATATTGCCGACACCCTCGATAGAGCCTTCCACGAAGCCGACCTGCTCGGCTTCGGCATACTCGGCGGCCGAGATACTGCCCCAAGTCACTTTGTGACCCGACTCGACCGAGCCGTCAGCGTAGGTCAGCGCCACGGTATCCTGCAATACCGGCTTAACACCGGGAGCGGTGATGGTGGAGACGTACTCCGTGTCGGTCACCTCGGTGTTGAGCTGGTCGTAGACACCAATAGTGGCCGTCGCCTGACCGGCCGCAACTTTGATGTTGTCATAGGTACCGGCAGCAGTAGTGCCCTTGACTTCGGCGGTAGTACCAGCTGTAGCATAAGCGTCGGCCTGAACGGTTTCCCAAGTCACTGGAACCTTAATGCTGGGACCATCTTGAGGTGTCGCCCACACTTCTGCAGGCAACTTCGAGGTCGGGTCCACGCCCGGCGTGGTGCGCACGGCAACTTGCTGCACGTCTAAGAAAGCACCTGGGTCGCCCGGATCCACTGGTAGTGCAGCGCTGGCACCAAACACCTGCCACTCAGTGACGGTAATACCCTTGTTGTCATTGGCCTTCTTGTTCACCACAAGCTTCATGGACTTGGTGGTGACCTGGTCGAAGGTGTAGGTATACGGACCATACACCGGGTTGGTGGCGTCGAGCTCGTCGTCGGCGGGGAATGTCTTGTCCACCTTCAGGTTCGGCACGGTCTCGTACTGGCCGGAATCAGCATTGAGATACTCAATCGAGACATCCTTGGGCAGCGGCACGCCACCATCACCGGTCTTGACGTTCGTCCAGTAGTAGCCCACAGACTTGGACGTGGTCACGGCGCGATTCCATGTGTAAGTGGCAGTTTCGCTGGCACTGGTGTTGCCCCAAGTGCCCCAACCGCCATAGCTGGCGTTGCCGTCCAAGCTATCGTCATTGATGGCAGCAGTGCTGTTCCAGCCAGTGACATAGCTGACCTGAACGTCTGGTGCATTGTCGTTGCCTTTTTCTGCATTGAGCGCAACATTCGTTTCAGCATCGTCCGCCAGTGCACTCGGCGCGGCCGATACGGAGAAGACACCGCCGGCCAGCAGTGTGGCCGCAGCTACGAACAGTGCGGCGAATCGTTTCGCCACACCGCCCTTCACGGCCGAAGTAGTACTTTCGATGGTCATAATATTCTTTCTGTTAGGCGTTATGGCTTGTATCACTCATCTCCCGCCGTGTCGTGCACTACGGGAGACGGTTTGGTCGCAGGAAAATGTCAGCTCATCTTGGCGCGAGCGGAGGCAAGCAGAACCACCTGGCGATCACGACTGGAAAGCAGCCCCTCGTCTTGATAGGTCTTCGTGACCTCCTGTACCTTCTTGATGAAGGCGGCACGGTCCTTGAACGGCGCGCCCGCCCAGATGTCATCCATCAGCGTGCTCTCGCTACGGTCCTGTGCAGCCGGGCGCTTCGGGTTCAGCACATCGGTGAGCTTGCCTGCGAAGCCCACATACTCGTCCTTACGTTGGAAGTACATGTGGTACGGGGTGTTGTCGCCGTTGTAGGCCGGCTCGAACTCGTCGCCGTCAATGATGAAGTAGTTCTTCGTGCCTTCCTTCTTCTGTACGCCCAGTTTGATGGTGCCATCCAAGCCGTTGCGCTCGTAAAAGCCGCGTTGGATGAACTTGGTGGATGGGTTGAGCGCGTTGAGCACCGTGGGACCGTAGAACAACGCCTGGATGTCCTTGCGGTCATCAGTCGACTCGGTGCGCAGTTGCAGCGGAATGGTGACGACGATCTCGTCCCCGACCTTCCAGCTGCCGGCCACAGTGGCGTATTCGCCAGCGGTGACGCCATCTACAGCCTTGCCGTTCACCTCGATCTTCGCACCTTTGCTCCACGCGGGGATGCGGATGCGGAAGGTGACGGCGCTCTTCGGCGCGGCCGTAATGGAAATCGTCGAGGTCTCCTCCTCCGGATAGTTGGTTTCCTGTGCGAGCTTCAGGCCGGTGTCGGTCCAGTCGAGTGTGGAAGCTGTGAACAGATTGACGTACAACTCCTTGTTGTCCGTCGAATGGAAGTAGATGGAATCCTGGTACTTAGAGTGACTTTCCAGAGCGGTGCCACCACAGCAAGTGCCGATGTTGCCATCACCATATTCCTTCTGCGTAGCCGGATTCACTGGGTACATGTAGCAGTTGCCCGGCGTGAGGGCCGTGCCGGAATCGAGGTCACGGGACTTGCCTCCGAGAATATGGTTGAGAATCGTGCGCTCATAATAGTCCATGTAGGCAGGTTTTTGTTCGATAAAGAACAGATAGCGGGCCACCTTGAGCATGTTGTATGCCGCGCAGGATTCCGCGTTGCGCTTGCCGATATCGCCGGCCACAGTATGGGCCGGCCCCCACATCTCGCCTTCGCCAGTACCACCGTGAGCATACATACGGCCGGGCACAATCATGCCCCAGTACCCCTCGACGGCCTTGAGATAACGCGCACGAGCATCAGCATCGATATCCGCGTCGCCCATGGCCGCGTCTTTGGCGTAACCGACGAACTGTGGAATGTGCTGGTTGGCGTGCAAGTTGTTGAGGATATCGACACCAGCACCACAGTTGTCAATGAGCTTGTCAGTGTCGAAAAATGCGGAGGCCTTAAGAAATTCGCTACGGTCCTTGTCCTTGGAGACGTTGTACAAATCCACCAGCGAATCATTCATGCCGCCGTATTCACCACCGATGTAGATGTCCCACATCTTCTGCAGCTGGGTTTTGGTGCATTTGCTCAGACGCGCATAGGTCCAATGTCCGATGCCTTCAGCCAGGTCGAGCGCGTCGGCATTACCGGCAAACTCGTAAGCGGCAATCAGACCGGCAAGAATCTTGTGCTCCGTGTACCACGGTGCCCAAATCTCGCCGTATGGAGCGTATTCCTCCAACGCCTTGAACTGCCACTCTCCGTAAGCGGCAAGGAAACCGGGGTGGGTGTAGCGGGCTTTGCCGTTGTATTTCATCTCGCGTAGGGCATCTCGGCATTCCTTGAGTCCGGAGACGAACTCATTGATCTTGTTGAGAATCGCTTCCTCTCCCGTTTCGGCATATGCTTGGGAGAGCATGTGCAATGCGTGGCCGGCAAAGTGGCCACGCAACAGGCCATCGGCACCATTCTTGTTCTGGCCACGCGTGTATTCGGCATCACCCCATTGCTGTTCAATGGCCTTGTCCAGCGAGCTATTCGGGAAGTTCTCCCAGCCGCCGGAAGGTTGCGTCGTGTTGTCCTTAGGCAGCAGGTTCGCCTGTGCGCGGAAGCAGACCAGCCAGCGGTCTACCGGATAGTTGCGTGCATAGTCGAGCATCCCTTCCTTTGCACGATCGAACACGCTGTTCGAGGTGATGGCGACGTTCCGCAGTGGGAACGGAGCGACCTTCCAGCCTGGTAAAGCAGGCGCATCAGTAACAGTCTTCACGCTTTTCGTAGTGCGCTGTGCAGCAGGGACGGTCACGCCGCCCGCACTGTTTGCACCCGTTGCGCCCGCCGTTCCGGTAACGGACGGTGCTGCCTGTGCCGTTGTGACTCCCGTGCCTAATGCACTCGCTACGGCGATGGTGCCGCCGATGGCGGCAGCGCCTGCGAGCACAGCACGGCGAGAAATGCCGTTTGTGGATTCCGCTGAACTCATCTTGCTCCTTTGCTGGACTGCCGCGCGTTCATTGCACGACATAACGGACGAAGACTCTCTACAGCACCCGCAACCACTCAATGCGTTCAATAACGCGCTCAATGGCTTTATGGCGCGAAGCAAAATACGTCGATGGACAGCACACATGCTCCCCGTGGAATCGCATACAGTGCTGTGACTCTTTACAATCACCTCATTGTGGTGCGTTCCCCGTCGTTATTTCTTGTTTTCGTATGGGCGAGATGACCGTAAAGCGAACAGTTACTATGCACGATTCTTCCTTCGAGTTTTTGTGCGCCCTCCATGCCGCTTATCTTCGTTGTGCACGCTCACAATAACTCAAGCAGACACTTCTCACCATACGTTAAGGAAAGTAATTCACCTATATTTTCTTTTATTTTCACAACGGAAATACCAGTAAAATCAAGCTATTCTAGTATTCTTCAGCCACACTATTTTCGCAGTTTTCCTTTTATTTTCCTTTTGCGAAAGACAACGAACCTGGACACATACGCTCACCAATAGCACAATAAATGCATTCAAATAAACACGCTCATCAGCAACTCAGCACGACATTGCCTCTGTAACTTGAACAATGCACTGTTCATCGCTATACTGACTGCTTGGTGCGTCAATGAGGTATAACCTTCCCTGTCACAACATAGAAGTTGGAAGGACATACTATCATGCCTAATCTTCGCCCCACCGAGCTCATTATCATCCTGCTTATCATCGTGCTGCTGTTTGGCGCAAAGAAGCTCCCTGAGCTAGCCAAAAGCATTGGCCAATCGATGAAGATTTTCCGCGCCGAGACCAAGACCGATGACCCGGCAACACAACAAACCGTCAATACAGTCAGCGACGCCCCTGCCCCAGCTCCGGCGGCAGCACCGGCTCCCGCTCCCGCCGTACCCCAAGCCGCCACGCTGAACGCCACCGCCGCCCCGACTACAGCGACCGGAGCCGAACAGCGATGAGCACGGTTCCCGGAAACCCCGCGCTTCCGGCACCCCTTGCACCGGCGATGCATCCCGGAGACCGGGATACGCACCTTGACCTCGACGATCTCATCGATCACTCACACGAGGCCACGCAGCAGGCCGGCGCGGGTGCAAAACGCCCCACACGCCGGTGGAAGCGGGGTGCAGGGCGCAAGTCCAAAACGCGCAAGCCCCGCAACCCCGATGCGGTGATGCCTCTGGCCGATCATCTTGTCGAATTTCGCAAACGCTTTGTTCGGGCCATTGCCGGCATCATCATCATGTCGATGATGGGATGGATGTTCAGCGATCAGGTGTTTCGCATCCTGCAACAACCGTTCCTGACGGCGGCCGGGCAGCAACAGGGACTGATGAGCATCACATTCAATGGCGTGGTCTCCGCATTCAACGTAAAGCTGGAGATTGCGTTCTTCCTTGGTCTGACGGCCTCCTGCCCGTGGTGGTCATACCAAGTGTGGGCATTCATTAATCCAGGGTTGAAGCGCAAAGAGCGCCGGACCGCGGTTGCATTCATCGGAGCCTCAGTGCCGCTGTTCCTCACCGGAGCCGGACTGGCATGGTATCTGCTGCCCCAAGCGGTGGCGATCCTTACCGGCTTTGCCCCCGCAAACACCGCCACATTGCTCAGCGCCGACGTCTATTTTGATTTCATTCTGCGCATGACAGTCGCTTTCGGCCTCTCATTCCTGCTACCCGTAGTCATGGTGGCATTGACGATGATGAATGCGGTCGAAACACGAACATGGTTGAAGCAGTGGCGTCTCGCAACGGTCATAGCGTTTATCTTCGCGGCCGTGGCCACGCCAACCGGCGACCCAGGCACATTATGTGCACTCGCCTTGCCCATCATCGCAATCTATTTCGCAGCCATAGCCGTATGCGCAGTATACGAGCACATCCAGCTATGGAAAGTCATGCGCGCGGCGGGCGAAGAACCCAAACTTCTCAAACTTTTACATAAAATGCGCGCCGCGTTACCATTTCGCGCGGCGCGCAAAGCCAAGCGCACCGGCAAACAGGAAGCCCCTGCAACAATAACTGCAGAAGGAGAATAATATGTTGTTCGGCATTTCGGGCACGGAACTCATGGTGATTCTTGTCATCACTTTAGTGCTGGTAGGCCCCGACAAGCTGCCCGACTACGCACGCAAGGCCGGACGATTTATCCATAGCATGCGCGTACGCGGCCAAGCGTTGAGCGAACAAAGCAACATCGACGTTCACGGCCTTGTACGGGATTCCGGCATCAATGATATTCGCAAAGGTCTGGATGATGCCACGCAAGATGTAAACCGGCTGCTGCCGCCTATCCGGTGACGTTATCAATCCAACGGCAACGTTGACTCGCGTTGGATTAGCTTCACCGGCACACGCTCCACACCATGGTGAGGATGCCCCGCAATCGCATCCAGTAGACATAGGGCAGCTTGACGCCCCAGCATTTCGTTGTTGTCATCAATAGAAGTAAGCAACGGATGCGCGTACGACACATAATCCGGACTGTTGTCGTGCCCGATAACCGCTACGTCTTGCGGCACACGACATCCGCTACGTTCCAATTCCTCGATGCAGCCACGAGCCAACACATCGTTTTGGCATATCACTGCGTCGAATGCAGCACCGTCATTGAGCAGCAGACGGGCAGCGGCGCGCCCCCATTCCGCTTCCCATGAACCGAACCGCGCTTCGCCAACCAACTGTAATCCAGCATCATGCAAGGCCTTGAGCGCACCCCGCATCCGTTCATGTGCAACCGAGTACTCGGAGTCGCCAGCAATAATCGCAATACGAGTGCGCCCGCAGGAAAGAAGGTGGCGAACGGCCAAACACCCTGATTCCACATTGTCTTGTGCCACGGAACAATCATCGGGATCACGGGACGGGCCATAGGCGTAGACCACAGGTACCGGAGAATCCACGTAGTATGGCACCGGATCCGTACGCCTGCTGATAATCAACAGTCCCGACACTCCTTGCACCAACATTCGTTCAATACCACTGTGGAACAATGCCTCATTGCCTGACGCATTGAACAGCAGCGCTGCGGCTGAGCGCGCTTGAAACGCATTCTCCGCTCCAATAAGAATGGTCGGGGAAAAGACGCCTTTCATATCAACGCCAATGATGCCAACGCGAAAATCCTGCACGCCGTGAGAATCCCTGACGCTTAACCTTGCCATCGATGCCATAGCTTCTGCAACGCTATAGCCCAACCTCTGCGCAGCATCAATCACTCGAATACGGGTTTTCTCGCTGACGTGAGGCTTTCCACGCAAGGCCTTGGACGCAGTGGACAGCGATACATTAGCCGCCGATGCCACTTCCTCCAAACGGACTGCGCCCACATTGAGCTCTTCCTCACCCTCTGACATATCGACTCCTCTGGCAAGGGCCTCAATGCCCCTAAATGATGCTGCAAACAGCCTTTAGTCTAATAAACTGCCACCTACGGCGCCCGTATCCGGTAAGCACACACAAAATATTGATATCAACTTGTTATATTGCACATAATCCGGATGCGGCTCCAATCAATTCCGGTTTATCTTAATCAATCCCGATCAATCAGGGCGGTGAGAGCCCAGAGGATGCTCACCACATCGATGGCCTCCTGAAGAAAGGCTCCAACGACCACTGGAATGAGGTTGAACGCGGCGGCAATCATGCCGACGGTGGCGAGCACGAGGCCCGCGAGCACGGCCTGAAGCATCACGCGCTTGGTGCGGCGTGCGATGGCGATGGCACGCGGCACGGCGGCGATATTGTCATTCATAATGACTACCTGAGCGCTTTCGGAAGCGGCGGTGGATGTGCCGTCGGTCATGGCCACACCGATATCGGCAACAGCGAGCACCGGGGCGTCGTTCACACCGTCACCAACCATCATCGTGACGGTTTTGCCGGCTCCTGTAGCGGCCCTGACTGCGGCTACCTTATCCTCCGGGAACAGTTCGGCGTGAACCTCGTCAATGCCGACTTCGCTGGCAATGATATTGGCGGAAGCCCGCTTGTCACCGGTAAGCATGGCGAGCTCGGTGACGCCCAACTCACGCAGTTTGGCGAGCGCTGCCTTGGCGTTGGCACGCGGTACGTCGCGCAGCACAATGCGCGCGATCAACTGACCATCAACAGACACATACGACGCCATTTCGTCCGGCTGAAGCAGCCCAAATCGTGTGCGCAGGTCATCCTCAGACCGACTGGGAACAGTCCGATCGACCGCCAAGAATCCATCCTCCCCAGCAGCCGCGAAAGACAGCCGGCCAACGCGCACCGCGTGTCCGTTCACCTCGCCGGAAACGCCCTTGCCGGCGTCTTCATTGATGTTCTTGACGACCGGATACTCCCGGCCATGGCCAGGCCAGCTGGCCTCCGGCTCTGGGCACAGGCGCTGGCCATCCTCGAACCGCTGGCGCAGTCGGGCCAGCGCCTCCGCGCCGGCCTTGGCGATGCCTTTGGACAGGATGTGCACCGAGTAGCTTTCCACCGCGCCGGCCATCATCAGCACATGGTCTTCGTTGAGACGGGTTGCAGCGCCGGGCAACATCTCGACGCGCACCACCTGCGGCTGCTTGACGGTGAGCGTACCGGTTTTGTCAAAGAACACCTGCGTGACGCGGCCGAGATTTTCCAGCACGTCCTGCGCTTTGATAAGCACGCCGGCCGCGGCGAGGCGTCCGGTTCCGGCGATGTATGCCACCGGTGCGGCGATGAGCAGCGGGCAGGGCGTGGCCAGCACCAGCACCTGGGCGAATCGCGTCGGCACCCCGGACACCGCCCATGCGACGCCGGCAATCACCAACGAAAGCACGGTGAAGGGCACGGCCAAGCGGTCAGCGGTTTTCACCACGGCCGGGCGCGACTCCTGCGCGGAGGCCACGAGCTCGAGGATGCGCTGGTACTGCGAATCGGCGGCCACCTGGGTGGCACGCATGGTCAATGCAGTCGAGCCGTTCACCGCGCCGGACATCACGCGGGCGCCGGCGAACACTTCACGCGGCACCGGCTCACCGTTGATATTGCTCAGGTCGAGCGTGGCCGTGCCGGACAGCAGCTCGCCGTCAACCGGCACAGTTTCGCCCGGCAACACCATGAGTACGTCGCCCAGCTGCACCTGCTCGACCGGCACCGTGTCGAAGCGGTGCGCGGCGGCCGCAGCCGGAGCCGAGCCCACGCGCCGGAAGCCATCGGACGAATCGCCCTTATCGGCAGCAAACCCACGCCCCACGCCAGGCAGGTTGACGACGTGCGCGGTTTGCGGCGCGGCCTCCATCAGCGCGGTCAGACTGCGCTCGGCCTTGGCTTGAGCGTATTCCTCAATGGCCTCGCCGGACGTGATCATCAGCGTCACCGCCCAACTTGCCCAGTATTCGGCGACGGCCACGGTGGAGAGGATCGCGACCACGGCCAGCACATCGACTCCAACCTGCCCATGACGCAAATCGTCAATCATGCCGCGCACAGTGTCAATCACAATAACCAGCACCAGTGCGATAACCAGCCACTGGCCGAAACCCGGATTGCCGAGTACCGGAATCGCCATCGCATTGCCCCACGGACGCCAATCGCCTAGTAAAGCCAACGGAATTGCGGCGATGACGACGACCGGAAGCATCGGCACAAGCTTGCAGATGTCGAGAATTTTGGTGAAGAATCTGATGAGTCTGCTCATCATTGCTCCTTACGCTCGTATACGGAGTCGATTGCGGTACGGTAAGCGTGGCCCGCGCAATCGGCGCTACGGTCACGCCTTGTTAACCCACCGGCGGCTTTGCCTGGGGCTTCGCTTTGCTCGGCTCCCGCGCGACCTTCCGATACACGGCGTAAAGAAATGTATTCAGTTTTGTATTGAATTATGCGCTGTGTTCAGGACGTCGCCCGAACTCAGTGCTTGGCCTACCCTATCAACGAGCGTTGCGCGACATGCCGGATATCGAAACTGCGTTGGCGGCATGGGCGCGGGGCACAATCGCGCATACGAAAGGCCCGTGGCAGGAGTTTGCTCACTGTCACGGGCCTTTGCTTGTCCGACACGGTGTTCAGCGGTTACCGCTCAACACCGTGTGACGTTGTCGAGTCGGCTTTACCACAGGCCGAACGGGTCGGAGAAGCCGCCGCCGTCACCGGTGCCGCCATCGCTGTTGCCATTGCCATTACCGTAACCGTTCTGGCCATTGCCGTTCTGGTTGTTCTGGTTATTCTGGCTGTTGCCGTTGGAATCTGAGCTGGACGAACCGTTCACCGACGACTCCTCCTGATCGAGCGTCACGTCCACATTCATGGTCTTGCCGTCGCGCACGATGGTCAGCGTCACCTTGTCTCCCAAAGCCGCGGCACGAACGTAACCAAGCAGCGAGTAGTTGTTGTTCACGGCGTTGCCGTTGAAGGCCACGATGGTGTCGCCCTCCTTGAGGCCGGCCTTGTCGGCCGGGCCGCCGGAGACGACCGCGCTGCCGGTGGCGCTGGACTTGGTGATGGTCGCGCCGCCGCGGGTCACGCCGTCGGCTTCAACCGTGTCGGACTTGATGACCACGCCGAGGGCAACGTGCTTGACCTTGCCGTCCTTGATGATTTCGTCGGCCACACGCTTGACGAGGTTGGACGGGATGGCGAAGCCGATGCCGATGGAGCCGGCGGAGTCGGAGGAGGTGGCGGTGGAGGCGATCGAGGAGTTGATGCCGATCACCTGGCCGGCCGCGTTAAAGGTCGGGCCGCCGGAGTTGCCGGGGTTGATGGCCGCGTCGATCTGGACGGCGTTGGTGACGATCTCGTTGTTGTTGTCGTCGGTCACGGTCACCGGGCGGTTCAGGGCGGAGACGATGCCGGTGGTGGCGGTGTCGTCGTAGCCGAGCGGGTTGCCGATGGCCATCACGTTCTCGCCGACGGCGAGCTTGTCGGAATCGGCGAATTTCACGGCCTTGAGGTCGCTCGGCGGGTTGTCGAGCTTGATGACCGCAAGATCGGTGGTGGCGTCAGTGCCGACGAGCGTGGCGGAATACATGTTGCCGTTGGCAAGCGTCACCTGAATCTGCTGGGCACCGGAGATCACGTGGTTGTTGGTGATGATGTGGCCTTCGGTGTCGATGATGGCACCGGAGCCCTTGGCGGTGCCGTTGCTCAACGCGGTCTGGATGGAGACCACGGAGCCGGAGACATCGCTGGCGACAGTCTGCCAGTCGGGGGCTTCGCCGCTCTTGGCGGTGGCGGACCCGGAGCCGGACTTATTCGAGCTGACGTTGGACAGCGAATTGCTGGTCGGCAAGGTGATCAGGCCGCTGGTGAGGGCGCCGTAACCGAGGCCCAGGCAGAGGGCCGCAGCCAGAACGGCGGCGACCACGGCGATGAGGATGTTGCTCGCCGTCTTGGACATGCCCTGCTTGGCGGGGCCGGGCTGACCGGGCTGTCCCGGCTGGGCCGGGCCTTGACCGTTCGGCGTACCGGTACCGGGAGTGCCGAAACCGAACAGACCGCCCTGCTGGGGCTGCTGGCCATTCCGGCCATTCTGACCGGACTGGCTGGCAAACGGGTTGCCGTTGTTCTGCTGCGGCTGCGTGGGCGGATTGAACGGATTGCCGTTGCCCTGCGGCTGCGGGTTATTGGTGTAGTAGGGATTGCGGTTGCCCTGCTGGCCCTGTAGGGTTTGCTGTGCAGGCTGACCGAACGGGAATTGCTGCGTGGGCTGGGCATTGCTGCCGGCCTGGCCGCCCTGCTGGCCCTGTGCCTGAGTCGGGGTCGGACCATAAGCGCCATATTCCGGGGCCGGACGATACAGCGGAGTTGTGGCCGAGGTCTGGCCTGCGGCTGGTGCTGCCGGAGAAGCCGGCGAGGAGGAGACCACCGTGCTCTCGCCCTTGGCGGAGGCGTAGTCCGGGATGGGCTCGGTGGCGGCAGTGTCGGTAGCGGCTTGCGTAGGCTGCTGATCGGCAGCGAGGGCGGCCGAGGAAACCGGGGCTTGCTGCTCGCTGGAATCGCTGGCGTTGCCGGCATCAACCGAGTCGCCACCCACAAACGGGTTCTTCGGCTCGGCGTTGCCGGTATCGGCAGTACTATTGGGGTTTTCGTTATTCCGCGGGGTCTGGTCGACGCCCTGCGGGTTAAATTCGTCAGCCATTGCTGCTCCTTTTCCTAAATTCCTATCACGTCTGTTCGGCGGCTATTCGGGCACTTGCCCATTGCCACTTCTCGTGTGCTACCTCAGTAGTAAAGGCAGTCAATCTGGAGGTTTTCTGAACGTTGATTGAAAGTCTATGCGTAATCATCGCAGAGTCTTATGGGCATCTCGGCTTCGAGGGGCTGATTTCCTGTTTCGGGAACATCTACTTGCACTTCAAGGGGCTGTTCGCGCGGTCAATTCCGAGTATCAAGGGCCCTCATTTAACGCCATTCCGCCATTTTTGCAGCCGGCCTACTTGACCGGGAGCCCCTTGAAGCGGAAGTAGACGTTCGGGAGCGGCGAAATCCGCCCCTCGAAACCGAGTTCTTCACAATTTCCGGCCCTTTTCTGGCCCTTCTGCCTAAAGTGAACATATGACGATCAGCCTTCTTGAACATCCGTTGGGCGCACAGCCCGGACAGCCCGGCGACCGCAGCGCCTTCCATTTCGAAACGATCACCCGCCTGCCATCCACGGCCAGCGGGCTTGGGCGAGACGGTGCCCGATACGGCCGCACCGGCATCATTCACACGCCCCACGGCGATATTCGCACGCCTGCCTTCGTGCCGGTGGGCACGCAAGCCGCGATGAAGGCCGTGCTGCCCGAGCAGATGAAGGATCTAGGCGCACAGTGCCTGCTGGCCAACGCCTTCCACCTGTTCGAGCGCCCGGGCGAGGACGTGCTGGACGCGGCCGGCGGCTTGGCGCGTTTCATGAACTGGGATGGGCCCACGTTCACCGATTCTGGCGGTTTCCAAGTGATGTCGCTGGGCGTCGGCTTCAAGAAGACGCTGGCAATGGACGTGACCGGCATGAAGTCGGACGACATCATCGCCAAGGGCAAGGAGCGCATGGCCTGGGTGGATGAGGACGGCGTGACGTTCAAGTCGCCTTTGAATGGTGACGCACATCGTTTCTCCGCTGAGATTTCGATGGGCATCCAGCACAAAATCGGCGCGGACATCATGTTCGCGTTCGATGAACTCACCACGCTGATGAACACCCGCTCCTACCAGGAGGATTCGGTGGAGCGCACGTTCCGCTGGGCCCGTCGCTGCGTGGACGAGCACCAGCGGCTGACGGCGGGACGCCCGGGCGAGGCCTGTCAGGCCACGCAGTC
>OAVH01000982.1_pt1 | contig 18174 bp, 12 predicted proteins | sample 1495281 | NCBI WGS metagenome assembly OAVH01 (sample SAMEA2580082, study PRJEB22360) | human gut metagenome | biome: human gut; feature: human-associated habitat; material: faeces | place: Denmark | collected 2008/2010
GATAGGGGTAGTTTGCGCTTTTTTGGCTATTCTGAAGGTTTTGTTTCATAGTAAAAGTGAGCGTGGCAACTGGAAAGAAACGCTCCCAGAAATTTATTCCAATTTTAGCTAACTGGCATTAGGATTTAACCCCACGCTTGGAAATTAAAAGAAAATCCGTGGGCACTGCACGGACTGAGCTGCATTTATCTTCTGCAGGAAAAAAGGGAAAAAGCGGTTTCCTGTATCACAAAAGGAATGGCGCTGAGGGCAGAGGATGCTTCTTACATCAAGGAAGGATTTCGTATTCTCTCCTTCTGTGAGGCTTACGAAGAAATCTGTACGATATACAAGAGTCTGGATAAAAAACTCCGTAAAAACAACCGGATCTGTTTCGGATATATCAATGCGCTTCACAAACTGGGGAAAGATGAGAAAGCTTATAAACTCCTGGAAAAGGATGGGGGAATGATCCTGGAAGATATCCGGGAAGGAGAGGATTCCATTGGGCAGCTGTGGAGCGAACTGTATGAAAAACTATTTGAAGAGAAAGCAGAAATCCCTCACAAATATAATTTCAAGGCAATATAAGTGCAAAATTAAAAGGGCTTTTTACAGCCCTTTTAATACGTTTATCAGTTTTTGGTTATGCTCCGGAAGCATGATACAGAATCGAACAAATTCACCTTCAAGACACTGGAAAGAGGAGCAGTCCCGGATCATCAGCCCCTGGCGGATGCAGGCTTCAAATACCTGGAAAGAGGTCAGATCCGGCTGGACGATCTGCAGAAGGAGAAAGTTTGCATAGGCCGGATATACTTTAAAAGCCGGAAGTTCCTTCAGCTCCTGATATAATTTTTTTCTTTCAGAAAGGATCAGATCCCGCGTTTTCTGAATATAGTCCTTGTCCTTTAGAAGCAGCTCTCCGGTAAAAGCCCCCAGACTGTTTAAAGACCAGGGAATCTGTTTTTCTTTCATCTGGGAGAGGAACTTCCTGTTTCCGCTGATTCCATAGCCAAGACGCATGCCTGGTGCGGCAAAGAATTTGGATACGCCCCGGAGAACCATGAGATTATCGAATTCCTGCGTCAGAGGAACAGAAGTGACTGCGGCAATATCCGGTGCAAATTCCACATAAGTTTCATCGATCATTACAAAGATATTTTTCTCCTGACAGAAGCTTAAAAGCTTTTTCATATCCTCCTGCAAAATGGCGGAGGAGGTTGGATTGTTGGGATTGCACAGGATCAGAAAATCATAGCCTTTTTCCAGAGTCCGACACAGATCTCCTATATCAAGTGCAAATGCGCTGCTTTCCTGTAAATGATAATATTCCTGTGTGCTTCCGGAAAATGCCAGTTCCCGGGAATATTCAGAATAAGTGGGTCCAAGAATCAGGGTATGCTTTGGAGCGCGTTCCTGGATCAGAAGTGCGATCAGCTCGCTGGAGCCGTTTCCCGGGAGGATAAAATCAGCGGGTATGCCGCAGTATTCCGAAATTGTATTTCGTAAAGAGGTATATTCTCTGTCCGGGTAGGAAGACAGAAGATCAAGGTTTTTGGACAGTTCTTTTTTGGCATTGGGAGAAAGTCCCAGAGGGTTTACGTTGGCGCCGAAATTGATAATATCGTCTTTTTTTAAATGATAATATTCACATATTTTTTCAATATCACTTCCGTGAAAAACAGGTCTTGAAGTCATGGGAACAATCTCCTCTCTATAGCAGTTTTTTCTTTATCATATAGCATTTTTACCTTGTGTGCAATAGATTGCAGGTGATTTGGGATATATTGACACGGCTGCTGTGTGAGAGTAGAATTGCATACATAAATGTAAAGTATTAAGGCATAAAGGTGCCGGGACCCTATTTATAAATCCCGCAGAAAATGATTGGAAAGGAGAAGAACCATGAGACTGGAAATTGTGCAGGAAGCACTTAAAAAGAAGAATATCAGCTATCAATATACAGAAGAGGATGGATGTGGAAGCCTGGATTTTATGTTCCGTGGTCTGAGCTTTCATGTGTGGGAATATTATGACAGTATCTGGGGTGCAGAGACGAATATCTACGAAGCGGGAAGAAGCCAGGACATAGAAGGCGACTATGAACAGGAGATCGCGCGGGAGATTCTGTCCTGGCCGGATATGATCGCATGATTAAAATGCAGGAAAAGAAACAGGGATACGGGGATTACTGTTCAGTATCCTTTGATATATTAGGATAAAAGGCTATATAGTAGCTGCAAATAGTAAATATACAGACTTTGGAGAGAGTCTATAAACACTACTATTAAATCAGGAGAAAATCTGTTGTCTTTAAAGTGAATAATGGATTGTAATAATAAGATGGTAAGGAAAAAATATATTAAAATGCTGAAAGCATTTCTGGGTAGAACGAATGAAAATAATTTATACAAGGTGAGAGCCAAATATGCAGAGTATTATGATACATGTTCGTTGCAGGAAAATTTAGTAATAATAGAAAGTAATCAGGGAAAAAGTATTTCTGAAAAAGAATATCGGATTTTGAAAACGCTTTATCAGATTAATGAAAATAAAAAATATCAATTAGTTGTGGCAGTTTGTTCGGGTAAAGAAAAAGAAATTAGAAACTTTTTGAATCATAAAAAGCTATATGGTGTAAAGGTTGCGGTAATTCACACGAAATATTACTGTAAGGTGTTGGCAACAGCACATTTTTTGGTTAATAATTATGCTTTTCCTTCATATTTTATAAAACATACCGGACAGATTTATATTAATACAGGGTGTGAAAATTATGTGGAATATATTGAAAAGGAAAAAATACAGGATTTTACAGGCTTTGGAAACATACAAAGGAATTTGATTATGGCAGATTATATAATATGCCATAATGAAAAATATCGTAGTAATCTGGAAAAAAGGTTTATGCTTAACCCCCTTTTTATGGGAAACTATATTACTATGGAAGATTGTTCGAGAAAGAATAACTCGGACAGAGGAGCGGATTCTGGGGAACAGGAGATGGTGCAAATTGTTTTTGAGCGTAGGCGCAAAGAAGATAAGCGAGTTATAAAAAATGAAATAGATGAGAAACAGAATGTGCTGATTTATGGAGGGGCACTCCTGAAAAATGGGATTACTACTGCTTTAAAAGGGCTATTGAATCATGTTGACCTGGATGAAAGAAATTATATATTATTAGTAAATGAAAAAGATGCGGAAAAAAATATAGAGTTACTACAGGAATTAGATGAAAGGCTTAGCTGTGTACTGATAGAGGGAAAAAAACTGTTAACAGATACAGAGGCGATAGTGAGTTACCTGTATTTCAAATTTAATATAGAAAATAATTATATCTTTTCAAAAATTAAACATATATACAAACGAGAAGTGAAAAGATTATTTGGATCGGCATGCTTTCATGCGGCAATCCATTTTTCGGGATATGAAAAGGAAATTGTTCATTTGATATCAGAAATGGATTCCAGAAAAATAATATTTGTTCATAATAATATGAATGAAGAGAGAAGAACGAAAAGTAATTTTCATGTACCATCCATAAAATATGCATATACATCATTTGATTATATTGCAGGTGTGCGCGGTACTATGAAAAAAGAAATTGAAGAGCTTTTGGAAAGGAATGTTGATGAAAAAATCAGAATTGTACATAATCTTAACGATATAGAGACGATTATTGAAAAGTCTGAAAGAGAAATTGAATTTGAGGAAGAAACAACGTCTACACATACAATTGAAGAAATTGAGAAAATATTGAATGATCAGAAAAATCTTAAATTTATTTCTATTGGACGTTTTTCAGTAGAGAAGGCGCATGAACGTTTATTAGAGGCTTTTGAACAGTTTTGCAGGAAAAATCCCAATAGTTATTTGATTCTTATAGGGGGGTATGGGCCTTTATATCAGACAACAATGGATAGAGTCCATAAAAGCGTGTGTCAGAAACAGATTGTAGTGATAAAGAGTATGAGTAACCCATACCCTGTCTTGATGAAATGCAATGCGTTTTTCTTAGCTTCTTTTTATGAAGGCTTACCAATGACGATAATGGAAGCGCTGATCTTGGGTGTTCCAGTTATATCTGTTGATATAGATGGACCTCGCCAGTTTTTGGAGCAAGGCTATGGAGAACTGGTGGAATCATCTGTAGAAGGGCTCTTGTTAGGTATGGAAAGAGTGCAGAGAAGAGAACTTTGTTTGCGGGATTTTGATGCATATGAGTTTAACAAGCAGGCATTACAGGAATTTGAAGCGTTATTAAAAAATTGATATGAGATGTGCCATTAGCTACATTGGGCAGAGCTGATTGTTGAGGCTCTGCCCATGTTTGCATTATAAATCAAAAAAGTCTTGACATAGTAGTTTCCATATGTTATTCTATATGAGAACGCTGCCGAAGACAGTAGGTGCCGTAAGGCATAAGGATCAAAACGCCTACCGAGGACTTAGTATTCTGATAAGATTACAGGAGACCTTACTGTCGTGGTACAGTAGGGCTTTTTTTTATCTCAGTATCCATTGCAACGGCGGTATATCAAAATCTATAAGGAGGTGTACCATTTATGGCAAAAGTAGAACTGAAACAACCAATCGTAGAAGAAATCGCAAACAGCATTAAAGACGCTCAGTCAGTAGTTCTGGTAAACTACAGTGGTCTTACTGTTGAACAGGACACTGTTCTGCGTAAGGAATTAAGAGAAGCTGGGGTTCAGTATAAAGTTTACAAAAACACAATGATGAACCGTGCTTTTGCAGGAACAGACTGTGAATGCCTTTCCAAACATCTGGAAGGTACAAACGCACTGGCAATCTCTGCTACAGATGCGACAGCACCTGCAAGAATCCTTGCCAAATATGCGAAACAGTTCCCGGCACTGGAACTGATCGCTGGTGTGGTTGAAGGAAACTACAATGATCAGGCTGGAATCCAGGCTCTGTCCCAGATCCCGTCCAGAGAAGAACTTCTTGGAAAACTTCTTGGAAGCATTCAGTCTCCGATCACAAACTTCGCTCGTGTGCTTAATCAGATTGCAGAGGCACAGGGAGGAAACACAGAAGCAGCGGCTGAATAAGGCCGGCATAAATTAAAAAAATAATATTATATGGAGGGAAATTAAAATGGCAAAATTAACAACAGAAGAATTTATTGCAGCAATCAAAGAGTTATCTGTATTAGAGTTAAATGATCTTGTAAAAGCTTGTGAGGAAGAGTTCGGTGTATCCGCAGCAGCAGGCGTTGTAGTTGCAGCAGCAGGTGCAGCAGGCGAGGCAGCTGAAGAGAAAGACGAGTTCGACGTAGAGCTTACAGAAGTAGGCCCGAACAAGGTTAAAGTTATCAAAGTTGTTCGTGAAGTAACAGGTCTTGGCCTGAAAGAAGCTAAAGCTGTAGTTGACGGTGCTCCGAAGGTAGTTAAAGAGGGCGCTTCCAAAGCTGAGGCTGAGGACATCAAAGCAAAACTGGAAGCAGAGGGAGCAAAGATCACTCTGAAATAATTCAGTATGAACAAAAGAGACAGCGCAGGGACGCCGCAGGTGTTCCTGCGTTTCTTTTTGTGAAAAAAATAAAAAATCAGTTGACAGGTTGACAGAGCTATGTTATAGTGAAAAATGCTATATTATGGCAAGATATGCCTGTTTGCCTTAAATTACAGACAGGATCATGTTATAATAAATAAAAAAACAGGGGTGAAACGTCAATGGAAAAAAACAGAATTCGTTCTGTAAAAACTGGAAAAAGCATGCGTATGAGCTACCAGAGACAAAAAGAAGTCCTGGAAATGCCGAATCTGATCGAAGTCCAGAAAGATTCCTACAAATGGTTCCTCGATGAAGGGTTAAAAGAAGTATTCGATGATATTTCTCCGATCGCGGATTACGGCGGAAAGCTTAGTCTGGAATTCATCGACTTTACATTTGACGCAAAGGATGCGAAGTATACAATTGAGCAGTGTAAAGAACGTGACGTGACTTATGCCGCACCTTTGAAGGTTCGAGTGAGACTGATTAACAAGGAAACAGAAGAGATCAACGAACACGAGATTTTCATGGGAGACCTTCCGTTAATGACGGAAACAGGTACATTTGTGATCAACGGTGCAGAGCGTGTTATCGTAAGCCAGTTGGTACGTTCCCCTGGAATCTATTATGCAATCGCACATGACAAAGTTGGTAAAAGGTTATTTTCCAGTACCGTAATCCCCAACAGAGGTGCATGGCTGGAGTATGAGACAGACTCCAACGATGTGTTCTATGTTCGTGTGGACAGGACCAGAAAGGTCCCGATCACTGTGCTGATTCGTGCCCTTGGTATCGGCACCAATGCGGAAATCGTAGATCTGTTTGGTGAGGAGCCCAAGATCCTTGCCAGCTTTACAAAAGACACTTCCACAAATTACCAGGAAGGTCTTCTGGAATTATATAAGAAGATCCGTCCGGGCGAGCCTCTTGCAGTAGAGAGTGCAGAAAGCCTGATCATGGCAATGTTCTTTGATCCAAGAAGATATGACCTTGCCAAAGTAGGACGTTACAAATTTAATAAGAAGCTTCATTTTTATAACAGAATTACAGGACATAAGCTTGCAGAAGCAGTTGTTGATCCGTCTACAGGCGAGATTCTTGCAGAAGAAGGCGCAAATGTAACAAAAGAACTGGCTTACAGGATTCAGAATGCAGCCGTTCCTTTTGTCTGGATTCAGGGCGAAGAACGTAAGATCAAAGTCCTTTCCAACCTTATGGTGGATATTGCGGCTCATGTGGAGCTTGACTGCGATCCGAAGGAACTGGGTATTACAGAATTAGTATATTATCCAGTCCTTGAAAAAATTCTGGAAGAAAATGACAGCATTGAGGATATCAAGGATGCGATCCGCAGAGATATCCATGATCTGATTCCGAAGCATATCACAAAGGAAGATATTCTTGCTTCCATTAACTATAACATGCACCTGGAATACGGCCTTGGAAATGATGATGACATCGATCATCTGGGCAATCGTCGTATCCGTTCTGTGGGTGAATTGCTTCAGAACCAGTACCGTATCGGTCTTTCCAGACTGGAAAGAGTGGTACGCGAGCGTATGACAACTCAGGACACCGAGAATATTTCTCCGCAGTCCCTGATCAATATCAAGCCTGTAACCGCGGCAGTGAAAGAGTTCTTTGGCTCTTCCCAGCTGTCTCAGTTTATGGATCAGAACAACCCGCTTGGTGAGCTGACCCATAAGAGACGTCTGTCTGCCCTGGGACCGGGAGGTCTGTCCCGAGACAGAGCCGGATTTGAGGTTCGAGACGTTCACTACTCCCATTACGGACGTATGTGCCCGATCGAAACTCCTGAGGGTCCGAACATCGGTCTGATCAACTCCCTTGCATCCTATGCAAGAATCAATCAGTATGGTTTTGTTGAGGCGCCGTACAGAAAGATCGATAAAACAGATCCGTCCAATCCGGTTGTAACTGACGAGGTTGTCTACATGACAGCCGACGAGGAAGATAATTACCATGTAGCACAGGCCAATGAGCCTCTGGATGAAAGCGGACACTTTGTCCATAAAAACGTATCCGGTCGTTTCCGCGAGGAGACACAGGAGTACGAGAGACATATGTTTGATTACATGGATGTATCTCCTAAGATGGTATTTTCCGTTGCTACAGCACTGATTCCTTTCCTTCAGAACGACGATGCCAACCGTGCGCTGATGGGATCCAACATGCAGCGTCAGGCGGTTCCGCTTCTGACAACAGAAGCTCCGGTCGTTGGAACTGGTATGGAAACAAAAACAGCGGTAGACTCCGGTGTTTGTGTGGTAGCTAAGAAATCCGGTACGGTTCTTCGTTCTACATCTACCGATATCAGTATCAAAAACGATGACGGAACAAAGGATGATTACCATCTGACTAAATTCCTCAGAAGTAACCAGAGCAACTGCTATAACCAGAAACCGATCGTGTTCCAGGGCGAGCATGTAGAGGCTGGACAGGTTATCGCAGACGGTCCTTCCACTTCCAATGGAGAGCTGGCGCTTGGTAAGAACCCGCTGATCGGATTCATGACCTGGGAAGGTTACAACTACGAGGATGCTGTTCTTTTAAGTGAAAAACTTGTTCAGGACGATGTTTACACATCTGTCCATATTGAAGAATACGAAGCAGAAGCCAGAGACACCAAGCTGGGACCGGAAGAGATCACAAGAGACGTTCCGGGTGTTGGTGATGATGCTCTGAAAGATCTGGATGAGCGTGGTATCATCCGTATCGGCGCAGAAGTACGTGCCGGAGATATCCTGGTAGGTAAGGTTACACCAAAGGGTGAAACAGAGCTTACTGCAGAAGAGCGTCTGCTCCGTGCTATTTTTGGTGAGAAGGCAAGAGAGGTACGTGATACTTCCCTTAAGGTTCCTCATGGTGAATATGGTATCATTGTGGATGCAAAAGTATTCACGAGAGAGAACGGCGATGAGCTTTCTCCTGGTGTAAATCAGTCTGTTCGTATTTATATCGCTCAGAAACGTAAGATTTCTGTTGGTGATAAAATGGCCGGACGTCACGGTAACAAGGGTGTTGTTTCCCGTGTACTTCCTGTTGAAGATATGCCGTTCCTGCCAAATGGCCGTCCGCTGGATATCGTACTGAATCCTCTGGGTGTGCCGTCACGTATGAACATCGGACAGGTGCTGGAGATCCATTTAAGTCTTGCTGCCAGAGCTCTTGGATTTAATGTAGCGACTCCTGTATTTGACGGTGCAAACGAGAATGATATCCAGGATACACTGGAGCTGGCAAATGATTATGTAAATACAGAGGACTTTGAAGAATTCCGTGCAAAATATCAGGATATTCTTGCTCCTGATGTTATGCAGTATCTGGATGAGAACAAGGCTCACAGAGAACTGTGGAAGGGTGTTCCGATCTCCAGAGACGGTAAGGTTCGTCTTCGCGACGGTCGTACCGGAGAATATTTTGACAGTCCTGTAACAATTGGACACATGCATTACCTGAAACTGCATCATCTGGTAGACGATAAGATCCATGCACGTTCCACAGGTCCATATTCTCTTGTAACACAGCAGCCGCTGGGTGGAAAAGCTCAGTTCGGCGGTCAGCGTTTCGGAGAGATGGAGGTTTGGGCACTGGAGGCTTATGGTGCATCCTATACTCTCCAGGAGATTCTTACAGTAAAATCCGATGACGTAGTAGGTCGTGTGAAAACTTATGAAGCAATCATCAAAGGTGATAATATTCCTGAGCCGGGAATTCCGGAGTCCTTCAAGGTTCTGCTGAAAGAACTTCAGTCTCTTGGTCTTGATGTCAAGGTTCTGAGAGATGATAATACAGAGGTGGAGATCATGGAGACTGTGGATTACGGCGATACAGATCTTCGTTCCGTGATCGAAGGTGACAGACATAACAGAGACCGCGAAGAGGAATCCTTCGGTAAACACGGTTACACACAGCAGGAGTTCGAGGGTGAAGAGCTTGTAGATGTGGAAGAGGAAGACGATGAAGAGGAAGATTCTTTCCTCTTTGACGACGACACTCTTGATGACGAAGAATAGAAAGGGGAAAGAATACATGGCAGAAACAACCAATACCAATGCAACATATCAGCCAATGACTTTCGATGCCATTAAGATCGGACTGGCGTCCCCTGAGAAGATCAGAGAGTGGTCCAGAGGCGAGGTCACAAAGCCTGAGACTATTAATTATCGTACTCTGAAACCGGAAAAGGACGGACTTTTCTGCGAGAGAATCTTCGGGCCGAGCAAGGACTGGGAGTGCCATTGCGGTAAGTACAAAAAAATCCGTTATAAAGGTGTTGTTTGTGACCGATGCGGTGTTGAGGTTACCAAGGCGTCTGTCAGAAGAGAGCGTATGGGTCATATCGAGCTTGCAGCTCCGGTATCTCATATCTGGTATTTCAAGGGAATCCCGTCCAGAATGGGTCTGATCCTTGATCTCTCTCCGAGAACATTGGAAAAGGTTTTATATTTTGCAAATTATATCGTACTGGATCCGGCTGATTCCGGACTCCAGTACAAGCAGGTTCTTACTGAGAAGGAATATCAGGATGCCCGTGAATCCTATGGAAATGGTTTCCGCGTAGGTATGGGTGCTGAATCCATTATGGAACTTCTCAAGGACATTGATCTGGAAAAAGATGCGGAAGAGCTGAAGACAGAGCTGGTGGATGCAACAGGCCAGAAACGTGCAAGAATTATCAAACGTCTGGAGGTTGTGGAATCTTTCCGTGAATCCGGAAACCGTCCGGAATGGATGATTATGACTGCGATCCCGGTTATCCCTCCGGATCTTCGTCCTATGGTACAGCTTGACGGCGGACGCTTTGCAACATCTGACCTCAATGATCTGTACAGAAGAATCATCAACAGAAATAATCGTCTGAAAAGACTGCTGGAGCTTGGAGCTCCGGATATCATTGTCCGCAATGAGAAGCGTATGCTTCAGGAGGCAGTAGATGCCCTTATTGATAACGGACGCCGTGGCCGTCCTGTTACCGGACCGGGAAACAGAGCGCTGAAATCCCTTTCTGATATGCTGAAAGGTAAATCCGGACGTTTCCGTCAGAACCTTCTGGGTAAACGAGTTGACTACTCCGGACGTTCTGTTATCGTTGTTGGACCGGAGCTGAAGATTTATCAGTGCGGTCTTCCGAAAGAGATGGCGATCGAGCTGTTCAAGCCTTTTGTTATGAAAGAGCTTGTTGCAAACGGTACCTCTCATAACATTAAGAATGCCAAGAAAATGGTAGAGAAGCTTGAGCCGGCAGTATGGGACGTTCTCGAGGATGTCATCAAGGAACATCCGGTTATGCTGAACCGTGCACCTACACTGCATCGTCTGGGTATCCAGGCATTTGAGCCAATCCTTGTAGAAGGTAAGGCGATCAAGCTTCATCCGCTTGTTTGTACAGCGTTTAACGCAGACTTTGACGGTGACCAGATGGCGGTACATCTTCCGCTTTCTGTTGAGGCACAGGCAGAATGTCGTTTCCTCCTGCTGTCACCAAACAACCTTCTGAAACCGTCAGACGGTGGTCCGGTAGCCGTTCCTTCACAGGATATGGTTCTTGGCATCTACTATCTGACACAGGAGAGACCGGGATATCCGGGAGAAGGCAAGTTCTTCAAGAGTGTAAACGAGGCAATTCTTGCTTACGAAAATAAAGTAATCACACTGCAGTCCAGAATCAAAGTCCGCTGCACAAAGACCATGCCGGATGGAACTGTTCTTTCCGGAAATGTAGAGTCTACACTGGGACGTTTCCTCTTTAATGAGATTCTTCCACAGGATCTGGGATTTGTAGACAGAAGCGTTCCGGGTAATGAACTTCTTCTTGAGGTAGATTTCCTGGTAGGCAAGAAACAGCTGAAGCAGATTCTGGAAAAAGTCATCAACACACATGGAGCTACCAAGACTGCGGAAGTTCTTGATGCGATCAAAGCTACCGGTTACAAGTACTCCACCCGTGCTGCCATGACAGTATCCATTTCCGATATGACTGTGCCGCCTCAGAAACCTGAGATGATCCAGAATGCGCAGAATATCGTGGATAAAATCACAAAGAACTACAAACGTGGTCTTATTACAGAGGAAGAACGTTATAAAGAGGTTGTGGAAACCTGGAAGAAGACTGACGATGAGCTTACCAGAGCTCTGCTGGATGGTCTTGACAAGTACAACAACATCTTTATGATGGCTGACTCTGGAGCCCGTGGTTCTGATAAGCAGATCAAACAGCTGGCAGGTATGCGAGGCCTGATGGCAGATACAACCGGTCATACCATTGAGCTTCCTATCAAGTCCAACTTCCGTGAGGGTCTTGATGTACTGGAATACTTCATGTCAGCTCATGGAGCCCGTAAGGGACTTTCCGATACCGCCCTCCGTACAGCCGACTCCGGTTATCTGACAAGACGAATGGTTGACGTTTCTCAGGAACTGATCGTCCGTGAGACAGACTGCTGTGAGACAAGAGACGAGATCTCCGGTATGTATGTGAAAGGATTCATGGACGGAAAAGAAGAGATTGAAAGTCTTCAGGAACGTATCACAGGAAGATTCTCCTGTGAGACGATTAAGAATAAAGACGGAGAAGTGCTTGTAAAGGCAAACCATATGATCACTCCGAAGCGTGCAGCCCGCATTGTGTCTGAGGGTGTGAACGCCGAGGGCGGTCCGATCGATCAGGTTAAGATCCGTACTATTCTTACATGTAAGTGTAAGGTGGGTGTATGTGCGAAATGCTACGGTGCTAACATGGCTACCGGAGAGCCGGTTCAGGTTGGTGAGTCTGTAGGTATCATTGCTGCTCAGTCGATTGGTGAGCCTGGTACACAGCTGACCATGCGTACCTTCCATACCGGCGGTGTTGCCGGCGGCGATATCACACAGGGTCTTCCCCGTGTCGAGGAGCTTTTTGAGGCACGTAAGCCGAAGGGTCTTGCGATCATCACTGAAATTCCGGGTATTGCAGTGATTAACGATACTAAGAAGAAACGTGAGATCATTGTAACGGATCAGGAAACAGGAGATTCCAAAACTTACCTGATTCCTTACGGATCACGTATCAAGATCATGGACGGACAGCTTCTTGAGGCTGGTGATGAGCTTACTGAAGGTAGTGTGAATCCGCATGATATCCTTAGAATTAAGGGTGTTCGTGCTGTTCAGGATTACATGCTCCGTGAGGTTCAGCGTGTATACCGTCTGCAGGGTGTTGAGATCAGCGATAAACATATCGAGGTTCTGGTACGTCAGATGCTGAAGAAGATCCGTATTGAAGATAACGGAGATACAGAATTCCTTCCGGGAACACTGGTTGATGTTCTTGATTTCGAGGAAGTCAACGAACAGCTGGAAAAAGAAGGAAAGACTCCGGCAGAAGGAAAACAGGTAATGCTTGGTATCACCAAGGCTTCCCTTGCAACAGATTCTTTCCTGTCAGCTGCATCCTTCCAGGAAACCACCAAGGTTCTGACAGAGGCGGCGATCAAGGGTAAAGTCGATCACCTTGTAGGTCTGAAAGAAAACGTTATCATTGGTAAACTGATTCCTGCAGGTACCGGCCTGAAGCGCTACAGCGCGATCAAGCTTGATACAGGAATGCCGGAAGAGGAAGAAGAGGTAGTAACAGACGAGATCATCGAAGAAGAAACGGTTGCTGCTGAGGAAACTTTTCAGGAAGCTGATGAAATAGAAGAAGATGCGGATATGGAAGAAACTGCTGAGGCAGAGGACGCATTTTCCGAAGAAGAATAAAAACCGCGTTTGCGGAAGATAAAAATACTGAAGAGGTCCTTTGAGAAAATATCTCAAAGGGCTTCTTTTTTGATTTCTTAAGATTTTATGAAAAATTATGGAATAAAATCGAAAAATACAGACAGAGAAAGTACCTCATGCTATAATATGAGCACGGATGAAAGGAGGGGGGAAGAATGGAAAAACAGCTTCCGGTTTCCGTATGGCCGGAGTGGAAGATCACAGAAAAGATCGGAGAAGGATCTTTTGGGAAAGTATATAAAGCACAGCGAACAGAACAGGGCACAACTTTTTATTCCGCGATCAAGGTTATCACAATTCCCGCAAACCAGGGGGAACTAAGCAGTGTTCGTTCTGAGAATCCGGATGAACAGTCTGTGAAGGAATATTTTCACAGTCTGGTGGAGGACTGTATTCAGGAAGTAAACACCATGGAATATTTCCGGGGGAATTCTCATGTGGTTTCGGTAGAAGACTACAAGGTTGTGGAATACCTGGATGATATAGGATGGGATATTTATATAAGAATGGAATATCTTACAGGGTTTCTGGACTACTGTATGGGAAAGGAGCTTGGAGAAAAGGAAGTGATCCAGCTGGGGATCGATCTCTGTAAGGCGTTGGAATACTGCCAGAAGCAGAATATTATCCACAGAGATATCAAACCGGAGAACATTTTTGTATCGCGTTTTGGTGAATTTAAGCTGGGTGATTTCGGGATTGCCAGAGAACTGGATCGTAATGTAAGCGGCCTTTCCAAAAAAGGAACGTTTTCCTACATGGCTCCTGAGATGTATAAAGGTGAAAATTATGATCACAGAGTGGATATTTATTCATTAGGAATTGTCTTATACAGGCTCAGGAACCATAACCGTCTTCCGTTTATCAATCTGGGAAAGCAGCTGATCACATATAGAGATAAAGAAAATGCGCTGACAAGAAGAATGTCAGGGGAGGCGCTTCCCCCTCCTGTAGAAGCCAGCGAGGGGCTGAGTGCAGTAATCCTGAAAGCCTGTGAGTACAAAAGTGAAGAACGTTATCAGAGTGCCGGGGAATTCCGGGAGGCTCTGGAGGCATTGAAATACCAGAAACCACAGGCAGCTTCGCAAAAAAAGAAGCAGAAAGATTCCGTGCACAGGACACCTTCAGGTGACTCCGAAAAAGGGCGGAAACAGGCACATTCTCCTTATGGAAAACAGGAAAGAGGCGGGACAATCGTTCTCCGTTCTGAAAAAACACTGGAGAAAAATAAAACGGCAGCTGCCGTAGAGAGCAGACAGACTCCAGAGGATATTCACAAAAATAAAAAAGAAAAAAAACAGCAGTTTTCTCCAAAAAAGAAGAAAGCGTTTGACCCACTGGTTGCGGCGGTAATCGTAATGACCATTGCGGTGTGTACGGTAATAGGGGTTTGTGTATGGCTGATAAGGGAGAGTGCAGAACTCCGGAGACTGAAGCAGTCGGTTACAGAAACGGTAGAATCTGCAGAAAATAAACAGCTTCAGGATACTTTGAAAAAAATCTCTTCTCAGGCAACAGAAATCACAGAAAACCTGAATAATTATAACTGGATCGGGTCGGAGCAGGAAGGTAAGATCAGTTATCTGAAAACAAAAGATGCAGAGACGGAACTGATGAAAGTTTTGATCTATCCACAGCTTTCTGCCGATGGATATTATGAAGAATATTACTATTGGGAGGGAGAACTGTTTTTTGCTTACATATGGGCAGACCATCACTGTATTCCGGAATTGAAGGAGGGTGAACAGAAGGTGGATCTTTACTATTATGATAGTGGTGAACTGATCCGCTGGATTGACGATAATAATGTATGTCATGATAATGACAGAGATAATCATGAATACCTGCAGAGAGAAGAAAAATACCTCAGCAATGCGGAAAAGTATGCAATGGAGTTGAACATGAATACTTCCGCAGAAAGGACAGGAGATGACAGTGGACAGGCAGAAGATGCGGCATCAAATTGAATATGCTTATGTGTGCCATATAGGCAAGGTGCGAAATAACAATGAAGATAACTTCTGGTGCTGCGGCGAATTCCTTCCCGCACAGAATCAGGGTATGGATCACATCAGAAGCGGAAGTGTCTCTCAGTCAGAACTTCCGCTTCTGGCGGTATTTGATGGAATGGGCGGTGAAAGCTGCGGAGAAATGGCATCATTTCTTGCGGCAGGAGCCTGTGGAACGTTTTATGGACAGAAAAAAACAGAGCTTTCAGAGGAACCCGAACTGTTTTTAAAAGATATCTGCATGGAAATGAACAGGGCAGTATGCGAATACAGTGAAGAAAACAGGATACGCAGCATGGGAACGACGGCGGCAATTCTGGCGTTTTCTCCGGAGGGGGTGTATGGATGTAATCTGGGAGACAGCAGGATCTATCATTCCAGAGACGGACAGTTCCGAAAAGTATCCAGAGACCATGTACTTGGAGGCTCTCTTTTCGGTAAATCGCCTCTGATACAGTATGTGGGGATTCCGGAGGATAACATGGCGCTGGAACCTTCAATGGTAAAAATGGAACTGGAACAGGGAATGAGGTATCTTCTCTGCTCTGACGGATTGACAGATATGCTTTCTGACGGTGAGATAGCAGATATTCTCACAAGAGAAATCCCTGTTCAGGAAACTGTGGAGGTCCTTTTGGATCGTGCGCTAAAAAAAGGTGGACGAGATAATACTACGATCGTACTTTGCGAGGTTGGTGAACCGGAGAAAAACTGGTTTCAGAAGCTGCTAAATAAATTGCACAGAAGATATGAAGGTGAAAAGACATGAAAAACCGTATGCAGGATCTGGATTTTGAACAGACAGTTGCGTTTGACAGAGTTGAAGATTTTGAATTTACAAGAAAAGCTGCTCAACGCTTCCGCCAGGTGGTAAGCCTTGAGGGTTTTGAGGATGAAGATGCAGATGTGATCTTCCATTATCTTTATAAAGAAATGGAACTGGTATCCTTTGGAGATCACCTGAGACGATATATATATGAAAGAGCGGGACTGGAGGAGCCTTACAGCGAGGTGACACAGGATATTTACAGAGATATTGTGATTGATTCCTTTCACGAAACCTGTACGCCAAAATCTATGAAACCCACCTCCACGAAACTGACTTCACTGGTAAATAACTGGCTTACACAGGTGTCGGTAAAAAGAGAGACGGTTTTTCTTCTGGGATTTGGGTTGAAGATGAGTGCAGATGATGTATCGGATTTTCTTACCCGGGTATTGAGAGAGCAGGATTTTGATTTTCATAATCCGGAAGAGGTGATCTACTGGTACTGTTATTTTCAGCAGCACGGTTATCACAAGGCGGAAGAACTGAAAAAAAGATATGCGGAACTGAAACCAGATGAAGACTACACAGAGGCGTCCCGAATGTTTTCCGGAGGTCTGTGTCTGGATACGGAAGAAAAACTGTTTCGATATCTGGCATATGTCAAAGCGGGTGCCGATGATCCCATGTCAGAAAAAAGTCAGGCCTTTCAGGAATTTCAGAGACTTTTGAACAGAGCGAAGGAAATTATCGCTTCTATGTATCAGGGGGATGAAGAAGAAAAAGAACGTGGAAAAGTGTGGACAGTCACAGATATTTCGGATTCTGATGTGGAAAAGGTTATCTGCAGCGGGATACCGGTAAATAAAATGGGAAATCTGAAAAAAATGTCCGCATCCATTCTTGCAAAGCATTTTAGTCAGAAGCGTTTCAGCCGGCAGAGGATCAACAGCATCATGAACCATAAACTGCCGGTGGAGAGATTTGACCTGATCACACTGGAATTTTTTATTGTGTCTCAGGAGATGCAGGATGAAGACCCTTATCAGAGATATCGCCATTTTCTGGATGAGATACAGGAAGTACTTCATAAATGCGGCATGAGCGAGATTTATATTGTAAATCCATATGAATGTTTTTTACTGATGTGTCTTTTGACAGACTGCCCGCTGGCTGTTTTTGCCGATATTTGGGAAATGTCTTATGAGGAAATGGAATAAATAAGAAAAACCTGGGTTAAATTTAAAGAAAATACCTTGACAGCCGTATTTTTACAGGATATAATGAGCAGGCGTGCAATAGGAATGCTCTTCTTTTTGTGCGTGAAAATTTGACAATAGCAACCGCAAGAACCCCATGGGGAGTCCATGGAGAATTAATCGGGAGGTGAAATGGAATGCCAACATTCAACCAGTTAGTAAGAAAAGGACGTCAGACCACTGTAAAGAAATCTACAGCACCGGCTCTGCAGAAGACATTCAACTCTTTAAGAAAGAAAGCAGTAGAGCAGTCTGCACCGCAGAAACGTGGCGTTTGTACAGCAGTTAAAACTGCAACCCCTAAAAAACCTAACTCCGCTCTTAGAAAGATCGCCAGAGTTCGTCTTTCCAACGGAATCGAGGTAACAAGCTACATTCCGGGAGAGGGACACAACCTTCAGGAGCATAGCGTTGTTCTTATCCGTGGTGGTAGGGTTAAAGACTTACCTGGTACAAGATACCACATCATCAGAGGTACCCTTGATACTGCAGGTGTAGCAAACAGAAAACAGGCCCGCTCCAAATACGGCGCTAAGAGACCGAAAAAGAAATAAAGCAAATTTTGCAGCGTAGCGAAGAAATTTGCGATGCTTCTCGATTGCAAAGCGATTGAGAAAGTTCCCGCCTTACTGAAAGGCAGGGACACAACATTATCTATCATTTGTAGAATCACTAACAGCTATAAATTTGTACGGTATTCCATATACCCTGTCGGTTGCGGGTTAATATAGGACTTTACCAGTGCGAACACCTTAGTTTTTGAAGTGAGTACCGATGATATAATCATATTGATTAAGGAGGGAAGTAACGTGCCACGTAAAGGACATACTCAGAAAAGAGACGTTCTGGCAGACCC
>OAVH01001002.1_pt1 | contig 17816 bp, 18 predicted proteins | sample 1495281 | NCBI WGS metagenome assembly OAVH01 (sample SAMEA2580082, study PRJEB22360) | human gut metagenome | biome: human gut; feature: human-associated habitat; material: faeces | place: Denmark | collected 2008/2010
AAGGTTCTTTGTTTCTGTCTCTCAGACAGCTCATTTACTTTATCACATCTGTTTTCGTTTGTCAACAACTTCTTCATCTTTTTTCAAAGTTTTTTAAATTGTTTCTTCAAATCAAACATTTTCTTGTGACAGCTCAATTAGAATATCACTTTATCTCACATATGTCAACACCTTTTTTCAAAATTTTTCTCATATTGTAAACTGTTTCTTCTTTTAGTATAATAGAAAGAAATACTATCTTTCTAAGGAGGAACTTATAATGAAAGGAACTTTATACGGCGTAGGAATTGGCCCTGGAGATCCGGAGCTTATGACTCTGAAGGCGGTACGCCTGATCCGTGAAAATACGATCATTGCTGTTCCCGGCGCTGATCCTAAGGAAACTGTTGCATATAAAATCGCAGTTCAGGCAGTACCTGAGCTTGCAGAAAAAGAACTTTTACCTATTTATATGCCAATGACACATGATCCGGAGGAACTGGAGAAAAGCCATGCCAAAGGCGCACAGACTTTGGAGGAGGTTCTTGATAAGGGCAAAAATATCGTATTTCTTACTCTTGGAGATCCCTGCGTATACTCTACTTTTTCCTATTTACAGAAGCGTGTGGAAAAAGACGGTTATCACACAGAGCTTGTCAGCGGCATCACATCTTTCTGCGCTGCAGCTGCCCGCCTGAACATCCCTCTTTCTGAATGGAATGAGCAGCTCCATGTAATTCCGGCTGTTCACCGCCTTGACAGTACTTTAAATGAATCCGGAAATTATATTCTTATGAAATCCGGCAAAAAAATGAATCAGGTAAAAGAAATCCTTGCCCAGAGCGGCCGAGATGTCCTTATGGTCGAGAACTGCGGAATGGAAAACGAGCATATTTACCGCAGCGTAGAAGAAATCCCGGATGATGCCGGATATTACTCTCTGATCATTGCAAAAGAAGCGAAACCACAGTCATGATCGAAACAAAAAATCTGACAAAAACCTTTGACAGCTTCACAGCTGTAGATCATTTAAATCTGAAGATAGAATCCGGCGAGTTTTTTGGACTTCTCGGACCTAATGGTGCGGGAAAAACAACAACCATCAGTCTTTTGTCCACTCTCCTGCTTCCCACAAAGGGAGAGATTCTGATCAATGGACAGCCTCTTACCAGAAACCGTCCGGATCTGAAGAGAAAAATCAGTGTGATCACACAGGAATATTCCATGCGTCAGGATATGAATATGGACGAGATCATGGAATACCAGGGCCGGCTTTATTTTATGCCCAAAAAAGAAATCCGCCGGAGAACAGAGGAGCTTCTGGATTTCTGCGATCTTCTGAAATTCCGAAAACGTACGGTACGGAAGCTTTCCGGCGGTATGAAGCGTAAGCTGATGGTATGCCGCGCTCTGCTGACAGATCCGGAAATTCTTCTTCTGGATGAGCCTACCGCAGGAATGGATGCTTTATCAAGAAGGCAGATGTGGAATCTTCTGCGAAAGCTGAATGGTAAAAACCTGACCATTCTCCTGACTACCCATTATATGGAAGAAGCGCAGTCTCTCTGCGGTCGTGTTGCTCTGATGGATCACGGAAAGCTGGAAGAGATCAATACGCCTTCCGGCCTGATTGACGGTCTTGGAAAATATACGGTTGATGAAATGCTGCCGGAGGAAACAAAAAGCCATTATTTCCATCACCGTCAGGAAGCTATAGAATTCCTTTCCGGTCTTACCGGACAGGCAGCTCTCAGGGAAACCACCCTGGAGGATGTTTTTGTAGAACGGGCAGGCAGACACCTGTCCCCGTCATAAAGGAGGAGTTCTATGGGTATTATTACAATTTTATGGGAGAAATGGGTAGAATTTCGAAGGGATTTCTATAAGATCACTTTGGCCGCTATGATCGCGCCTTTGATGTACCTGGTGGTTTTTGGCATGGGGATCCAGACCATGTCCCACGGAGAACCCTACCTGAATTTTCTGATCCCCGGTGTTGTGGCCTTAACTACCATGAACGGAAGTTTTAATGCCATCGCGCAGAATCTCAACGTTCAGCGTCTCTATGAAAAGGCATTTGACCAGGTTATGATTTCTCCGACTCCTTTATGGCAGTTTATTGCAGGTCAGATCATTGGCGGAAGTCTTCGGGGACTATACGCAGGCGGGATCATCCTGATCCTTACGGCTCCTATTGAAACCGGACTGATTTTTAACGGCTGGTCCTTTTTTATCATGTTCCTGAACGGAGCTGTTTTTTCCGCCATTGGTGTGGTTGTTTCCTTCCTTGCAAAAAATCACGCGGATGTACCAAGATTTTCCAACTACATCATCATGCCTATGGCCTATCTGTGCAACACCTTTTTTTCAACAGAAAAAATTCCGGGGCTTCTGGGAGATTTTGTGGCTGTACTGCCGCTTTCTCAGACAAGCCAGATGATCCGCGGCATTTCCGCCGGCGGAGCCGTGAACTTTACAGGCATCGGGATTCTTCTGGGTTATCTTGCCGTGTTTACTGCCGGGGCTTCCTGGTTTATTTACAGAAAGAAAAATCTCTAATAAAAAATCCTTCTGCTGACATTTCGACATGTATTCACATGTTTTTGTCTGCAGGAGGATTTTTATATATTCTGCAGCTTCTTTTATATGGGCTGCAGCATATAGTCCGCAATTTTCCGGGCAGGAGGAAGAAGTTTCTGAGACCTTCCGCTGGACGGAACCACGTAATGGCCTTCTATAATAGTTCTCCCAGATATTTCTCAAAGCATACGCCTTCATTCCGGTCGGTACCTTCCAGAACAGTATCATGAATGGCTTTTGAAATAAAATCTGCCGCTTTGCGTACAGATTCTGCGATTTCTGTCCCCTTTACCATTCCGGCGCTTAATACAGAAGCGAACAGATCTCCGGTTCCGGAGTAGCTGCCGCCCTCTTTCTTTACCTTTACCCAGGTACATCCTCTGTGATCGGTGATCAGATTTCCCATAAAAGCAGATCCGCCTTCGTTAAGATCAATACCGGTGATCACCGCATCCGCATCAAAAGTTTCCACCAGAGTTTTTCCGATTTCCTGCACCTCTTCCATAAATTCTTTTTGGGAGAGTTCAGACATCCGCTTCCATCTTTCATTATTTTTTTCTTTTCCATAAAGAAGCAGAAGAGCTTCGGTCAGGTTCGGAGTGATGATCGACGCTTTTTTTGCCAGAAGACGCATTTTTTCGCAAAGGGCATCTGTATAAATCGGATATTCCGCTCCATTGTCTCCCATGACAGGATCCGTCAGGATCTTCACTCCATTTTGTCCGAAAAGATCAATAAACTCCAGAATCTTCTCCGCCTGAGCTGCGCCGGAAAGAAATCCTGTATAAATCCCGTCCGGGCAAAACCCCATCTGCTTCCAGCGAAGCATGATCTCTTCCATATGTTCTGTATAATCGTCATAATAATACGTTTCAAATCCCGTCTGCGCACTCAGGATCGCCGTTGGAAGGGGACATGCCTGAACTCCCATTACGGAGATCACCGGAAGGGCGGCTGTCAGGGAGCATTTCCCCATTCCTGAAAGATCATTGATCACTGCTATTTTTTTCAAAACAATTCTCCTCATCTTGCATTCTTTTATACTATGCTATAGAATAGCATTATCATGTGTCTTAAAAAACGACCAGTTTTTTCTATTTTTAAGGGGACAGTTTAATTTAAAAAAGAAAGGAGTCCTGCCCGTGTGCTCACAACCGGATCCAGATAAATCCTCAAAAAACCAGAGTTTTCTCTTTTCCAAAACAGATTCCGATCATCCGGAACATCTGTACCTGCAGGTCTGTCATTACTATCGCGACCTGATCCTGGCCCGCCGTCTTCAGCCCGGAAGCCGGATGCCCTCCCTGCGGAAATGCGCCCAGGAACTTCAGCTGAGCCGTACCACCATCGAAAATGCCTATCTTCAGCTTGCCGCTGACGGATATATTATTTCCAGGGCTCAAAGCGGCTACTACGTCACAGACATTGCCCTTCAGACCCACCGGGAGAAAAAAGCATCTCTTCCGGAAGAACCGCCCTGTCTGTATGATCTTTCTTCCTCCGGTGTAGACCGGGAAAGCTTTCGTTTTGATCTCTGGCAGAGATATCTGAAAAGCGCCCTGCGTCAGAACGAGCGTCTGCTTTCTTACGGCGAGCCCCAGGGAGAAGCGGATTTTCGTCAGGTTTTGTCCGATTATGTAAGACAGCGGAGAAATATCGCCTGTTCCCCTGATGATATTGTCATCGGCGCCGGCGTTCAGAGTCTTCTGCAGATCCTCTGCCCTCTTGTAAAAAACAGAAAAAATGTTTCCTTTCCTACGCCTTCTTTTGTACAGGGAAGTACGGTCTTCTCGGATTTTGGCTTTGAGATCCGGTACCGCAATAAAGACAGCGATGTGATCTATGTTTCTCCTGCCCATATGACAAAATGGGGAGAGATCATGCCTGTGTCCCGGCGTCTGGAGCTGATCCGCTATGCCGCCTCCCATAACAGTCTGATCATTGAGGATGATTTTGAAAACGAATTTGTATACCTGCAAAAACCAACTCCCTCTCTTTTCAGTCTTGCAGGAGGACGGGGAGTCGTTTACATGGGTTCATTTTCCAGGCTGCTTCTCCCCTCCATCCGCATCAGCTTTATGATCCTGCCGCCTGAGCTTACAGACAGCTATCATGCCAAAGGCACATTTTATAATCAGACTGCCTCCAAAGCAGAACAGATCGCCCTTTGTCAGTTTATCCGGGACGGACACCTTTCCGCCCAGACCCGGAGACTGAAACGACTCTATTCTGCCAAGCTGAAGGAACTTCTGACTGTTGTGCGGGAAGTCTTTGGAGAAACATCCAAAATTCAGATCGGTGCCGCCGGTACCAGCCTGGCCCTTACGCTTCCCTGGGACGCTTCCGGCGAAAGTCTGAAAAAAAAGGCGCGGACCCGTGGCCTGCGCCTGAAAATACTCCGGGAGGATCCGGAAAGTGTTACCATACTTCTTTCCTGCTCCTCTCTCCCCGCCTCAGATTTTCATCCGGCATGTGAGCTTCTGAAGGAAGTGATCTCAATCCCTCCGGTTATCAATCATATATAAAAGAGCGTTGCAGATGCAGGCAGCAATATTGCTGCCTCCCTTGCGGCCCTTTGCCACAATATAGGGAGCTCCGGATTCCATGATCAGCTCCTTGGACTGTACTACATTGACAAAACCTACAGGAACACCGATGATCAGTTCCGGATCCAGTCTGCCTTCCCGGATCAGTTCATAAAGGCGCACCAGCGCTGTGGGCGCATTTCCAATGGCAAAGATCAGTTTTTTATCCAGGGAAGCCGCCTTGTCCATGCTGGCTGTGGCTCTTGTAGTACCGTTTTTCTTTGCTGTTTCTGCTACATCCTCATCAGACATAAAACAGTAAACTTCTCCGCCATAGCGGGCAAGCGCCCTCTTGTTGATACCGGATTTTGCCATCTGGGTATCGGTTACAATACATGCCCCGTTCCGGATCGCTTCCAGTGCTTTTTCGATCACATCCGGTGAAAAACACAGATTGTCCGCATAATCAAAATCCGCACTGGTATGGATGCATCGTTTTACTACAAGCTCGGTCCCAGGGATCAGTTTTTTTTCACCCAGTTCTTCGGTAATGATCTCGAAGCTTCTTTTTTCGATATCCATTGGTTTTACGTTTTCAAGTTCAACCTTCATTCTCTGTCCCTCCAATGCCTTCTTCCAGAATCTGATATATTTTTTTCATATCCAGATGTTTTCTCAGTTCTGCTGCCAGGATATCATACTGTGTTTCCTTAAAGGAGGCAAAATCCACTCCCTCCATCTGAGAAACATCGATTCCTTTTTTCTCACCCACTGCGCGGATCAGGGCGAGGGCAGATTCTTCTTTGTCAAAGATCCCATGTACATAGGTACCACAGACGTTTTCAAAAACAGTCCCTTCTGTTTTTTCCTGACCGCTGACTCCGTCTTTCGTCCAGGTACTTGCATGAGCGCCGGATTTCCAGGTGCTTTCTCCCATGTGGATCTCATAGCCGGTAAACTCCACACCGCTTAGCGGCTGATATTCCCCCTGGATTTCCAGGTACTTTCCGGTAACCTGTGTCCGTGTTTTTTTCTCCGCAAAAACCGTATCCACAGGAAGAAGCCCCATGCCTCTCATAGTACCGCCGGCTTCCACTCCGTGGGGATCACTTAAGGATTCTCCCAGCATCTGGTAACCGCCGCAGATGCCAAACACAAAGGTTCCTCTGGCAGCCGCTTTCAGGATCAGAGACTCCATGCCGCTTTCCCGCAGCCACTGGAGATCCTCCATGGTGTTTTTTGTTCCCGGAAGCATGATCACATCCGGATGCTTCAGATCCGCCGGATGTTTTACATAACGAAGGGATACTCCCGGAATACTTTCAAAAGGATTAAAGTCCGTAAAATTGGAGATTCTTGGCACACGGATCACTGCAATATCAATCTGCCCGGTCTCCTGAGCTCTGTCAAACCGATCTGTCAGACTGTCTTCATCTTCCACCTGAATATCCAGATAGGGAGCCACACCGACCACCGGGATATGACACTTCTCTTCCAGCATCTCCACACCGGGATCCAGGATGGTTTTATCTCCGCGGAATTTGTTGATGATAAGCCCTTTGACCATTTCTCTTTCTTCCGGCTCCAGAAGCTCTACCGTACCGTAAAGCTGGGCAAACACTCCGCCTCTGTCAATATCTCCTACCAGAAGGACCGGGGCGCCGGCCATTTTTGCCATACCCATATTTACGATATCCTCTGTTTTCAGATTGATCTCTGCAGGACTTCCGGCTCCTTCAATCACAATAATATCGTTTTCGGATGCCAGTGCATGGTAGGCTTTCATCACATCCGGCACTAATTTTTTCTTATACTTAAAATAATCTCTGGCGCTCATCGTCCCCAGGACTTCTCCGTTTACGATCACCTGTGAGCCTACGTCATTGGTAGGCTTGAGAAGGATCGGGTTCATCAGCACAGACGGAGCGATTCCTGCCGCCTCTGCCTGCATTACCTGCGCCCGTCCCATTTCCAGTCCTTCCTCGGTGATAAAGGAATTCAACGCCATATTCTGTGATTTAAAGGGAGCCACCCGATAGCCGTCCTGCTTGAAAATACGGCATAATCCTGCTGCAAGAAGACTTTTTCCCGCGTTGGACATGGTTCCCTGTACCATGATTGCTTTAGCCATGTTCAGTTTTCCTCCAGACAATTTTTCAATGCTTCCAGAAGCTTTTCATTTTCCGCCCGGGTGCGTACTGCAATTCGATAATATCCCTCAGACAGTCCCGGATAATTGCTGCAGTCACGAAGGATCACGCCATTTCGGATTCCTTTTTCAAAGAGTCCCGGCCCTCCCCGGAAAAAGACATAATTCGCCTCGGAAGGATAGACCTGGAAGCCCAGTTCTTTCAATCCCTCTTTCAGATAAACAGCTTCTTCAAATACAAGCTTCCGTCCCTGTTCCACATACGAGCCTTCCTTCAGAGCCGCGATTCCTGCCGCCTGCGCCATAACAGAAATATTCCAGGGCTGTGTCACCTGGGCCATTTTTTCCAGAAGTTCTCTGTTTTCGCAGAGACCATAGCCCAGACGGACTCCTGCCATTGCATAACGCTTGGTAAAGGCTTTGAGAATAAAAAGATTATGATATCTCGGAAGCTGTGCCTTCAGAGAGTATTTTCCCGGCTCTTTAATAAAATCAAGGAAACATTCATCTACAACAAGAAGGATTCCCAGTTCCCTGCAGTTCCGGAGCACACGAAACAAAAATTCCCGGTCTGTCAGAATGCCTGTGGGATTGTTGGGATTGCACAGGAATACCATGTCCAGATCCCTGTGAAGCCCGTCGATAAAGCTTTCCTGCATCTGAAAAGTATCCTCTTCCCGAAGGAGCACATGCTCCACTTCACATCCAACGCTTGCAAGCGCCTGCTCATATTCTGCAAAAGTCGGAACCGGGATCAGCGCCCGCTTCGGACGCACTGCCTGACAAAGAGAAAAGATCAGTTCTGCAGCTCCATTACCACAGATGATATGCTCCGGATCCATATCCTCATATTCTCCCAGAGCTTCTTTCAGAGGAGCATAGCCAACCTGAGGATAATCTCCCAGATGCTCCAGACTGCCCCGGACCGCTTCTTTTATACTTTCCGGTGTTCCTAAAGGGTTACAGTTGGCGGAAAAATCAAGGCAGTCCCGATAAGTATAAATATTTCCTCCATGTATATGTTTGTTCATTGTCTTTCTCCTGTATTGTCACATCATGAAATACCGATGCTTCTTCCTTTTTTGATAAAAAACACTACACCAGAAACTGTACCAGAAGTCTTCCTCCAAGGCAAAGGAGCACACTGAGTACAGAAGCCCCGTACAAAAGCCGGTTGGCACGTCTGATATCCTCCGGCTCCACTTCCCGGAGCTTATCTCCGATTGTTGGCTTTTCATATAATTTTCCAAAATAATATGCATTTCCCGCAAGCTGTACTCTTAATGCACCTGCCACTGCAGCCTCTGTCTGGGCAGAGTTGGGACTTGCATGATTTCTTCTGTCTCTTTTATAGATTTTTGCTGCATTTTTCCCATCCATTCCAGTTAAAAACGCAGCAGCCACCATCAGCCATCCGGAAATCCTTGCAGGAATATAATTGGCAAGGTCATCCAGCTTTGCCGCACAGCGGCCAAAATACAGATATCTGTCATTTTTGTAGCCCAGCATGGAATCCATGGTATTGATTCCTTTATAAAGGAACATCAGAGGCGCTCCGCCCACTGCCATATAAAGCATCGGCGCGATCACTCCGTCCGAACCATTTTCTGCCACAGTTTCCACTGCAGCCTTGGTCACACCTTCCTCTGTCAGTTCTGCCGTATCCCGTCCCACGATCATGGAAACCGCATAGCGGGCTTCCTCAATGGTACCGTTTTTCAGACGGTCATAAACCTTCATGCTTTCATCCTTTAAGGATTTCGTGGCAAGAAGCTGATAGCACCAGAAGGTTTCCAGTGCAAGTCCTGCCAGAGGCAGGTACCGGTACAGCACAGATAAAACCGCACAGGGAACCCCCAGAGAAATAAGGCACACCAGAAGAACCTCCAGAAATCCTCCGGATAATTCTCCTTTTTCTGTTTTCGGAAGGATTTTCCGGATTCCTTTTTCAAGCAACGCGATCAGATTTCCGATCAGGCATACCGGATGATACAGCCATCTGGGATCTCCGATCAAAAGATCCAGTAAGTACCCTGCTGCCAGGGCAATGGTATGATAAAGCAAAATTTCCTCTTCCTGACACAGTGTCTACAGTAAAATTCTATATCCTGTGTCTCTGTTTTTTATATTCCAGACATTTTTTCAGAAACGCCTCCGGTATTCGGGGATTTCCATAGTAATACAGATGCGGGAAGCCTGCAAAAAGAGTGTCCGTTCCATGAATACACTCCCATCCTCTGGTGCTTTCCGGCTTCTGTGCATAAAAATCTCCGCCGCAGTTTTCCGAATCAAAATAATGAAATTCATGAGCGGGAATCTCTCCCAGATTCTTTTCTCCCAGAACTGTTTTTTTCTGCTGAAGAGAAATATAGCCAAATCTGGAAAGTCTGGGTGTCCGGTATACTTTTCCCGGAATCACGCCTGCCATATGACGGATCTTCCCGTCCATATCCTCCATTTCCTCATGAAGATACATAAAACCGCCGCACTCCGCCATGCAGGGAAGCCCGGATCTGATCCTCTGTCGGATTTCTTCTTTCACAGAACTGTTTTTTTCCAGTTCCTGTCCGTTCAGCTCCGGATAGCCTCCATAAAGAAGAATGCCATCCACATCCTCCGGAAGATGTCTGTCATGAATGGGCGAAAAGGGCACAAGCTCTGCTCCCATTTCTCTGAGAATCCTGAAATTATCCTCATAAAAGAAACAGAAGGCCTCATCCTCGGCCACTCCGATCCGTACCGGTTCCTCCAGCGTAAATTCCGGTTTTATCGAAACTTCATCCATATCCGGTGCGCTGTCTGCCAGCATTTGGATTCTGTCTATATCCAGTGTTTTCTCCAGAATTTCCGCAAGCTTCTGAAGACGGTTCTTCAGCTCCGGAATCTCATGAGGAAGGACCAGCCCCAGATGGCGGCTTTCGATCACGCAGTCTTCCACCCGGGGCACATACCCCAGCACTGCGATTCCCAGTTCTCTCTCCACCAGTTCCTTCATTCTGGAATACAGCATGGGAGACATCTGATTAAAGATCACGCCTTTGATATGACTGTCCTTTTTATATTCCAGAAAACCTTTGATGTAAGCTGACAGCGAAACACTCATCCCCTTACTGTTTACAATAAGGATCACCGGCGTATCGGTCACTCTGGCAAGGTCATATGCGCTTGCCCGTGTGGTCGTTCCTCCAACGCCGTCATAAAAGCCCATAACCCCCTCCATTACAGAGATGTCGCAGCCGGAGGCGTTTTTCTGAAAAATTCCCCTTGTGGTATCCTCCGAAGTGAAAAAAGTATCCAGGTTTCTGGATCTTGTGCCGATCACTCTGCTGTGGAACATAGGGTCAATGTAATCCGGTCCGCACTTGAAAGAGGCTGTTTTTAAACCTCTGCCGACCAGTGCCTGGAGAAGTCCGCAGGTAATCAGCGTCTTACCGCTTCCGCTGGCTCCTGCTGCCAGGAGTATCCTGGGTATTTTCATAAGATTCTCCTCCTTTTAGCTGACGGCCTGAATGGTAATCACATAAATAGGATTTTCTCCCATCATCATGTGATAGCGGCCGATGGATTTTGATCTGGAAACTGCAAGCTGTACAATATCTGTTTCCCATAGGATGGTTTCATCCTCTGCCTTCAGCTGACGGATACATTCCATGGCTTCACTGACTGTTTCCAGAGTAATACAGTTGATGACCATACGAACGTTTCTGTTTTTTCCAAGAAGGACATGGATGATCTCTTTGAGATTACCGGAAGATCCTCCGATAAAAGCATGGGTCGGTGCCGGAAGCTCTTTCAGTGCCTCCGGTGCTGTTCCGGCTATAATCTCCATATGATCAAGGGCAAACTTTTCTTTGTTCCGTTGGATCAGCGCAAGTGCATCCTCTTTTTTCTCAATGGCATACACTCTGCCTTCTCTGGCGCAAAGAGCCATTTCCACAGAAACCGATCCTGTCCCGGCTCCCACGTCATAGCATACGGAATCCTTTTTCAGTCTCAGCTTCCCAAGAGAAACCGTACGAACCTCCGTTTTTGTCATAGGGGCTTTTCCCCTGATAAATTCCCCATCGGGAAATCCGTGAGTGGCAGTTTCTTCCGCTGCCCTTTCATTATATGCGCAGATCACGCTGAGGGCATCTCCCTGATACGCAGTCAGTTCACTTGCTTTTTTTACAAAAATCTTCTCATTGTCATAGGAAAGGTTCTCGCCCACGTAGAGAAGAACATCTCCCATTCCATAAAAGGTCAGTTTACGGGCAAGCTCTGCCGTTCCCTCTGCGGTTCCCAAAATGGCAAACACCTTTTTGTCTGAACGGATCAGAGACACCAGATTGCAGGTTTTTCCATGGGCGCTGACGATTTTGGCATCGTCCCAGGAGAGTCCGATCTTTGCCATAAAATAAACCACCGAAGAGATTCCGCAGATCACCTGCGTATCCTCTCCCAGAAGCTCCAGAAGTTTTTTTGCCCCGCTGTAAAAGCCAACGTCGCCGGAAAGGGCGATCACCACGTTTCTGTACTGAGGGTGGCTATGAATATAATCCACTATTTCCTGACTTCTGTATTCATAAAACACATCCTGATGAGGAAGGCGTACAGCATCTGCCATTCTTTTTGCACCAATGATCAGGTCTGCGTTTTCTACGGCGTTCTTTCCCTGAACGGTCATGGTATCCCGGCTTCCCATACCAATCCCCAGAAGAGTCACCTGGGGTTTCCGGGAAAACCGGAACTTCTCTGCCAGCATGGAGCAGGCTTCTGCAAGAGTCATTCCCTGTTCATTTAACGGGCGGCCGATGATCACCGGCGTCACTTTGCAGGAAACAGCTGCCTGCATCTTTTCCAGAAAACCGCCTGCCTTTCCGGAATCCTTTGTAACCAGATAACGGCACTCATACTGTTTCAGCATGGCGGCATTCATCTCCTCCGAGAAAGGCCCCTGCATGGCAATCAGGTTCTTTCCCTCAAATCCCAGTTCCCTGCAGGTATCGATCACAGACGGCAGAGAAAGAACCCGGGCAAAAAGGCGTTTCTGAAAATCCGGAACACTGGTAAACAGCTTTAACTCCTTGCTTCCTGTCGTAAGAAGTACGTTTCCCTCTGTGGTTTTCAGAAATTCCGCCGCCGCTTCCGTGCTTTCTACATACACGGCTTTCTGATGGCCGCTTTTCTCCCGCAGAACCCGGATATAGGAGATACCGGTTTTTTCACAGGCCCGTCGGATATTTTCAGTCACCTCTGCAGCATAGGGATGGGTGGCATCCAGAACAAGCTCCGGCTTTTCCCTCTCAAAAAGAGCTTCCATTTCCTCTTCCGAAAGACGCTTTGCCTGTACATGAAGAAAAGAATTTTCCGAAAGAGATTTTGTTCCGTATTCTGTAGCCACACAGCCAAGGACCTGCACCTGATGCTCTGCCAGAAAACGGCACAGCTCATATCCCTCTGTAGTACCTGCAAATACAATGGCTTTATACATTCCGATATCCTCTTGGCGTTACCATTTTTCCATTGATCTCTTTTGTCTGGGAATTGCCGACAAAAACAGTCGTAAACATATCTGCCTTTGTATCACGAAGCTCCTTCAGGGTCATAAGATGATATTCTTCTCCCTCTCTTCCGATATTGGCAACGGTTCCGCACACAGTTTCCGGAGACTTGTACTGCATCATCAGATCACATGCTTTCTGCAGATAGTCATGGCGCCTGCGGCTGGAAGGGTTATAAAGACAGATCACAAAGTCTGCCTGGGATGCACCCAGAAGACGGGCTTCGATCTTTTCCCATGGTGTGAGAAGGTCACTGAGGCTGATAAGACAGAAATCGTGGATCAGAGGCGCTCCAAGAACGGCAGCTCCGCCCAGAGCAGCGGTAACACCGGGAACGATTTCCAGTTCCACCTCCGGATATTTTACACCAACCTCATACATAAGTCCTGCCATTCCATACACACCTGCATCTCCGCTGCAGATCATGGAGACCACTTTTCCCTTCATTGCCTCTTCAAAAGCAAGAACACAGCGGTCTACTTCTTTTTTCATCGGTGTGGTAAGAAATTCTTTATCTGCAAAAGTATCTTTTACAAGATCCACATATACGGTATATCCAATGATCACATCACTGACTTTTAATGCTTCCATGGCGATCCCGGTCATCTGGTCGCAGCCTCCCGGGCCGATTCCTACTACATATATTTTATTCAAAACGTACCTCCCATGTCCGGATGGCAAGAGCCGTTGTCACCCCGTCCCCTCCGGATTTTCTTTTTATCAGTGTCCCGTCTGCCGCCCCCAGCACAGCGCTTCGCTCACAGACATTCTCTACTCCTGTGATCTTTTTTACAAAAGAAGAAGGGGTAAAATCTCCCTGCACTTCCATCAATTCTCCACTGTCCCAGGTACGGAACGGGATTTTATTTTTTTCTGCATAAGCCAGCAGTCCCGGCTCATTTTTTTTCAGTGAAATGCTTGCCAGCTGCTCCACTGCCTGCAAAAAGACATCTGCTTCCTCCATGCATCTGTCCGCAGCTTTTTCTATGGCTTCCGGCTCCTTATTCTTCCTGCAGCCCATGCCAAGGGTCAGGATCCGGGGTATCACCTGCACGGTGGATAAAAACGGCCGGCAGGATTTATGGATCGTAACCGCGATCCCAAGCTCCGGCTGTCCACTCCTGGCATCACAAAGAACAAGTCCCTCCGGAAGTTCCCCCTTCCAGGGAAATTCGCTGTAGAATCCAACCTCTTTACCTGCAAGAAGCGCTGCAGACACTTCTTTTGCCGCCTTCATATTCTGGATGTCACAACCGTTCTTTTTTGCAAACACATCTACGGCAAAACGGCTGTGAAGATCTGTAGCCGTAGTAACCACAGGCTGTGCCCCCAGAATCTGTGCACTCAGAAGAGCCAGTTCATTGGCTCCTCCCAGATGACCGGACAGCAGGGAGATCACAAAGTTTCCACATTCGTCGATCACCAGCACTGCCGGATCTGTTTTTTTGGATGCCGCATAGGGAGCAATGCTCCGCACCGCGATTCCGCAGGCTCCCACAAACAGAATCCCGTCATCCAGGGAAAAACGGTCACCTGCCCATTTTACGGTACTTTCGGTGACAGAATCCTCCAGATATTTGCTTTTTTTTGCAAGAAGAACCTGATGCCCCTGTCCTTCAAGTCCGGTCTTCAGCCTTTCTGCTGTGTGAAGCCCGGTAAGGCTGAAGCAGATCATCGAAAGTTTCATCTGCCGCTCCTTTTTATTTTGTGGCTTTTCGGAATTCTGTGGTAAAGGAAGGGTCATATAACTTTGAACGGTCATAATGTGCTGCCTTTACTGCATCTCCGATGATCATCAGCGCTGTTTTTGTAATGTTGTTCTCTGCCGCTGTTTTTGCCAGTGTCCCTACTGTACAGATGAATTTCTTTTCATCCGGCCAGGTTGCCTTATATACAATGGCAGCCGGTGTATCCTCTTTATATCCGCCTTCGATCAGTCTCCTGCTTAATTCCTCCAGCATTCCGGTGCTTAAAAATACCACCATAGATGCCTGATGTGCCGCAAAAGACTGAATGCTTTCTTTTGACGGAACCGGTGTACGTCCTTCCATTCTGGTAATGATCACACTCTGAGAAATATCCGGGAGGGTATATTCCAGATCCAGCGCACTTGCAGCTCCGCAGAAAGAGCTGACGCCAGGACAGGAATCATAGGCAATACCCTTTTCATCCAGAATGTCCATCTGTTCACGGATTGCTCCGTAGATACAGGGATCTCCTGTATGGAGACGGACCGTGGTTTTTCCTTCTGCCTCCGCTCTTTCCATAACAGAGACCACTTCCTCCAGCGTCATTTTTGCGCTGTTGTGAATGGTACAAACATCCTTGCTGTATTCCAGAAGCTGCGGATTCACAAGAGAACCTGCATATATAATCACATCTGCTTCTTCCAGATATTTTTTTCCTCTGACTGTAATAAGATCCGGTGCTCCCGGTCCTGCTCCTACAAAATGTATCATTCTTTTTCTCCTTTAGCTATTTTTTTGATCAATTCTGACGCATTGGCTGTCTGGCCCAGGTAACCATATTCATTAGAAAAAATCACAGCTCCCAGAAGAATCTGGTGATAGGACCGATGATCCAGATAAAACTGTATCTTCTCCAGTATCACTTTCATGACCTCTTCCATCAGATCATATTTTTTCAGCACAGATAGCGCTTCGTCAGTGGTATTGCACTGCAGGAGTTCCTGCGCGCATGCAAGACTGCCCCCCGCACGGACAGCTGCCGCACAAAAAACCTCCATTCTTCCATCCGCACTGTGAGAATGGGTGTTCATGATTCCTGCTGCAACCTTAATAAATTTTCCGATATGTGCAACAAAAAGAATGCCTTTTGCTCCCATATCTACAGCCATATCTATGGTCTCTCCCACATAATTGCTGCATTTCATATTTTTTTCAAAAGGGAGCTCCATATGCTCTCTTAAAAAATCCGCACCATAATTTCCCGGCGTCACCAGAAGATATTCCTCTTCCATGGCAATATGCTGGCTCATTTCCACCCGGATACTGTCGATCAGTGCCTTTTCACTCATAGGCTCCACGATCCCCGAGGTTCCCAGAATGGAAATCCCTCCCACAATGCCAAGTCTTGGGTTAAAAGTCTTTTTGGCAATTTCCTCGCCTTTCGGTACAGATATAGTGATCTTCAGTCTGCCTTCATAATCAAATCTGTCTGCGGCCTCCTCCGCAGATCTCAGGATCATAGCCTTGGGTACAGGATTGATGGCAGCCTCACCAACAGGCTGCTTCAGACCGGGTCTGGTCACTCGTCCAACTCCCGCTCCTCCATCTATCAGGAAACGGTCTTTATTTTCCGTCAGTTCCTTCTGGTCTGCCTCCATGCCGGTCTGCTCCGAAGCATCAGATGCTGACAGTTTTTCTGCCCGGGCATATACCAGAATCCCGTCTGTAGTATCCGGATCATCTCCGGCATCCTTACGGACCGCACAGCTTACTGCATTTTCTTCCTGCCGGATATCCAGAAGCTCCAGATTTAAAAGGATCCCTTTTGGAGTCATCAGCTCTACTTCTGAGATTTTCTTGCCCCCAAGAAGAATCTCGGCCGCTCCCTTTACTGCAGCTGCCGCACAGGAACCCGTGGTATAACCAAAGCGAAGTTTTTTCTGATTTCGGATAACATAACACTCTTCCAGTCCTGTCTTATGTGCCATAAACTTCCTCCTTATTTCCGTTCATTATTATATAATTTTGACATAAAAATGTCAATTTATCTGATGGTTTCAAGCAAATAAAAAAAGCCATGCCATATTTTTCGCACAGCTTTTTCTAAATTTTATATTCTGCTCATCAATGGTTTTATCCTTGTTCCTGGCTTTCTCAGCACCAGGTCATCTCTCACATCATCCCCTGGCTCTTTTTTTACGCATATTTACGCAGGAGCGGGTGTAGTACATGCTGGTCATGATCCAAAGTACTGCAAGAAGTACGATTGCAAGCATTCCTGTATCAAATAAGAGATTTGACAGCATGGCCGCCACCAGAAGGATCGGAATTACCTTACTCAGAAACAGGTACGTCCGATATGAGCTGTAATAGATCATTTCTTTTTCTGCCTCATCACAGGATTCCATCCACTGTTCCTGAAACTTCACAGAAGACGGATCCGCATTGGAAAATTCCGGTCTGCTGCTCTGGATCACCTTCACATATCGCATCTGCCATAATCCTTCATAGAAAAAGCATACCACGAAAATTACTATAGCGATTACAAAGCGAAAGGCAGTTTCCTCCGATCCTGAAATATAAGTTCTGGAATAACCAACGGAAGTAATAAGGATTGCCAGTGACATGGCAAAGTTACTTCCATTCACACCCCAGGCTCCTATATATTCCTCCTGATATTCCAGTTCATCACATTCCTCATCTTCCGCATGGCGAAGCTTCTCTTCAATCTGCTTTATTTTTTTCAGCACAATCTCCCCAAATAAGATTCCTGACACTGTGACCAAAGTCACCAAAGGAATCATCGCCGACTGAGTACTCTTTACAATCACTGCAAAAAACTGTCCCACATTATCCGCCTGACCTCCAAACCAGCTCATTGCAAATCCCAGTATTCCGCCAATCAGCATCCATACCAGCATTTTAATTACAAATTTTATACTTGGACTTTTTCTCTTTCTGGTATTCATAACGTATCCTCCTCATAAATAAAAATATCCTCTACCGTTACCTGACATATCCTGGCAAGTTTCAGAGCAAGTGTTACAGACGGGGAATAATCCCCTCTTTCAATCAAACTGATGGTCTGTCGAGAGACTCCTGCCAGCTTTCCCATTTCTGTCTGATTAATTCCCAGAACAGTGCGATACTCCTTCAGCTTATTATATAAGGGCATATTCTCATCTCCTTTTTCTCTGTATAGACTCATGCATGATGACAACTTTCCTTGTCATATTCAGTATATCATTGACAAGAAAAGTTGTCAACATTTTTGACAAATTATTGTATGATAAACATAATCGAGTAGGAGGCGGTGACTAACCGCCGTCCTCTCACACCACCGTGCGTACCG
>OAVH01001013.1_pt1 | contig 17644 bp, 15 predicted proteins | sample 1495281 | NCBI WGS metagenome assembly OAVH01 (sample SAMEA2580082, study PRJEB22360) | human gut metagenome | biome: human gut; feature: human-associated habitat; material: faeces | place: Denmark | collected 2008/2010
TAGATAGTTAATACAGTAATACATTGACTATTGAAAAGGGAGGAAATTTATGTTTTGGAAATTATGTAAGCATGAGCTGAAATGCTCATACCGAAGTTTTCTTGTTTTATATGCCATTGTGGTGGCGGCGGCATTGGTGATGAATCCAAATAATGATGGAATGTTGACGAATCTGGCGGCGTTTGTTTATGTGGTGATGTGCACAATCATGTTTATTATGTGTGTGGTCGTTGTTATTAAAAATTACAGTAATTCAATGTTTTCCAGAAATTCATATCTGACACATACGCTGCCAGTAACGAGTACTCAACTGCTGCTGACAAAGATTCTGAGTGCGGTATTCTGGATACTGGTATCACTTCTTGTACTATTTATATCCATGCTGATTATCGGTCTACGTGTGACCGGCTTTGATTTTGCGATGATTGGTGCTGGTTTACAGGAATTGTTCAGTACTGTATTTGCGATTGATACACTGCTGTATCTGTTTTATATCATCATCAGTGCTGCAGAATCAGTAGCCTTAATCTATCTGGTGATGAATATTACACACACTACCTATGTACCACGATATCGTACTGCTGCTGCAATCGTTTTGTATCTGCTGATATCCTGGATTTTAAGCTTTCTGTTTAATCAGGTGTTACTTGCTCCGTTCCATCTTGCTTCTGATGATATTTCGTCCATCATGGGACAGTTCTTCTTCGGAATGCAGGTGGAATACCAGTTCATGGCAGGCGTTGGCGTGATGATTGGCAAATCCCTGTTGCTGCTTACCCTGTTCTTCTTCGGAAGCAAATATATACTTGATCACAAACTGGAAATAGAATAATGAATGACCTGAAAGAGAGAGCATTGATCATATTGATCATATTGCTGTTCTCCTTCTGGTATGTATTCACAGGATATCTGCTGCTGGATTATTTCAAAATTGGATGGCCTATTTATATTGTAGGGGCAGTATTGCTGGGGATAATCATCATAGCAGTGCTGCAGACAGTGAAACGAATGAAAAACGGAGAGTATTAGGAAGGAGTGAACCATATGAATTTTGATTCAAACATGCCAATCTATTTACAGATTATGGATGAGATAAAACGGTGGATCGTCACAGATATATATCAGCCTTCCCAGAAGATACCTTCTGTTCGTGAGCTGGCTGTTGAATTTGGCGTTAATCCGAATACCGTCCAGCGCGCGCTAAGTGAACTGGAGCGCAGCGGCCTTGTTGCAAGTGAACGCACGGCCGGAAGATTTATCTGTAACGATACTGAAATGATCAAAGAATTAAAGGAAGATGTAATTCGTCAAAAGATGGATGTGTTTATAGAGGAAATCCGTCAATACGGATGCGATGATGAAACAATCGTTGCTACAGTGGAAGAGAGGTTGCACAATGGAAAAGCTGATTGAAATATGCGGGCTTAGCAAGGCCTATGGAAAAAAGCAGGCGCTGCATAATGTGGATATGGTTTTTGAGGGTGGTCAGATCATCGGTCTGCTTGGCCCCAATGGAAGTGGAAAGACAACGCTGTTAAAGGTGATGACAGGACTGTTGAAGGATTATGATGGAGTTGTGAGAATTGATGGGAAGGATATTGGGGCGGATACAAAGGCAGTTGTATCCTATCTGCCGGATGAGCCGTATTTTTCCGATTGGATGAAGGTTAAGGATGCACTGGCAATTTTTGTGGATATGTATGCCGATTTTGATTTAGACAAATGTCTGAGCATTATGAGTCGGTTTCAAATTGATGAGAGTATGCGCATTAAGACGATGTCCAAGGGAACAAAGGAAAAATTTCAGCTGGCTCTGGTTATGAGCAGAAAGGCGAAAATCATTGTACTTGATGAACCTATCGGTGGTGTAGATCCGGCAGCGAGAGAGGTGATTCTTGATACTATTCTGGAAAATTACTCTGCAGATCAGACAATTCTTATTGCGACCCATCTGATTGCGGATATCGAGCGTATCTTCAGTACAGTAGTCTTTATCAAAAATGGACAGATTGTATTGAATAAGGAAGTTGAGGAGGTTCGTCAAGAAACAGGTAAGTCGATTGATGAATTATTCCGTGAAGAATTCCGCTACTAAAAAAACAAAAAAACAGAAGAAGCTGCAGAAGGAAAGACTGCAAAAAATGGACGATTTCTTGTATCGTCTGTTTTTTTATCATATTTTTTATGGAGCTGTAGGAAAATAAGGTATTCTATTCCATGAGCTTTATGAAACTGCTCTTATAGGATATACATTTCTTATAGCTCCTTATTTGGCGGTTTTCTCAGCCGGCTTCTTTTATATGTGTTCTATTTTCGGCCCTATAGCTATCATGCACTGGTTTTTAAAAAGGAAAGACGGTATCCTTCCACTAGCTGCTAAGGAGTTTTCCTAATAAAATATCCGGGAAGCTGTAAGGTGTTTGTTACTATTCACATCTTGCCTGAAATGGTGTCACATGAAGATGGACGGTCTTTTAAACATAAAATTGTGGCAATCTGCTGTACAGCACTTTGTGATGTCGTTTCTATCTTATCTCATTTATAGGAAAGAGGCTGTGCAGTGTACCAGCTGGCTTCACTTAGATATCAGCTATATAGAGCTGATAAAAAAGCAATACAGGTCATAGATTTTCCAGGCTATCCCCCTTTCTCTTTTGTGAATAATCAATTCGAAATCATACCGCTGTGGAAATAAATCCGGCAGTAATCCTTATGATATCTATCTTGTTGTATTTTTCTCTGTTCAAGGGGAGTTAAACACGCTATAATATTGCAGTACAATGCTTTTGCAGCACGATAACAAGTGTTTTGGGAGGTACATATGAATTATGATTTTGATACGGTTCTTTCAAGAACAGGAACCGGTTGTGTGAAATGGGATAAGCCCTTCGCCTGCAGCAGTGATCAGAAGGTATTACCACTATGGGTGGCAGACATGGATTTTCCATGTGCTCAGCCGATTCAGCAAGCTCTGCATAAACGGGTGGATGAACAGATTTACGGCTATTCCTGCGGCTTTGATGAAGACTATAAAAGCAGTGTGACAGGGTGGTTTCAGCGTCGTTTTCAATGGGAAATCGATACAGCATCTATCTTTTATGCAGGTGGTGTTGTACCTGCTATTGCATATCTTCTTGAAATCCTGAGTGAGGAGGGAGACGGCATTGTGATTCAGCCTCCTGTATATTATCCGTTTCGTAATAAAATCGAGGCAACGAAGCGCTGTGTCGTAGAGAATCCGCTGATCAATACAAACGGGACATATACGATCGATTTTGAGGATTTACAGCATAAGCTGTCGGATACCAGAGTAAAGGGAATGATTCTCTGCTCACCGCATAACCCGGTGGGACGTGTCTGGACAAAGGAAGAGCTGAGAAGGGTCGCAGAGCTTGCACACAGGTATGGAAAATGGATCATCAGTGATGAAATCCATTGTGACTTGGTAAGAGTGGGGATACAGCATACACCGCTGCATACACTGGTTCCTGAATACCGGGATGAAATCATCGTCTGTACCGCTCCCAGCAAGAGCTTTAATCTGGCCGGTTTGCAAAACAGCAATATCATCCTTACAAATCCAAAATATCAGAAGCGCTGGAGAGACTTTGTTATCAATCGTCTGTCCCTGAGTACCTGCAATTCCTTTGCAATAACCGCAACAAAGGCGGCATATAATGAAAGTGAGGACTGGATGGATCAGGTCAACGCTTATATTGATGGGAATATTTGTTATGCAAGTGAATTTTTAAAAAAAGAACTGCCGAAGGCTGTTGTCTCCCCTTGTGAGGGGACATACTTATTATGGGTGGATGTACGGGCCTACTGCAGTGATGCGCAGCTGCTGGAGCAGCGGATGCTGAAACAGTCGCTCATTCTGGATGAAGGATATGTATTTGGTGCTGAGGGAAAGGGCTTTGAGCGTATCAACATGGCAGCACCACGCAGCTTGATTAAACAATGTATGCAACGCTTTGTAAAGGCTGTTTTAGATACCTCTGTATAATGCTTGATTTTTGTAATTACGCATTACCTGAATAAAATACGTAACATAATAAAGGAAAGGAAGTTTTTATGCTCTATCTTGAATATATCGTATTGGCAATACTTGTTGTATTTCTGTCTGTACGGCTGTCGTATTATGTGGATTGTTTGGATAAAAAAACAAATTTGTCCGGTGCATTCATAGGCGGTGTTATGCTTGCGGCTGTCACATCGCTACCTGAGCTGTTTACATCACTAACGGCTGTTCTTGCACTTGATCAGCCTGATCTTGTACAGGGAAATGTGCTGGGAAGTAATATCTTTAACCTCTGTGTGATAGGCGGATTGATGCTGTTTACCTCACGCAGATATCAAAGAGCTACCTTGTCAAAGTCTCACGGCAAAACCCTGTGCTTTGGTCTGGTGATGTATGTACTGGTATTTGCGGCAATTATGATGCCACAGGAGGTTGGCTTCAGCTTCTTTAGAGTAAATCTGATGTCGATTTTGATTCTGCTTGTCTATGCGGTCAATGTGAAATTTATGGGGAATGACGATAGCGGGGATAGCGAGGAGCAGGTGTATATATCACTGAGTGTTAAACAGATTGCTGTTCGTTTTATCTGTTACAGTATCGGACTTGTTACTGTGAGTATTCTGTTGACAACGGTAACAGATCAGCTTGCGGAGGAGCTGCAGCTGGGTGCTACGGTTGCAGGAGCGATTTTCTTAGGGGTAGCTACTTCACTGCCTGAGCTGAGTGCTTCTGTCAATTTGGTACGAATTGGAAATTTCAATGCCTCCTTTGGAAATATCGTCGGAAGCAATCTGTTTAATTTCATTATCCTCTGTTTTGCGGATGTCTTGTTTACCAGGGGTAGTATTTATGTGAATGAGGTGCAGGTTATGAATCTGCTCGGCTTTGGCGCATTCTCTATGCTCTGTGCACTCGTTATAATTTACGGAAAGAAAAACAGAGCACTGGTATTACTTGCGAGTGTCGCAATACTTGCTTCCTATGTGGCCAGTATCGTACTGTCAATGTAAGGGATATTGCTGGTAACAGCTTTTGCATCTACACCATGATAACTGTCGGAATGAGCCGGTCTTATGAAAACCGGTAAAGACGACAGTTTTTTTATGCAATTCTATCCAAAATGAATGCCTATAAAATATCAAAAGCTTTCAAAAACGGCACCATACTATACTCCATAGTCCTGTGTATTTGCTAACATCCGTTTGCTTTCTTATACGAAAGGCATTGCTGGCGCGTCTGTGTTTTGGCTGCGCATGATATGTAAAATAACTGTGGCAGTATGGCATGCTCGTATTTCATTACCACAAGGATGGACATAAGCAGTCAAGGAATTTGATAAACGTTAGCTCTGCTGTTTAACTTTCATGAGAGGGTGCTGTCAGTATTATGCCAACGCTCCTGTGAACAGCTAAGTCCTTCATACATAGGTGATAGAACAAGGGACGAGTAGCATCGAACCTGTGTCTGTTGAAGCAAAGCTGTTTCTCACCTGCGGTTGTTCAACTATTTTCCAAAGAAGTATATACCATATCGTTATCGCTGCATGTATCTCTTGATTCACATGGTTATCTCTGATAGTGTTACGAAATTGCAATGCAGTATACAGGTTTTATCTTGACAAAGAGAATAAAACAGAGTATGATTCTTATAAATTAAACAGTGTTTAATTTATAAAGGGGATGAGGTCTATGATGGAACTGGTTTTAAATGATACCATGTATTGCTATCAGCCAAAGCATTCGCAAACACTTGTGGATATTCGTACGATGAAGCTGCGAGGCTGTCTTGGATGTGGAGCATGTACAGAGAAAAAGGAATATGCAGGAAGGTGTGCACTGCAGGATGATATGCAGACCTTGTATCCGATGATTGCCAAATGTGAGAGGCTGGTATTTATCTGTAAGCTTCGCTATGGCTGCTGCAGCGCAAAATGTAAGTGTATACTTGACCGCATGGCTGTGCTTGGACAGCAGGAATACATCATAAGGAATAAAGAACTAATGAAAAGGGGATGGAAAACACCTCTGCAGGAAATAGCATTTTTCATCCCAGGAGAACCTTCGCCAAAGGAGAAGCAGGTGTTTCAGGAGTGGCTGCAGGAGGTACACGGTATCATTGCAGGCACACGTATGAGTGTCACGTATTTGTCAAAGGAGACTGCGTTATGAAGGGATTGTTCATAAATCTGAGTCCGCATCGGGATGGAACGAGTGCATTGCTGCTTACCTTACTGAATGAGCAGCTAGAGCAATCGGCAGAGCTATGGCATTTGACTGACCTTATCCGCGAATGGGAACGCTTTATCCAGGCGGCACAGCATGCGGATACCTGGATATTTGCCACGCCCTGTTATGTTAATGCAATACCAGGAGATGCTCTGTCTGTATTGGAAAAGCTGCAGGAAGAATCCATAACAGATACAAAGCATGTCTATGCACTTGCACAGGGAGGTATGCCTTATGCACATACCCATCACTGCTGCATTTCCAATATTGAGCTGCTTAGTGAGGCAATGCAGCTGCAATGGATGGGAGGCTTTATTCTTGGCGGGGGTGCGATGATCCATGGAGAATCTTTGAATCTGCTTCCCAATGCCAGACAGGTAAAACGCAGCTTGTACAAGGTGGCGTCCTGTGTGCAGCACCAATCCTATTTAGTAGATGAGCTTACACAGCAAGCACAGCTGCATATGCCGGTATGGCTGACCTGGCTGCTCAGCAGAAAAATGAATGCCGCGATACACAAGCAGCAGAAGCAGCTTGGACTATATCGGCAAGTGTGTCCGTATGTAAGGGAGGAAGCGTATGAGAATAAAGGATGAGGAACAGATCGCAAGACGAAGGGATATCATCATTGCGGCGGCCAGAGAAATTATGGAAACAGAAGGTCTGGAGGCATTGAGTATCCGTAAGCTGGCAAACAGCCTCCATCAGACACCGGGCATTATTTATCATTATTTCGCAGGGAAAGAGGAGCTGCAGCTGGCAGTCGTACAGGATGGCTATCAAAATATTTTACGTATGATACAGGAGAGTGCACTGACACAAACCACATACAGTGACCGGCTTCGCTGTACCCTACACAGCTATCTGACAGGGATGCTGAAGCAGCCGTTGCTGTATCAGGTCATCATGCAGTGCAAGCTGCCACATGTACAGGAACAGACCGCGATTTTGCAGGAAGATCTGCGATTGCGCAGAAAAAGCATCGCTATGCTGTGTGAATGCCTGGAAGGCGGCGTGAAGCATGGTGAATTTCAGGTAAGGCAGACAGAGCTGAGGGCACAGAGTATCTGGTGCTGCATCTATGGTCTCTTGGAGCGCATCATTGTGGAACAGCCAGAGGCATCCTACCAGGAGCGGATCATAAAGGAAATGCTGGATTTGATACTGGATTCCCTACGCCCTGCTGGAGGAAAAGCAGAGGAAAAATGAGGAGCTATCATAAGAGATTCCTGCAGTGTGCAGGAGAAGGGAAACTATATGAAAACACTGATCGTTTATAAAAGTAAGCACGGAGCGGTAAAGGAGGTGGCGGAATATATGGGCAAAAAGCTGCAGGCGGATATACAGGAGGCAGCTGATACACTGTCTTTTCAGACATATGACCAGATTGTATTTATGGGAAGCATTTATGCAGGCAGACTGGCAAAACAGCTCAGAAGCTGTATCCAGAAAAAGGATGCTGAGCTAACGGGAAAACGCGTTAGTATGCTGTTATCCGGTATGGGGAATGCATCAACGGAAAAAATTATCACAGAAAATCTGGGAGCGGAGTTTTACCGGCGGCTTACATTTTCAGACATGATCGGCGGAAGACTGGATTTTCATAAGCTGGGCTTTCTGGAAAAGAAAATCATCTGTATGGTGAATCGGCAGGAGCATCTGTATGAGGAGCAGTCCGTATCCGTGGTGGATCAACTGCATTGGGAGAATATTGACGCCGCAGTGGAGCAGCTGTCCCATGCATAAAAAAATCATAGGCATGATATCCCTTATACTGATCATCGCGGTTTGTCTGGTGGGCTATGCATTTTATGATACCAAAAAACAAAGTGATGAACTGGAACTGATAATTCCGCAGATGGAAAATCTAAAGGATGGCAGCTATCTGGGGGAATGTAAAACCGGTTTGGTTTATGTACGGCTGCAGGTGGAGGTAAAGCAGGATACAATCAAAAGGATACGACTGTTACAGCATGATAATGGTATGGGAAAGGCTGCTGAACGCATCCTGACCGATATCCAAAGCAATAACACACCAGCAGTGGACGATATCTCATCAGCGACGATATCCAGCAGAGCGATGAAAATGGCAGTACAAAAGGCGCTCGAAAAAGCAGCCCAGCCATAAGAAACGTTCAGCTCACGATAACAGACATAACCGGGATAAACAAACGGATGGTGCATAAGGCTATGCAGACATCTGTTTTTATTATGAGCAGCTTCCTGGATATCCCGCATATAAAATGAATCCCTTATTTGGACGCTGCGATGGCGGTTTGCTTTCTTGTGCCTTATATCATGTATGGCAAGCCGCATGACATATGTGACAGCCTGTACAGCTATTTTACAGGGATTCATGGATGCACTGCACGCTTTTACAGGCAGCCAAGAGAATACCAGCTCATGATAACCTGCGTAAGAGCAGGTGTCTTTTTTTACACATGGTGATGGCCCGCAGGGTAATCGGGTAAATTGCAAACGGATTTTACTTTTTCAACGGGATGAAATATGCTATCATATAAGGAGCGGAAAAGAGGGATTCAATGGAACTGAAACTGATAGATTTAGTAAAGAAAATGGAACAGAACAATCCGGATCTGGAGTATTTTGAGCAGGGTACCTTTACCATGAAGCCGGTATATATGAAGAAATCCAATGTGATTAAAATGGAAATCTCTCTGCCAAAGCCTTTGCCGTTCCAGGTATGGGATGTATTCTGTATGCGTCTGACAAAGCTTACACGCTGCAGTGTAGACCTGCATATTCGTACCGATAAAAGTGAAGCAGAGCTGCTGGAGGTATCCAATTATATAGAACGCTTTGTATCTAGGCATATGCAGCTGAAAATATTTCATGAATCATTGCCGACGATCAATGATCAGAAGTATCTTGTCTATCAGATTATGGATGGAATGGAACGTGACCGTGCGATTCAGAATAAGCATCTGCTGCAGGAGTTTCTGAAGCAGTGCGGCTTTCAGCTGGAAATACATGTAGAGGAAATGAAAAAATCAGCTCCGATACCGACCGTTACGGTAAAAAGTGATGCAGCGCCAAAGCCGGTGAAGGTGTATGAGGAAAAGAAAAGCTATAATTTCAAGCCAAAAGGGAAAAAAGGACTGGATTCCTATGTACCGTTTTCTATCCATGACATCACAGAGGAGTGCCACGGTATCCGTATCCATGGAAAAATATTTGAGACAGAAACAAGAACGCTGCGCAATGGAAGGGATATCCAGATGCTGTGGATCGGTGATGACGATGATGCCATCATCATGAAGCGTTTTGAGCGTGGTGCCGTAACCAAGGAGGTTCTGGCGGAAATCCGCAATGGAGACTGCGTTGTGGCGTATGGTAAAGCGGAATATGATGCCTATACGCGTGAGCTGGTGTTTATGCCGGATGTGATTGAAAAGGTTCCTGAGGTCAGACGCGTGGATGAAGCAGAGGAGAAGCGCGTGGAGCTGCATGTGCATACCAAGCTGTCCGAGATGGATGGTGTATGCAATATAGAGGAATATATTGACCAGGCCAATGCATGGGGAATGGATGCGATTGCCATCACCGACCATCTGGTTGTGCAGGCCTTTCCGAAGGCACAGCATAAGGTGGATGCCATAAACAAGAGCAGAGAAACGCCGTTTAAAATGATTTACGGTCTGGAAATGAACATGGTTGATCCAGCCCTGCAGATTGTTCGCAATATCCAGGATATTGAACTGGAAAAGGGAACCTATTGTGTATTTGACCTGGAGACGACCGGTTTGTCCAGCCGTTTCGATCATATTATTGAATTTGGCGGACAGATCGTCAAGGATCGCGCCTGTATCAAAAGCCTGCAGATGTTTATCAAGCCTCCGGTTGCGTTATCTGCCTTTACGACAGAGCTGACCGGAATTACCGAGGAGCATATGAAAAATGCGAAATCGTTTGCGGATAGTATTGATGAAATTCTGGACTTTATCGGTGACAGTATTCTGGTAGCACATAATGCGACCTTTGACTACAATTTTCTGAATGATGAGCTGGCGCGTATCGGAAGAAAGCCGATTATGAATCCGGTGATTGATACCCTGGATCTTGCCCGCAGCATGCAGGCGGATCGTAAGGGCTACCGTTTGGGGCAGATTGCGCGTTCCTATGGAATCCGGTATGATGAGGATGTTGCCCACCGAGCCGATTATGATGCGGAGGTACTGGTACAGACCTATATGAATATGCTGAACGATTTAAAGCATATCAAAAATCTGCAGGAGCTGCAGGATATGCAAACGGCGGAAAGCTTTCGCAAGGTACGAGTAAAGCATGTGACGGTGCTGGCTAAAAATATGGCCGGTTTAAAGGAATTATTTGAGCTGGTAACGCTCTCCCATACAAAATATCTTGCCTATAGCAGTAAAAGCACGAATAATATCGTCGCTGAGCCGCGTATTCTGCGCAGTGAAATTGAAAAACGCCGTATCAACGGCAATCTGCTGATTGGCTCCAGCTGTCTGAACGGTGAAGTGTTTGATATGGCACAGACCCGCAATGAACAGACATTGGAAGAGGTTATGCAATTTTACGATTACATAGAAATCCAGCCGCTGGAAAACTACCGCCATCTAGTGGAACGTGATTCCATATCCAGCATGGATCGTTTAAAGGAAATTCTGAAATCGATCGTTTCCGCCGCAGATAAGCTGGATAAGCTGCTGGTCGCAACCGGTGACTGTCATTATGTACAGCCGGGTGAAAAAATGATTCGCGATATTTATATATCCTCACAGGCTATTGGTGGTGTCCGTCATCCGTTATATATTTATAACCAGGAAAAGCGCCGGAAATTTAAGGCACCGGATCAGCATTTCCGTACAACCAAGGAGATGCTGAAGGAATTTGCCTGGCTGGGAGAACAGCGCGCCTATGATATGGTAATCAAAAATACAAAGCTGATTGCGGATATGATTCAGGAGGTCAAGCCGGTCAAGGATCGGCTGTATCCACCGGATATCGAAGGCTCCGATCAGAAGCTGACGGATATCTGTTATGAAAATGCGCATAAGAAATACGGGCCGGTATTGCCGGAAATCGTAGAGAAGCGATTGGAGAAGGAGCTTGCCAGCATTATCGGACACGGCTTCTATGTTGTTTACTATATTTCACATCTGCTGGTTAAGAAGAGCTTGAATGACGGCTATCTGGTCGGCTCGCGAGGTTCGGTCGGCTCCAGCTTTGTTGCTACGATGTCGGAGATAACGGAGGTTAACCCACTGGCCCCGCATTATGTTTGCCCGAAATGTCATTATGTGAAGTTTTATACGGATGGAAGCGTGGCGGACGGCTTTGATCTTCCGGATATTATCTGTCCGAACTGCGGTGAAACGATTCGTGGGGACGGACATGATATTCCCTTTGAAACCTTTTTAGGATTTGAAGGAGACAAGGTTCCTGATATCGATTTGAACTTCTCCGGTGATTACCAGCCCAATGCGCATGCCTATACCAAAGAGGTATTCGGAGATGATCATGTGTACCGGGCAGGAACGATCGGTACGGTCGCAACACAGACCGCATTCGGTTATGTTAAGGGCTACGAGGAGGAAATGGGCATCGAGGGAAGTATGCGAAATGCACAGGTGCTTCATTTAGCAAAGGGCTGTGAGGGTGTTAAGCGTACAACGGGTCAGCATCCCGGCGGTATCATTGTAATTCCGCTGGATTTGGATGTACATGACTTTACCCCGGTGCAGTATCCGGCGAACAACCCGTATGCAGAGTGGAAAACAACGCACTTTGAATTCCACGATATCCATGACAATGTTTTGAAATTTGATATTCTGGGACATGTCGATCCGACAGCGATGAAGATGCTGGAGCGAATGAGCGGCATTGACCCGACTACGATACCGATGAATGACCCGGAAACGATGAGTGTGTTCTCCAAGGTAGATGCATTGAAAATTGATACGAGCAAATCAACTGAGGAAACCGGAGCTGCGGGACTGCCGGAGTTTGGTACGCCGTTTGTCCGCGGTATCCTGGAGCTGACACGTCCGACTACCTTTGATGAGCTCTTGAAGATTTCCGGTCTGAGCCACGGTACCGATGTCTGGTTGGGAAATGCCAAGGATCTGATTGATAACGGGACATGTACCCTGAAAAGCGTCATCGGATGTCGTGATGACATCATGGTGTATCTGCTGCACAAGGGACTGCGTCCAAAGCTTGCCTTTACCATCATGGAAAGTGTGCGTAAGGGGAAGGGCTTAAAGGATGAATGGATACCGGAGATGAAGGCGAACGGGGTGGAGGACTGGTATATTGATTCCTGTCTGAAAATCAAGTATATGTTCCCGAAGGCGCATGCGACTGCCTATGTTATGATGGCAATCCGTATCGCATGGTTCAAGGTACATCGCCCGCAGGTATATTACTGCATGTTCTTCTCCATTCGCTGTGATGCCTATGATATTGAAACTATGATCAAGGGGGAACAGGCAATCCGTCGCAGAATGCAGGAAATCAGTGATATGCTGAAAAACAATGAAACGAAAAAGGATGTATCCAAAAAGGATAAGGATACCTTCAATACGCTGGAGCTGGCTCTGGAAATGAACCTTCGCGGCTATTACTTTACGAATATTGATATTATGCGCTCTGCTTCCCGTGAGTTCATTGTTGATCCGGAGAATGCAAGCTATATCATTCCGCCGTTTACCAGCATTGACGGCTTGGGTGAAAACGTTGCGGATACGGTTGTGGAAGCCAGAAAGCAGGGAGCGTTCCTTTCGAAGGAGGATCTGCAAAGACGTACGGCATTAAGCGGTACACTGGTAAAGAAAATGGAGAGTATGGGCGTTCTGGAAGGAATGCAGGATGAAAATCAGATGTCTTTGTTCTCATTTTAAATAGAAGGACTGCAGTGTATTAGAACAGAATACTCTAATGCACGGCAGTTTCTTTTTATTCCACGGCTTCCTTTTCCATACAGTGAACATCAGCTTTTACAGTTCAGGGGAATGGGGATGTTTATGTCATATTCATCGCTTGCCTGACGGGCTCATCGTTATGATTGAATTGTGCATGCAGTAGTGAATTCATGTGTTGAATGCCGTGCTTATCCAGAGATTTTTTGTTTTCTTTGACAGGATTTGTAAAAGAGAAATACGAATGCTATAATTTTAATGAAAGAAGGATGAGATGTGTGAAAGAGAGAAAGCATGGAAGTACGCTTCATATCCTGCACAGCGCAGGAAATTTTAAATATGTTTTAATAGCCGAAGGGCTGGCGGCTGGCTTGTGCGCCGGATTGATTGCGGTGCTGTACCGCATCGTGCTCGGCTATGCGGAGGATTTTGTTGCGGCAGCCGTTGCCTTTATTCGTACAGATTGGATACATGTTGTACTGTGGTTTGCTTTTTTACTGCTTCTGGGAATACTGGTGGCACAGCTGTTAAAGCTGGAACCGCTCATTTCAGGAAGTGGAATCCCGCAGGTAGAGGGAGAAATCATGTCCTTTATCGATCAGCAGTGGACGCGGGTATTGCCATGCAAGGTGCTTGGTGGTACGCTGTGTGCATTTGGGGGCCTGTCCTTAGGTAGAGAAGGGCCAAGCATACAGCTGGGAGCAATGGCAGGCAAGGCGATTGCCAAGCTGTTTCACCGGGTGAAGATGGAGGAGCGTCTCTTATTGACCTGTGGTGCGGCTGCCGGATTATCTGCGGCTTTTAATGCGCCGCTTGCCGGTGTGATGTTTGCCCTGGAGGAAATTCATAAAAACTTCAGTGTTTCCGTTCTGATTTCTGTCATGTGTGCCAGTGTAACCGGGGATTTTTTGTCCAGAAATGTATTCGGTCTGGCTCCAGCCTTTCATTTTGAGGTGGTGGAAACCTTCCCACTTGGCTATTACTGGATGCTGCTTCTGCTGGGCATTGTCTGTGGACTGTTTGGTGTGCTATATAATAAATCTACGATGAAGGTACAGGAGCTGTTTGGAAAAAGCGGATTAAAAAGCTATGGGGTTATTGTAGCCATGCTATTGTCTGGAATCCTTGCGTTGAGTATGAGTGATGTGCTGGGGAGCGGACATGCGATGATTGAAATGCTGAGTGAACAACCGATTATGCTGCTGCGTACGCTATTTTTGCTGCTGGCTGTAAAATTCGTATTTTCTCTGGTCAGCTTTGGCTCAGGAGCACCCGGTGGTATTTTCTTTCCGCTGCTTGTGCTGGGAAGCTTCGCCGGTGCGATTTTTGGTAATATTGCAGTTCAGGTATTTGGATTCTCTGCCGGATATATGAATAATCTTATCATCATGGCGATGGCAGGTACCTTTGCTGCAATCGTACGGGCACCGATCACCGGCATTATTTTGATTGCGGAAATGAGTGGAACGCTGACCAATCTGCTGCCGCTTGCTGTTGTATCCCTGATTAGCTATCTGTGTGCCAGCCTGTTAAACTGTGAACCAATCTATGAAAGTCTGCTGCATAATCTGCTTGTAAAAAACGGTGTGAATCTGTCCGCCTTCCATGGGGAGCGCCATTTGGTGGAGGCTGTTGTGGAGCTGGGAAGCCCGGTATGCGATCAGGCGATACGGGATGTGAAATGGCCGAACAAATGTCTGCTGATTAGTGTTGAACGACAGGGGAAGGAGCTGCTTCCAAAAGGCAGCACGCAGCTGCATACCGGCGATAAGCTGATTGCTTTGCTGGATGATGAAGACGCACCGTATATTCAGCATCAGCTGGAAAAATGCTGTAGCGCAAAGCTGGAGTGAAATAAGAAAACAGGAGAGCATATGAAATTAACTTATAGGAATCTTACAATTTGCAGTAAGCAAGAGCTGCAGGGAAATCCTGTACCGGCTGCGCTGCAGGAGCTTTTTGATAAAGAGAAGCAGGAGGTGCAAAGCTGTCTGCAGCTGTATGTATTGCTGGACAAAATATATGCCGGTAGCCTGCAGGTGAGGCTTCTTGAACAGGATACGGTTTTTATTACAGAGAAGCTGCCTGATATCGGTAAAAATGCTGCTGCTTTGCAAAGCCGCTGTCTGTCGATGCTGCTGTTTTATATATTTCATCGCTGGGATATGAAGAATGCTTTCATGGAACCGGAACGGAAAGAGCCTCTTTTCATTGAAAATCTTGAGCTTCTGGGGTTTCAGAGGCTTTCGGATGATGAACAAAACCGGCTGTACCTTTTGAAACGAGATGCTTTTAAAACAGCGTTAGAACCAGATGCACAGGAATTGCAGAGGATGTCACTGCAACAGCTCTGGCAGCTGTTTCCCATAGTGATCAGACCGTATTCTGCCAGGTATAAGGATTGGTATGATACACAGTGTCAGTGCCTACAGACACTTTTAAAGGATCAGATCGTTCGCATTTCCCATATTGGAAGTACTGCAGTACCCGGCCTGGAGGCAAAGCCCTGTGTAGATATTCTTTTGGAAACAGATACCCGATACCCGCAGGCGCTTATACAAACACTTATGGAAAACGGCTGGGGGCTGATGTCCAGGCGAAGGGATGCTCAGGGGGAGATTCTCTGCTTTCATAAGGGATATACTGTTTTGGGCTTTGCAGAACAGGTATTCCATCTGCATGTGCGCTATCCTCATGACTGGGATGAGCTCTATTTCCGCGATTATCTGCTTACGCATGAGGATGCATGCTGCCAATATGCAAATCTGAAAAAGAAGCTGGCGCGGAAATATCGCAGAGACCGGGATGCCTATACACAGGAAAAAACGGCATTTATAACAGAAATAACCAATAAATCACGAAAAGCTTCTGCAGGGAAGTACATGCCCTGATGCTTTGAATCAAGGCTCTTTCTTACCCATGTATGTTTGTAAAAATCAGGCACAGATTCACCTATTCATGTGATGTCGTGTCTTTTTTTACGTTTTACGATTGATATTTATGAGTGCAACCGGCAGTGTAAGAGGTATTGCTTCCATGAACGTCACATTATTGGAAATTGTAGGAAAAATCGTCGAAACAGGCAGTATAAAATCCTTAATTTTTTTAATTCTTTATGTACAAAATCATAGTCAGAGGGTATAATGGTGGTATAAAGTAGCAAAAAGTGGCGGATAGTGGAGGTGAAGGACATGTTCATGGGTGAATACGCACACAATATTGATAAAAAAGGGCGTATCATCATTCCCGCAAAATTCCGTGAAGAGCTGGGAGAGCATGTCATTATCACACGCGGGCTGGACGGCTGTCTGGCTGTTTACACAAAAGAGCAATGGGAGACCATTTATGAACAGCTCATGAAGCTGCCTTCTACCAAGAAGGATGCCCGTATGTTTGTCCGTATGATGACAAGCAAAGCCGCTGAATGTGAAATTGACGCACAGGGTCGTGTATTGATTCCCTCTCCCCTGGTGAAGCTGGCAGAGCTGATAAAGGAATGTATGGTAATCGGTGCTGCCAACCATGTGGAAATCTGGTCAAGAGAACGCTGGGAACCGGTGGATGAGGAAGCAAACGAGACCTTTGAGGATATAGCCGAAAGCTTAACGGAGTTTATGATATGATGAAACACTACAGCGTATTACTGCAGGAAAGCATTGACAATCTGGCCATACGAAGCGATGGAATTTACGTGGACGGTACGCTGGGAAGAGGCGGACACAGTGCGGAAATACTCGCACGGATACCACAGGGACATCTGTATGCCTTTGACAGGGATGCTTCGGCAATCGAGGAATCTAGAGAACGGCTTGCAAGGATTGGCAGCAATGTAACCCTGATACATAGTAATTTTTCAAATGTAAAGAGTGAATTGGAAGCACGCGGCGTTACAGGCATTGACGGTATGGTTTTGGATCTTGGCGTATCTTCACCGCAGTTTGATGAAGCACAGCGCGGATTCAGCTACCGCTTTGATGCACCGCTGGATATGCGCATGGATCAGAGTCAGCAGCTTAGCGCCTATCAGGTGGTGAACGAGTGGGAATACCAGGAGCTTGTACGCATCTTTTTTCAGTTTGGTGAGGAAAGCTTTGCCAAGCAGATTGCAAGAAAAATAGAAAAAGCAAGAGAGACAAAGCCGATCGAAACAACCCTTGAGCTGGTGGATGTTATCAAATCCGCCCTGCCCGCAAAGGTGCTGAATAAAAAGGGACATCCGGCGAAAAAGGTATTTCAGGCAATCCGTATCGCTGTCAATGATGAGCTCGGGGAGCTGCAGATGGTGCTGCGGGATGCATTAGCACTTCTTCATGTAGGAGGAAGACTTTGTGTTATCAGCTTTCAGTCATTGGAGGATCGTATCGTAAAGGATACGTTTGTGGCCTGCAGCAAGCCAAAGCAATATGACAAACGGCTTCCAATCCTGCCACAGGATATGGAGGAAGCACCCTACCGGCTGGGGGATAAAAAAACGACAAACCACTCTCCTG
>OAVH01001016.1_pt1 | contig 17595 bp, 23 predicted proteins | sample 1495281 | NCBI WGS metagenome assembly OAVH01 (sample SAMEA2580082, study PRJEB22360) | human gut metagenome | biome: human gut; feature: human-associated habitat; material: faeces | place: Denmark | collected 2008/2010
TGGCCCTGGTCCCCCCCCCCCGCGCAATTGTGGGACGCCCCGCCGGTGCCGCCGTCCCCGGTAATGGCGGGGATCAGCGTCCCGTTGATGTACTCTTTGAGCCAGATAGCCGCCTGATCGAATCGCTTTTTCAGCTCCTCCGGGGTAAGGCCCTGTACGTCGTTGGGTTCGTCGTCCAGCTTCTGGATGATCTCAATGTCCTTTTCAAAAGGTGTGATTGCCACAAAAGCACCTCATTTCACGTTTCCGGTGTAGCGCACCTGCAAATCCACGGAAAGCACGGTCGCCGTGGCGGAGGCAGACTTGCTGCGGATAATGAGCTTGTAGTAGGTTACCTTCTTCACCTTCAGCTTGGAGCGAATGAGCTGCGGCTTCCGGTTGGTGCCGAAACTCCAGTGCTCAAAGCTCATGTTCAGGAAGGTCGCCAGACCGGCGGAGACAATCTTGTCCGGGTACTCCGACTTGACGTTGGACTCCGCCGTCAGCGTCACAATGGCCTGGCTCTCCGGCTTCATGGCTGTCCAGACGGTGGAGGAGTATTTACGCCTCCAATCCAGGTCAAAATCCATGGAACCGCTCTCCCAGTATGCGTTGATGTCCTCAAGGTTGTCATTCCGGTACTCCCTGGAGAACTCCATGATCCGGCCATCTAGCGTCCCGAAATAGAGCGTGCCCTCCACAGCCACCACAGCGTTTACCGGAAGATTGTCGTAAAAGTACCAGGAATTATTTTGGTAGTTGTTGACGATGGCCTGCCCGCCGTAGAAAATGTAATATTCCTGGTTCCACTCGTCGTCAAAGCAAATGGCCTGCGTCAGATCAAACGCTCCCAGGGTGGCGGCCACCTTATCAGAGACCCGCTTGGCATTGCGCTCGTCGCGGACGGGGTTGGCCGCCCGGGACGCAGAGTATTGGCCGCCAGTGACCACTCGTAGACCGAACGCCCGTAGACTGTGCGGGCGTTGTTGTCCACCAGCTTTGCCTGGCCCGGTGCCGCGTTTCCGATGGAGCGGTTCAGCGACGAAGTGTAGAACGCCGCCGACACACTGCCGTCCCCCAGGGTAAGGGTGGAGTACGAACAGGAGTAGGCCGAGTCTGTTTTGAAGATCAGTAGGCGGTCATAGTGGCGTATCATAGCGGTAATGGGTGTATTGGCGCTGTCCACCGCCACCGTGTTGTACTGCGGGAAATACTCTGCCGACGCCTGCCCGTTCTCGTCCAGGCCGGAGAAAATCGCCTCGTTGGTGCCGTCTCCATACAAGAATGCCCGGCTGTCCGATTCGCCGTTGTAGAGCTCTGCAAACCGCATTCCGGTTACCTTGGCCCGCTCTCCCGTGCCCTTCCGCCATGTAAAGGTAATTGTGTTAACACCCTTTGGCGGCGCAGAGTCGAAGGTCACCTTTCCCTTTTCCAGGTCTGCCGTATACTTGATCTCGGTGCCCTCCACCGAGATGACCTCGTCCAGCTTGTTCTCAGGGAGCTGGAACTCCTTGGCCTCGCCATCCGGGGAATACTCCGCCCTCTTCTTCCCTGTCAGCAGATTCATCGGCTCCAGAAGCGTGCCGCCGCCAGTGGGCGGGGCCGCAGTAGTGACAATGGGTATGTATCCCTCCACCGCCGCCGGGGCCCCCTCACCGTCCCAGGAATAGTATTCCGTGCCGGTGAGGATGTAGAGCTTATCGGAAAAGCCAAACATGGAGGTCTGGCTGTCGTGGATGGCCCCCTTGTCCGCCGCCGTGCGCTCCTCCAGATCCAAGTCCCACAGGTGTCCGCCGCAGGCCGCCAGAACATGGTGCTTCCCCGCGATGTAGCCGCTCCACATCCCTCGGACCGGGTTCCCGGAAGACAGTTCCGCCAAGAGGCCGTAGCCGGGCCTGATTTGCAGATGGTTTTCGGCGGTAATGCGGAAATTGCGCATCTCGGCGGCCTCTCCCATTTTCATGTGTGTGTCGCCGTCGGGAGACTCGTTCAGGCCAAGCCACTTCTTAATCTGATAGATTTTGGTCTCACTGGTGCTGACAATGTTCGCCACGTCACCACCTCCCGAAGCATCCGTACTCAATCCCGCCGTACATGGTCTCGATGTCCTCCGCCTGCGCCGGAATCGCACTGCGGTACTCCTCCAGCAGCTCGTCATACCTCTGGTTGAAGTAGGCGGCCACGTCCGGATTTTCATCCAGCAGCAGATGGGCCGCCAGCCCATAGGGAAGAACGCCCTGGCAAATACCGTCGTCCAGCCCGATCGGGGTGTCAAAGTCCGCAATCTCCGGGCAGATAGGCCGCTTGCCCGGCTCCGTCACCCGGTAGGTGTCCGAGGCCGGAAAACACTCCACCCGCAGTATGTTGAGAATGGGGATTGTGCGGTTTTTATACTCGCGGGTATCCGCCGTGTCGGTGGCACCAGTGGACTCGTTCACCTCGTCCATCAGGTTCATGGCCTTTTCAAAAATCCATTGGGCGGTCGTTGCCACGCCGTTCTTCCTCCTCTCTGTTGGCAGTCGGGCGGGGCTTCAGCCCCGCCCGGGCCCTTTCTGCTTAACCTCCGGCGCCTACTACGGTGTAGCTGGCCACCGCGGAGGGGAACTTGCCGCTCTCCACGTCCACGGCCTTGACCACAACGCCCTTCTCCGCGCTGAAGGTGTTGGAGTACACCTGGGCCGTGGCAGAATAGCGGGGGTCGGTGCCGTCCACGGTGTACTTGCAGGTGCCCTTCTTGGTGATGGTCACAGTGCCGGTGGTGTCCTTAATGGTGGGAGCCGCCGTCACACTGCCAGATGCTCCGGCCACGTACAGTCCGTTGGCCTTGGTACCCAGCACGAAGGAGTCGTGATAGATGCGCCCCTCCAGCAGGTTGCCGCCGATGCCGGGAGGATCCTGGTGGATCTTCATGTCGTTCAGCTTCACCGGGTCTACCGTGGAGCCCTTGTACTTCACCAGGAAGTACACCCCGGCGGGCAGATAGGAGGCGGGCACCCGCTTGACTACCATATTGTCAATCTCTCCCACCTCGCCCTTGCTGACGGACTTCTTGCCCAGGGCCTCGATGGAGATGAACTGGTCAGACAGGGCCAGCAGCTTGAAATACTCGTTGGGGATGTAGAGGGTGCGGTTGCTCCAGGGAACCAGCCGGTCGGACATGGCCGCGCCAGCGTCGAAGATCGCGTCCACAATGTCGCCCTTGGTCGGCGCAGCAGACAGGCCCTCAATAATACCCGCATTGGTGCACCACTCGCGGAAGCGGTACTTGTCCACATAGGGAATGACCTGCTGCTCAATCTGCCGCTTGGCGGCGCGGGTGGCTCCCTTGATGTTGTACTGGTCGGACTGGTTGCCCTTGTCGATGGTGAACGTCCAGGACTTCTCGTCCCGCATGGTCATCTCCTGGACGGTATCACCCAGCTCCACGGGGGTGCCGTACCGGTTGGAACCGGTGCGCTGGTAGTCCACCAGGGGCACGGTGTCCACGCTCCACACCCGCACCGTGCGGGTGCCGGAGAAGGAGTAGTCGTGGCCGGTGGCGCTGTCGGTCAGAGAGTCCTGCTTGAATGCCTCGGCTACCTTCTTGGAGAAGGCTTCCGCTAAATTGATTGCCATAATACTTCCTTTCCGCCCTCACCGAACCGGGCGGAGGGATGGGCCTCACCGTCTCCGGTTCGGCCTCTTGGGCTCTTTTCCTTAATCTGCCTCGTCCCAGTATTTGGAGATGAGGCCGGCGTTGTCGTCTGCGGTGTCCCCGCCCAGGCTGCCGGGGGTCTTGTCCCGGTTGGCCTTGTTCTGCCGCTCAGCGGCCAGCTCGGCCTGGAGGCGCTTGTTCTCCCAGCGGGTGTACGCATTTGTGAGCGTGTCGCCCCCGCGCACCGCGCCCCACACCTCGGGCGGAATGCTCTTGGGATCTACGTCGGGGTATGACTGATAAAACGCCTCAATGTCCTGCCTCCGGGCCTGGGCCTGCTGCTGAGCATGCTTCAGAACGCTGTTTTGCTGGTCTTGATACGCCTGGATTTCGGCCCGCTGCCGCGCAAGGTCAGCCCGTTCCTTTTCCATGCTCACCCTGGCCGCCGCGTCCTGCTCGTTCATGCCGGTTGCGATGAGCTCCTGCTTTCTGCAATAGTCCAGGTAATCGCCAACCGACATACCGTTGCGCTGGGCGTAGGATTTCACCAGCTCCAGGGCGGGATCCGCTTCCTGTCGGTACTGCCGGAGCTGGTCTCGCTCCTGCCGCACATGGTCGTAGTCCCACCCCTTCTGCGCCATGGCGACCAGCTCGTCACGGGTCACCTGGCGGGTCTCGTCCCGGTTCTTGAGGGTAAACAGCTCCGGCTGCGCTACCGGCGCATCCGGCGCTTTTGGTTCCGCAGGAGGGGTTTCCTCGCCGCCCTTCGGCTGGTCTGCCGCAGCCGCCGCCTCCGTCCCCTCTGCTTCGCCCGTCGTGTCCTCCGCGCTCCAGGCGGATTCAATGTCGCCCTGCACGGTCTCCATGGTCTCGTCCATATTGCTTCGCTCCTTCCCGCCCTGGTCTGGGCGGTTTTTATTTGGTCACGGCTGGTCCGCCGCTATACCCGTATCTGGGAGAGGTCCATTCCCTCCATGCCGGTCTGATTGATGGCCCTCTGTAGGTTCCCGTAGCCGGAACCCGCCGCCAGGTCGATTGTGTTACCCTGCCCAGCCTGTACGGCTCCCGTCTGCCCCTGCATGGCTGGCTGAACCATCCCCATCCGCTCCCGCAGGGTCTGAATCAGCTCCTGCTGGTTGGAGATGTAGCCGTTGGGCACCCGCTCCAGGTAGTCCACCACGTTAATCTGGCCGTTCATCAGGAGATTGTCCAGGGTCTGCATCTGCGCAATCTCACTCCAGTAGGCCGAGCCGCCCACGTCCAGCTTAATGGACAACGGCACCTGGTTGAGCAGGGAGAAGTCAAACTCCGTGGGCCGCGGCTTGTCGTCCGGCACCTGCCCCAGGTAGAGCATCTCCTGCTTCTCTTCCTCGGTTGGTTTCAAGTCCACATAGCGAACCCCATAGTAGGCCCGCATCTGATCCAGCCAGATACGCCCCAAATCCTCAACGCACTGGAAGAAATTCTGCTTGGTTAGCTCCATGGGCACCGAGGAGGCTTTCTGCAAGGCGATGATGGCGGAGGTGTTGTCCGGCCTGGTATCGCCCAGGGCCGCGTCTGTGGCCCCCATAAACTCCTTGGTTAGGGAGATGGCAAGCTCGATAAACTGGCTCACCTGGGGCGAGATGGCCGCCGGGTCGATGGCACGGGCCACGTTGGTCACGTCTCCGCCGTTGACCGGGATGGCCTTCCCCACCCCGGAGTCCCACCGGGAAATCCGGGTCTTGTCGTACACAATCTTCGGATAGGCGGTGGTCATGAGGGAGATCATCGTCATGGCAAACATCTTGTTCACGAAGATCTGGTTGGGAATCAGCCCGGTCACCGCCGCCTGGCCGTGATAACAGTTCTGCACGTAGTCCCAATTCATCCAAACAATGGGATAGAGCTGCATCCCCGTGTCCCACTGGCTGCGCACCACCGCGTCCTTGGTGGTCTTGATGGCGCGGACGGTTCCCCCATCTTTCCAGAAGCGGGTGATGGTGGTCACCTTTCCGTCGGTCATAGCGTCAAAGCGGTCACCGGTCTCGTCGCAGTCCGATAAGATGTCCTCCGCCGCGCCGCCCTGCGCCCTGGCCTGCTCCTTTACCTCGTCCAGCAGCTCCCGGCGGGAGATCAGAAGATAGGGCTGGCTCTGCACATCCCGGTTTGTGGGGTTACCGAAGGACACGCGGGTATTTTCCAAAATTTCTGTGCGGATGGTGCCCTTCGCCGTCTGCCCGGTCTCCGCATCGGGGTCAAACCAAACGTAAATGCAGGCGTCTCCGTCTACTGCGGCGTTGCGCATGAACTCGCGGGTCTGTTTCCCTAGCTTATTTTGCTCAAACAGGGCCTCAAACTGGGCGTTGACCACATCCGTCAGCTGTTCCAGATCCCCCAGGGCCGCCATGCCGGAGGAGGACAGAGGCGACGCCGCCATTTTGAGATTGTCCGTGGCTGTAGAGGCCACCACATAGAGGATGATCCGCTTGATGAAGTTGAACACGGGGGTAGGAAGGCCGTTGGACTGCACTCCCTCCCACTGCTTCCCGATGTAAAAGTTCTCGTTGGCCCGCACATTGTCATACAGATTGAGCCCGGCCTTGAAGTTGCAGGCCGTCTCGTACTCGTTCCACACGGACTCGGGGGTGATTTCCTTCTTTGCCATCACTCACCCTCCCGCCGGGGCGGCCACTGATAGCCCATGATATTGTCAATGCCCTCCTGCAACAGCCGCTCCGCCTGGCGTGCGTCCTCCTCCGCCTTCGGGTCGGCCCCCGTGGCCGCATGTCCCAGCTCCACGTGCACCTCCGGCGCGGGCGGTTCCCGCTCCAGCCGTTTCTCCAGAGCCTCCAGGCGGGCCTCCAGCCGCCCCACGTGCAGGGCAAGCGAAATCAGCTTGTTCATGTCCTTATCCTCCGTAGCTCAGATATCCGTCGGCGGCCTCTCCGCCGGTCATGTAGTCGTCGTACTCCTCCACATAGTCCACATCGTCCCGCTCCGGCCGCACCGGCTCCAGCCGTGCCCCCATCGTCCGGTAGATCAGCCCATAGCGCAGGGCGTCGGGACTGTGGGTAATCTCGTGGGGCTCTTTGGCGCAGTCCGAGGGGTTCTTTTCGTCGTGCTGGAGGGCGGGCAAATCCCGGATCATCCGAGGGCAGTCCTCGGTGAAGAGCATCCCCGGGCGTCCGTCCGGTCGCTCCTTCAGGAACTCCTTCACCACCATCCAGCCCTGCACCCGCTGGCTGGAGGCCCGGACAATCCCGATGCCGTTCTCCATGAAAATCTCGGCCATGGTGCGCCCCGTGTCCTTCTGGGTGCTCCACATGTCCGGCGGGGCAACAGTAAACTGAATCTGCTCCTCCGGCGGGGTCAGCCGACGCATGGCCGCCGCTGCCTCGGACACAATCAGGCCGCTCTCGCAATACTCCCGGTACACCCACACCCGGTCGTCAAAGTCAATGGCAAACCAGTAACAGGCGAACATATCAAGTCCGTAGTCAAACGCCCGGTAGCGGGGCCACTCCGTCGGCACAATAAAGGGCTTCACTACGTGCCGCTCCCGCCGGAACTCGCTGAAATACTGTCCGGCCATGGCATCCCAGTCGCCGTAGCGGTGTGCTGCCCGGATGTCCTCGGGAAGCGTGTCTAGCATCTGGATGTACTCCGGGGACGCTTTCAGCAGCTCCTTGTTGTCCTCCACCGTGGCTGGGATGAAGGAGTAATCCCGTCCGCTCTCGACGCCCTCATACTCTCGTGTGACAAACAGCCGCTTCACCCACTGATGCCCGACGCCGCCGGGGTTACAGGTCAAATAGAAGTGCTTCGGAATCTCGTTGACGCCACGGAGCGTCGCGCCCATGGTGCGGAACTCATACTCGGTGAAGTGGGTGGCCTCGTCCATGAAAATCCAGTCGTATTCCTGACCCTGGTACTCCGTGATAGCCGCTGCGCTCTGCAAGTGGCCGAACTTCACGGTGGAACCGTTGGCAAAGAACAGCATTCGCATGGTGCCGTTGTAGGTGGCAATCAGGTCGCCGCAAGGCCGCCCGTCCATCGTAGCGGAGTTAACCAGTTTGTTCATGGGCTGGATGATAGTCTGCTCCAGCTCCGGGTAGGTACGCCGCAGAATCAGAATCTTGATGCCCGGATACTGCAAGGCCCCCCGGATGCAGGCCCGGATCAGCACGTGGGTCTTGCCGCCGCCCCGCGCGCCGCCATAGGCCGTGTACCGGGTCTTGCTCTCTATGAACTGCCACTGCTTGGGATACAGCTCCCCCAGCTCCAGCTTGATTTCCCCCGTGGGCTGATTCGGTTTCCGCCTTGCCACAACCTACCTCCAGACAAACGAAAAGAGGCCAACCGCCGAGTTTTCCTCGGTAGTTGGCCTCTAGGGCTCCTTCAATATCACCGGATGGGATGCCTTGCACTTGGGGCAGTAGGGAGCTACCCCGCTCCCGTGGGCCCCCTTCTCCAGCGCCCCAATCTTGGCCCAGGTCACCGGACACAATACCCATCCGCCCTGAACCACAGCTCTCTGTTTTGAAATTTTCGGGTCTGCCATGAAAACATCCCCACCCCCTGTTTTGTAGTACCCCCGCCCCCGTCTCCTGCAACTGCGGGGCGGCATATTTGAGCGGGTGAGGATTTGCACCTCACATATGGGCCTCACCAAAGCTCTACGCCCACGACTTCGCCGCTGTTGCTTTGTTCTTCACAGACGGTTACTCTTCTTCACTGTCAGCGTCTACTATTGCTGGTAATCGCACCAGCTTTACCACAATTAGTGTCTGTTCCGCCACCGCTCAATGGTATGTAACCCGCTATGCGGGATCACATCACAATCATCAAGGCTGTATTACAATCAGCAACCTATTTCCGTTTCTGCTACTGACGCTTAGACACCGCTGGTCGGTCTACGTTGCCACACCTTTCCATCCTCACCTCACATACTCCATCCATAGGAACAGCCTTGATAATCACGGTACATCTCAACCCCTCCGCTGGTGTCGTCAGTCGGAACCGTTCATCTTTATAGAGCCGGGGTCAGCCAACAATAATTTTCTTCGCCTTGCCGCTTTCGCACAGCGCACAAGGAAGGCCCGTCTGCTTTTAACCTGTGGTGCCATACATCTGGTGCCACCGCCCGCCTCATGCGGCGTAGGGGCCCGATATTACCGCCTCGGCGCCGGGCGGTAGAAAAGGAGGATGCGGGAAAAGTCCGGCTCACGCCGGCGGCAGGGGATGCAGGAATCGAACCTGCGATATGAGGGCCAAAACCTCATGCCTTACCGCTTGGCGAATCCCCTGTGTAATGCTTTGGAGGCGTTTGGTGAAAGCGGTGATACCCCTATACCCTTCCTGGAAAGGCACCCCCGATTTTCCGCTACCCCCGCACCGGGTGGGGGCGGGGTGGGGGTAGGGCCTCCCCTCTCCCCTGCTCCCTCGCTCACCTGCACGCCCTGGGGCGCTGGTTATCCATGCAGAGCAGCCCGCGCAGACACCCCTATATATTGTGGTCTGGAGACTGCATATTGCGAATGCAGTATGCAAAGCCTCTTACTCATTGCACCGCAATGGTTTGCCGCCTCCTTCAACTCAATAGAATCACTATTTTGTTGAGTTGGGCTTATCCTTGCCGAATGAAACGTGGATCTTTATTCCGCCTACACTATCCGGCTCTGGCCGGTCTGTATAGCCTCCATACGGCTTTTGCTTGAGTAGGAATATAGCCGCCGTGTCCTTGCGCTGCTCCAATCGGTCGCGCATCTCCAGGAGTGCTTTTTGGCAAATCGCCGGATGTCTCGTATATCCAGGCTCCCCCGCCTCCCACACCTTCCACTCCTTCTCCGTCACGCCAAGATGGAGGAGAAGGCCGGGCTTGGTAGGCTGCCGGCCATTGGCGTCGCAGTCCTCAAAGTAGGCGGCACAGGCTGCGTCCAGCTCCGGTGCGGTGTAGTATGATGGTCTCCCCTCCGCCGCTCTCTGCTTATCTGTTTTGTACATGTGGCTGGTGCGCCTCCTTTCGCCCTTAACCTGTGAGCCTCTGCTCCTATCCAGGAGATCGATCGAAAATCGCGTTTTGTAAAATGCATTACGCTAAAGTAAATCCGCTATCTATTGTACTGCAACAGATAGCGGATTCAAAAATTTTTCTATTTTGGTCATTTGAGACTTAGTGTTATGTGACAGTTAGTCAGACTAATTGCCTCAAAAAGTTATGACTTTCGCTCTTCGTGCTCATCTAAATACTTGTCCAGTGCGTCCCGTAATAAGGCGTTAACAGTGTCCCCGTGAGCGGCGCAGACTGCCCGCACACGGTCGGCGTAGTCCTTGCGCACCTTACACCCTAGTACCGTCATATTGGCCTTGTCCCATGCGTTATTGCTCTTGCGTTTTGCCGAGGTTACCATGTGATCACCTCCCGAAATCTTTATTATATTGTATCATGTCTTTTCACGGTTTAACAGTGTATAGTTTCCACAAAACCGCCCAAAGAACCTTGTGCAACAAGTCTAATTGACAGCACTGTATAACCGTGCTATCATGAAATCACCGCAAGGGACAACAGCCAAGCGGAATCCACCTGGCAGGAGGTAAACGAAATGGAGATTGATAGCATGACCCAGACCGAGCTTGCATCCTATCTTGAAACCCTGGCGAAGCTGGTAGAGGCCACGGCCAAGGACGCACAAGACGCGGCCCGCATCATCCGGGAAGCAATTCCCAAGCAGTAAAAGAATAGGCTCCCCGCAGCCTAGCACAGCACAGGGAGCCTAAAGCACAACACGGGGCGGCATGGCCTGCCACATGTCGCCCCCACTATAACACAACCGGCAGGGAAAAGCAAGGCCACAGGCCGGGAGGAATAACCATGAAGAAGATCACCTATCAGACCAACCGCCAGCTCTGGACCCTCCAGAATGCGCTCGAAAGCGCAGGCTACAGCAAGACCGCTGATTGCTACTGGAGCCAAATCTACACCAGCGCCAACGGCGACGAGATCGTGCTTGACCGGGACGAGGATACCACCAATGACCCCGCCACAGACCTGGCCGAGATGCTGACCCCCAGCACCACCGAGGAACCTGCCGAGGTTATCCAAGCCATTATGAGCCGTCTCACCGCCTTGAAGGCCGATAGCGTCGCAGAGGCTGACCCGTTCGGCAAAAGCCCCGCAGACCGCGAAATAAAGGCCATAGCGGCCACCCTGGCCGCCTTTGGGGTGCATTGGTATTACACCACAAACAGCGACGGGAAAGACGGGAAATGGGTTGCGACGCTAAAATAAAAGCCCCGGCCACCGCTTGCAACAGTGGCCAGGGCAGAAGGGAGACAACATGAACTATATATATGTTGAAGGGTTTGCCAATTACGATTCCGAGCCGATTATAAAAGGCCCGTATAATCTTGACATCGAGGAACAAGCAGAAAACGCAAAAAAGCAGTTTTGCGAACTTTATAAGTCTTGCGTCCATGTGAGATACCAAAGAACAGAAAAACCCGTCTGACCTCTCGCAAAGGCCAGACGGGCAAAGAGAAACCCCAGAACAACCGCGAACCAGGGCACGCCCAGTATAGCACGGGCGGCCCTCCATGACAAGGAGGAAAACAGAATGAAACGATACAGAGACGCCGCCGGGCGGCTGACAATGACCATTGACCAGATCGCCGCCGCAACGTTGGACGAGGCCCGCGAATACTACCAGGACGGCGGGCGCTACATCTACGATGGCAGGGCCTACACCCTGCGCCGCTACATCGACAGAGACGCCCACGGGAACGCCGTGGAGGTTGCCCAGTTTGTGGGCATTGACGGCTACAACCTGTTTACCGACCCAGCCCGCCTAGGAACATTCCTCCCGGACGTGGCAAGCGATGGGCAGGAAATCGCCCGCTTTTGACCCGCCCGCCGGAGAATGGAGGAAAAAGCTATGGAGAGAATCACACGAACCGAATTTGAGAAATTGCCCCGCGAATGGAAAGAGCCCTGGCACGATTATTGGGGGGACCACCCGGAATGGTTGGGCAAGTGGACTTCATTCCTCCCTGGCCATGGCACAACCCTATTTATTGAGGGTGTTTCCTTTGAGATTGTGGAGGCGGTGACCCCCGCTTGATTATCCTGTTTATTGTCCTTCTTCCATTTATGGTGATCTGGGAGACGGCGAAAAAATCTTGACTGCCCCGATCGGGCGCAGCTTCCTGGTGGGCCTCGATCCTGGCCCCACGGATTGAAATATAGATATGTATATTAATACGGCAAGAAGAGAGAGCTTACTAAGTAGGCTCTCTTTTCTCTTCCGGTGGAGGCATCCGCCGCGCCGGATGCTAACTTAGATACTACCCGCCCCGCTATGGGGCGGGTTTTCTGCGTTCATATCCAGCACGGTATTCCGCGTGTGTAATCCGTGTGTAATTTCTGCTCACGGAAGCGGTTTCTGGCCTTCTAGATCGGAATCAAAATCTTTGTTTTTGGAATCCTCAATCCATTGGGAGAGTAAGAGAAAACCCCGCAGCCATTACAGCTACGGGGTTTTCATTCTGGCGCAGAAGGAGGGATTTGAACCCACCCAAAAAATCTATATATCCATTGCAGCTCTAGCCTATACTGTTTTCCGTGTGCAAATCCGTGTGCAATTTTAGTTTCTCCTCCAAAAATGCGTTTATGATTTGGTCTGTTTCCTGGGCTCCGTCGGGGAACACATAACCATAAATCTGCTTAAAGGTGTAATCGCTAGTCCATCCATTTCGGGCCATGGCGTACTGATCCACCACATTGAGCAGTATCATAATAGCTGCATTTGCGTGTCGGAGCCCGTGCACGGTGGTGTCCGTTATTCCAGCCCGTTTGCAGATGGCATGGACATGCTTTCGCACAGTGTCCGGGTGCCACTGGAATACTCTCCCCTGCTGCCCATGGTACATGCCCCGCAGCTTCTCCATGATATAATCCGGGCATCCGACAAGCCGCTGCGAACCTTCGTTCTTTGGGTATTCTTTTATAACCCATTTGTTATCTTTGTCCGGCACCATAGCCCGCCGGACCTCCACCTTGCCACCGTCGAAGTCAACACAATCCCAATACAGACCGCATATCTCCGATCGTCTCATGCCAAGCCATACGGCCATAACAATAGGCAATTCGCACGGATCACCCACCGCACAGTCGATAAGCTTCACGACTTCCTCCACGGTAAGATATTGCTTTTGCCTCTTCACCCGCTGGGGCAGCTTTACGCCGGACACGTCCACCCCATAGTCTTTCAGCACCGCGGTCAGGAGCCCATAGGCGTTCTTTATGGTCTTCGCGGATACTTTCTTTACCTCGTCGGAGACGGCGCGTTGCACGTCCAGGCGCGTGATTGTATGTACGTCTCTGCTCATGAGGCCAGGAAACCTGTGCTTCCGCATCGTCTCATAGCCTCGTATCGTTGTAGGCGACAGCGCCCCCTCTCCAGCCTGGATATAGCGTGATATCGCCTCGTCAACCGTCACCTTTTGTTCTTTTTCCTTGCTCACCAGCATCCCCGTTTTGATTGCCAGCGCTTTCGCATGTGCAACCTCCGGGTCGTCGTCCACGACGGAGATCCGGCGCCCGTCCACCATCACCTGGCACCGCCAGGAGTGGGAGGGCAGCTCGACGGGTTTCGGGCCGGATAGCTTCGCGGCCTTCGACCGCCTTTTAGCCCATAGCTTTTCCTGGTCAGTCATTGCAAAAATCCCTCCTGTCTGCTATAATGAGGGAGCAGAGCGCCCACAAGCATCTGCCCTTCTATGGCCGCCCCCGGTATTGCGAGTACCGGGGGCGGTTTCTCTTGCTTTCTGTCGAACGATATGCTATTCTGATTATGGCGCTGCACAACGGCAGGCGGTTAGCCACACCTCCCAAAAGGGGGTGAGGCCATGCGGATCACACTACATATCGGACGGTTCACCGTTACGATTATTGTGAAAAGCAGAAACCGCCACTCGGCCAAGTGACGGTTTCTAGAGCTTTGCTTTATTAACCTCATACCGGGCTAACCGCTTGTTGCAGCGCCTTTCTGTGTCTATTATAAACCGTCCTATATTCTCTTGTCAAGACCGCCTCTCCTGGGGCGGCTCTTTTATGGCCTCGGAGGGTTGCAGGCGGAGCATGGGGTGTAGCCGTAATCAATCGCAGCCTCAACATTGTAAATCCAGTATGCTTTCCCTTCTACATATTGACATCCATAAGTATGGTACTTTTCTCCATATTGTGTCACAATTACTGCTGAATTTTCCCAAAAATTCAACTCAGACTGCATTGCATCTTTTTGTGCTCTTATGCTTCCATACCGTTCACTTAAACTGTCATAGTTTTTTTCTGATATGCGCAATAGTGTCTGTGCTTCTTCTAGTTGTTCACTTTTTACCTGGAGAGAAAAGAAACTAAATGCACTGACTATAATACAAATCACGCACAAAACAGCAAGAACAATTACAACCCAAAATGATAATGTTTTACCCCTTTGGAGTATTACGCTATCGTTACTCTGCTTTGATTCGTTATCGTTTTGTATATTTATTAGGAGTTCAACACTGTTTTCTGGTTCTTTCTCATTACTCTTTGCGAGAACATTTTGGGCTTCCACCGAACTTCCTACCTTGCAAGTTTTGGATTGAATAGCTCCTAATGAAAACAAGCGTTTGCGTTTCTTATAATATAAAAACGTTAGTATGCCGGTGACTGAACAAGAAACTATTATGTCAAACTGCTGATAAATCATGTCCTGCGGTGTATCAAAGAGGCTATAAAGAATAGCACAAAGCATAGAATATGCCGCCGACAAAAAAAGCAGTGCGATGACGCACTTTGGCCCATACCATCGTCTTCTTTTGGGGAGGCATCCCAGCAAAGCGACGACAGACAACACGGATCTAGCTATTGCATAATAGATATCCAGCCAGCTCAATACGGCCATAGTTTCGTCCCACATCCAATGATACAAAACCATGTCTCTGACATACACAATTAAAAGGAAAATACTCAATGCGGTAGATAAGGGTAACGCCACATACGTTAAGAATTTGTGCCATTTCAGCGGTGTTCTTTCCCACATGGTATATTCCATAGAATTTTCATCCCTTTGCCCAATAGTCCGGCCTTAACCGTCTTACATTTATAGAAAATTCTTCCTATTTTTGCATTATTATTATCTTGCAATTATAGAACATTAGTTCTATAATAAACTCAACACATCACCGTTCAGGGGTGGATTACATGACTGCCTGGGAAACGCTGCTCTACTGTGGGATCACGAAACTGCCCGTAGACTTGAAGCAAATCTGCCATAAACTTGGCATTGGTCTATTATCCTATCCCCAAGGATACCGCATCATCCAGCGATACGGCCTTTTGCCCGCTCTTCGCGGCGCAGATGGCTTCCTGTTCCGTGTAGAGAACGGCCCTTCCATCATCTTTTACCGCCCGGAGCAAACAGAGGGCCGCCGAAGCTTCACTATTGCACACGAGATTGGGCACTACTGCATGGGGCATGTCTCCGTAGGCGAAAACACACTTCGCCGGAGCGGATCAGACGACCCCATGGAGCGGGACGCAGACCGTTTCGCGGCTCAGCTTCTGGCTCCCTCTTGCGTCCTGCGCGGCTTGAAGTTGAATAGCCCATATGCCATCCGCTACGCCTGCCGTCTCTCCGGCCGGGCCTCTGAGATAGCCGCCGAGCGAATGCGGCGACTTGAGGCGCGGGACATGGAATCCATGCGCCGCTATGGCCGCTCCTGCTTCTTCCGCTCCCCAGTGGAATGGCGGCTCTACTGTCAGTTTGAGCCGTTTATCAAAGAATCTCTTCATCATCCAGATAGGGCATAACATCAATGAGTTTATATAGGGCCTCTATCTGGTCTTTGGTATAGGTACGCTTGACCTTCTTCCCATCCCGTCCCAATATGATTGCATTCACGAGCTCGTCGGACTCTTGTCCGGCGGGCTTTTCTTCTGCTCTGACTTCGTCGCTCTCGCCAGTCAGGTATGCCACTGTGGTGCCCAGCTCCCGGGCGAAGATTGCAAGGGCCTCATCGGATATGGAGCCATTCCCTGCTCTTGCATCTGTAATATAGTTCCGACGCTTCCCTGCCTTGTCACACAAGAACGCTTTTGTCCGGCCCTGCTCTTTAATCAAGCCCTCCAGCCTATCAAAATCTACCAAAATATATCACCCCTTTTTGTGCAACTACCCATTCCCGAACAATTACGCGGATCTCTCTTGACTTCCGCGTTAAAGTTCGGTATTATAGGTTTATGCCGAACAATTACGCGGATATGATTTGGCCGAAAAACTAACTGGTTGAAGGAGAGGCGGATATGGCTCGACAGAAGGGAGGTCAAATGGATCAAAAGGAACGAGGCTTTGCCATCAAAGCCACCTGTTGCACTGCTGCGATGTGCGGAAAGTCCATCTCGGAATCTATCGCGCCCTGTTCCCCGGAATATCGGGACGCACTGCGCTCCCTTCTTATGCTTTCTCCAGAAGCTTGGGGGTCACGGGAATATGCGTGGGCAAATTCGGGTTATGAAATACCATGTCAGGGAGAGCGGCCCTGCAAAGATTGCATTCTGGACAGGCAGATGCCTGTTCACATCCCCGGCTCTCCAGAGGAATGAGTGTGCCATTGTCCGCTTCAATAATGATCTGGACATGCTCGATTCTTCCCGGCTCTCTCAAACAGTTTACCTGATAGTCCCGGTATTCTCGAACCATTGTGATACCTCCATTTCTTGAACCTTCCTTATCTGGAGCATATCACATCTCCGAACAAAATTCAACATAAACAAAACAATTCCGAACAATTTAACGAAAGGAGTTTTGTCCATGGAACGCTGTTATACCTGTCAGGAAGTGGCCGACCGCTACGGCGTGAAGCTGATTACAGTTTGGGACTGGATCCGAAAGAAGAAACTGCCCGCAATCAAGACGGGGAAGAACTACTGTATCCGGCCCCAGGACATCGAAGCTTTCGAGTCGGCCCGTCGTACCATCCAGCCATGACCCGCCGTAAGACGAAGGCCCCAGCGGCCCCGACGGCCTGGTGCCGTCTGCACGAGCGCTACATGAACGATGCATACATCCACCGACGCCGGTGCTGCCTCAAGGGCCGCCGGGGGCCCTGCAAACACCTGGAATGGCTGACAAAAGAAAATGCCCCCGCCAGTGCTGGAACCACCGGCGAGGGCGGCAAACCTAATTGAAGCAACCAATCAGGCTTGCAGGAAGATTGTACCACAACCTCCCTGCGGCCGCAAGCGCAAGGAGGAATTTTTGTGAACGAGAACGGCAAAATCAAGGACTTGGAACTCCAGGCCCGCAACACCCGCCGTTTGGTGGATCGCATCATCTACGCCGCCTATGGAATTAAAGTCCAGGAGCTGATTAAGGCCCTGTGTAACCGAGAGGAGGAGAAGCACAATGCCGAAAGTGTATCTGACCGCTGACCAGCGTCTGGCGGCCCGCTATGACGCCATGGCCCAGCGCCTGGCCGACGGTCTGGCCGTCTACAAGTGCCGGAACCGGCTGCGCAACCGGGATATTGGCCGCGCCCTGGGCATCCGGGACGAAACCGTCTCCCGGCTCCTGGGCGGCGACCGCACCGTCCGCCTGAACATGGAAACCCTATTCAAGCTGGAGGACATGGCGAAGGAGGTGAGCTACCATGAGCAAGACCCGAAATGAGCGCCGCCGGGCCCTCCGGGAGGCTGTGAGTGCGGTAGTGTTTACCGCCTGCATCTTGGTAGCCTGCGGGCTGCCGAACTGGGTGGAGTGGCTGCTATGAACCGCTATCTGATTACGAGCGTTGCGGCTCTGTTTCTCTCGCTGGCGCTGGTTGCACTAGTTGAAATCATCTGGAACCAGGAACCGGAGCAGCCAGCCATTGAGACCCCGGCAGCAACCACCACCCCGACACCCACGCCCACCGGCCCGCTCACCATCCAGATCACCGGCCTGGAGGGCGCGGAGAGCATC
>OAVH01001030.1_pt1 | contig 17421 bp, 15 predicted proteins | sample 1495281 | NCBI WGS metagenome assembly OAVH01 (sample SAMEA2580082, study PRJEB22360) | human gut metagenome | biome: human gut; feature: human-associated habitat; material: faeces | place: Denmark | collected 2008/2010
GTGTATAAAAATGGCAGAAGTATATCAGATACGCAGTGATTTTGCGGATGAAATCATATCCGCAGATATCCAGTCAAAAACCTATGAGCATATTGAAAAAAAGAATGATTTTATACGCAGCAATTATATCAAGGTTCTATGTGATGAAAATGAGCTAGGAAAAAGCAAGGGCGACTATGTTTCCATAGAATGCCATGATTTGGGGGATCATATCGTACGGGAAAATATGATCGACGCAATACAGGAAAACCTGCAGCATATGAGTGACAATATGCATATACAGCTGCAGAAAATTCTTGTTGTCGGACTGGGAAACCGCTTTATTACATCGGATGCCCTCGGCCCGCAGGCGGCGAATGAAATACTGGTAACCGCGCATCTGTATGCAAATGAAAATCCCAAATACTTAAAAGGAACACGGAATGTTGCAGTGCTGCAGCCGGGTGTTATGGGACAGACCGGATTGGAATCACTATCCATCGTGCAAAGTGTTGCGCAAAGCTATCAGCCCGATCTGGTAATTGCCATTGATGCCCTGGCTACCCGCAATATTGCCCGGATCAACCGCGTTGTCCAAATCAACAATACAGGGATTCAGCCGGGCAGCGGTGTCGGAAACCACCGTATGTCACTCTGTGAAAAAAGTCTGCACATTCCGGTGATTGCAATCGGTGTCGCAACCGTAACAAGCATCGGTGCCATTCTGCAGGAAACCCTGGAGGTCAGCGGTGAGGAAAAGCAGGCCATTCTACAGAAAATCCATGACAGTGATTATCTGAATCTGGTCGTCACACCGAAATCCATGGATGATGAGCTGAAGCATCTGGTTTATATCGTTTCCGAAAGCCTGAATCGCTTCCTGCATCCCGATTATCAACAGCTCTAATGTCGTTTTTTGTCCTGCATTGTTTAACATGAAAGCACGCCCTATCACATATGGTGGTAGAGAAGGGAGTGCTTTTTTCTATGAAATCTACATGCAAGCTTCTCGTTAAGGTCTTCGTACTGATTGCTTTTCTCTATCTGACACCCTTTACCAGCGGATTAAAAAACTGCTTTAACAGTGCGGATGATCTTTTGAATAATTTTGTATACAAGCAGAAAACAATCAACAGCTCCCTCTCCCTGAAGGATTCGCTGAACGTGCTTTCGTATAACTCCAATCTGACCATTCCCAAGGAAGAAATAACAGTAGAAACCACACAGGATAATCCCACCGTTGTTCCCAAAACCACAGAGGAACAAAATACCCCGCAGGATAAGGGGGAGGAAAAGGATAATGGTAAAGAGAATGCCAATACGCAAAAGGAGGATGCGTCCAAGGATAAAAAGGCAGAGAGTACCGGAAAGCGCGTATATATTTATGACACGCATCAGGATGAAAGCTACAAGGGTGGAAAGACCGTTCTGGATGCGGCCGCTATACTTGCGCAGAAGCTGGAGGATCGTGGAATCAAGGTCGTTTTGGAAACCAATGACTTTATACGCTACCGTGATACGCACGGGCTTACCTATAATGAATCCTATGTAGTTTCCTATAAATATCTTAATGAGGCGCTTGTGAATTACGGCGGCTTTGATATGTGTCTGGATCTGCATCGTGACAGTATTCCAAGGGAAGCCAGCTATATCAATATCGATGGAAAGAATTACGCCAAGGGGATGTTTGTCGTCGGCGGACTGGGAAAGAATGCCAAGACGGCAACCAGGCTGTCCACGACATTAACTGACACAATCAATGCGAAAAAGAATGGTATCATGAAGGGGGTCATGACTAGGGAGGCATATTATAATCAGGAGGTTGCCAAGAACATAATACTGATGGAGCTTGGCGGTGATGTGAATACCTTTGAGGAGGTATCGAATTCCCTGGATGTTATCGCAGACGGCATTTATGACGTATTGACAAAGGAGTGATTGTATGAAACGGTTTCTTGCGGACGCTATTCTGATTTGTATTCTTGTATCCATCGGCTCCTATATCAATCAGCAGGGGTCGGATGATACGCGAAATCTGGTGCAGGAGCAGGTGGAGAGCTTTGAATCGGATGTCGCGCAAAATCATGTTGTGAAGGCGCCCAATGACCCGGTCGCATTGAAGGATATTGAGGAGAACCGGGCATCCCAGCTTGCGAAAAGCAGCAGTGAGGCTATCGTATCCACGATGAAGGGCTGCGTACAGATGTTTTCGGATGTGTTTGACGGTCTGTTACATTAGCGTCTATCATAAAATCGCTGAATGACTTGCTGTGCTTCAGGAAATAGATGCAATCGGCTGCACATCATGGTATAATGCCTACTGAGGTGAATAGCATGGATAATAAACAAATACGAATCCTGTTCATGGGCACGCCAGAGATCGCCGTGTCGATGCTAAAACGGCTGTGGAGCGACGGCTATCAAATCATTGGCGTTGTCAGCCAGCCGGATAAAAAGGTGGGAAGAAAGCAGGTGCTGCAGATGCCGCCGGTGAAGCAGGAAGCCTTAAAGCATGAGATACCGGTTTATCAGCCAATTCGTATCCGAGATGATTATGAGGAGCTGATGCAGCTGGATATCGATCTGATTGTCACCTGTGCGTATGGTCAGTTTATTCCGTCAAGACTGCTGGAATATCCAACCTATGGCAGTATCAATGTACATGCCTCCCTGCTGCCAAAGCTGAGAGGCGGCGCACCGATTCATAAAGCCATTATGGAAGGACATGCACAAAGCGGTGTTTCGATTATGCGTATGGTTAAGAAAATGGATGCCGGTGCTGTTATGGCGCAGAGTCATGTGGCGATTTCGGATGAGGATACGATGGGTTCTTTGTATGATAAGCTGGCCGTTTCCGGTGCACAGCTGCTGAGTGAAAGCATTCCGAAGATTATCGACGGAAGTGCTGTCTTTGTGGAACAAAACGAAGCGGAGGCAACGTTTGCCTATACGATTCAAAAGGATGAGGAGCATGTCGATTTCAGCAGGGATGTGAAAAGCGTATACAATCATATCCGCGGTCTGATTCCTGCACCGTGTGCCTATGTATTGGTAGACGGTAAAAAGCTGAAGTTTCATAAGGTGCGCAGAATACCTGAAAAGGGAGCTGCAGCCTGCGGTGAAATCATCGGTATGGTGGATGGCGGTTTTGCGATTGCCTGTGCAGATGGTCTTATTCTTGCGGATGAGCTGCAGCTGGAAGGAAAAGCAAAGATGGCGGCGAAGGTTTTCTTCAATGGCAGTGGAAAGAATCTGATTGGAAAAATTGTAGCATAATAGAATAGAAAAAGAAGGTGTCCGTAAGGATGCCTTCTTTACATATAGCCAGAAAAGTGTAATGCTGTCATACTTGCTCACAACGTATGTACTAGAGTGAGGTCTGCTGTGTATGAAATTTAATACGATTCGAAAAGTAAAGGCAATGATGAAGTGATATAAGCATTTTCAGTAGCTGTGAATATTTTGATTCTGCTTTACTGTTTCGTGGCATTTATAGCAATATCATCATGCTAGGTGTCGTAAGGATATTTCCTTTTAATTCACACAATAGCTTGTCATCAACTAATGATTACTTATCTGCTTTCTTTTCTTCCCATTCCATAATCTGAAAGGGCTGTACTTTCAAAAAGGAGCATACCTTATCGATTGTTTCTGTAGTGACGATTTGATTGTTATTTAATTTACTGATTGTGGCATTGGAAATCCCTGCTCCTTCTTTCAATTCCGATTTATTGATGTCTTTTCTATTACAATAATCCCATAATTTATAAAACGTTATCATATATGCTCCTCCATTTCGGGAATATCATAATATGATATGCTGATAACAGTTGTATTTTCTCTGTTATCACGATAAAATATATGTGAAAGCGAAATGAGGCAAGAGAATGATAAAGCATTGTAAACGGAATATTGAGGAAATAAATCAGGAATATAGGAATAAAATGGAGCTCCTGAATTTCTATGATGGATTAACAAAGGATCAGATTGAAAGCTTTATGCTATTGGTGGATACCTTGAAATGCCTCTCTGATAAACAAGAACACAAGGATGATCCAATTTGTAGGAAGAGATAAGCTGCACGAAATGTTAACATATATGAGAGAGCCTGCATTTTCATTAAGAAGCGCATCTCCATCATGTCTGCGCAGCTTTCAACATTTATTAAATCCATGGAATTTGCAGGAAAACATAACAGTATAAAGAAAGGATCCGCCTCCTACAGCGAATCCTCCTTTGTTAGAATGCTTCTAACGTAAAAAGGCTCTCTCATCCTTTTCCACTAAACTTTAGCACTACTCGCTGAAAAGGTCAAGAGGAATTGCTTTTACACAGGCAAATACCGTCGAAAATTGCTTTTCATACCGCAGGTTTCCTGTTATAATAGTCCTTGCGTTAGGAGTGAGAATATGGATCAGAAATATATAAGAAACTTTTCAATCATCGCCCATATTGATCATGGGAAATCAACTCTGGCCGATCGTATTCTTGAAATTACAGATACTGTTGAACAGCGTGAAATGAAGGAACAGCTGCTGGATACCATGGATCTGGAACGGGAACGTGGCATTACGATCAAGCTGAATGCTGTTCAGTTGAAATATAAAGCAAAGGATGGACAGGATTATATCTTCCATCTGATTGATACACCGGGACATGTCGATTTCACCTACGAGGTATCCCGTTCCCTGGCAGCCTGTGAGGGGGCGGTTCTGGTCGTTGATGCGGCTCAGGGAATTGAGGCACAGACACTGGCCAATGTATATCTGGCTTTGGATAACGATTTGGAAATCATTCCGGTTATCAATAAAATCGATCTTCCCAGTGCACAGCCGGATGTTGTGCGTAAGGAGATTGAGGATGTAATCGGTTTGGATGCCAGTGATGCCCCACTGATATCCGCTAAAAACGGTTTGAATATCCAAGATGTACTGGAAGCAGTCGTTCAGCATGTACCCGCACCATCTGGTGATCCGCAGGCGCCATTACAGGCTCTGGTGTTTGACTCCCTGTATGATGCCTATCGTGGTGTTATTGCCTATGTACGTGTCAAGGAAGGAACCATTCGTGTTGGTGATCATATCCGGTTCATGGCAAGCGGTGCGGAATATGAGGTGCTTGAGGTAGGAATACGGACGCCGAAGGAAATTAAGAAGGATGTACTGGAATGCGGTGAGGTAGGCTGGATCTGCGGTTCTATCAAATCGATTAAGGATGTACGTGTCGGCGATACGATTACGCATGCACAGCGTTCAGCAGCAGAGCCGTTGCACGGATATCGTGAAATGAATCCGATGGTATACTGCGGGCTGTATCCGATTGATTCCAGTAAATACAATGATTTGCGAGATGCGTTGGAAAAGCTGCAGCTAAATGATGCATCCCTGCAGTTTGAGGCGGAAACCTCACAGGCGCTGGGCTTTGGCTTTCGATGTGGGTTTCTTGGACTTCTGCACATGGATGTTGTTCAGGAACGAATCGAGCGGGAATACCGCATTGATCTGATTGCGACAGCACCCTCTGTTGTCTATCATGCATATCTGACAGATGGCTCTGTATTATCCATTGATAATCCATCCCTGCTTCCGGATGTACAGAAAATTGATCATATCGAGGAACCGTTCGTCCGTGCCAGCATCATGACACCGAATGATTATGTCGGGCCGATCATGGAGCTGTGTCAGCATAAGCGTGGAAACTATAAGGATATGGTTTATATTGACGAAGGACGTATGAATGTGATCTATGAGCTTCCCTTAGGAGAAATCGTGTTTGATTTTTTCGATAAGCTGAAATCCTGTACCAAGGGATACGCCTCCCTGGATTATGAGCTGATCGGCTATCAGACCAATAAGCTTGCCAAGATGGATATCCTGCTGAATGGAGAAATCGTTGATGCTTTAAGCAGTATCGTACATAGAGAGTTTGCTTATCCAAGAGGGCGTGCCATCTGTGAAAAGCTGAAAAAGCTGATACCGAAGCAGCAGTTTGAAATACCGATTCAGGCTGCAATCAATGGTAAGATCGTCGCGCGTGCGGATATCAAATCCCTGCGTAAAAACGTATTGGCGAAATGCTACGGAGGGGATATCTCCCGTAAGAAAAAGCTTCTGGAGAAACAGAAGGAAGGAAAGAAGCGTATGAAATCCGTCGGCAGTGTGGAGGTGCCGCAGGAAGCCTTCATGGCTGTGCTTTCCATGGATGACGACGATAAATAAATTTATATATAAGAACCGGCTGTGTCCGGTTTTTTTCTTGCTGTCGTTTTTGTTAAGAATGTCTATTTCACGGTTAAGAATTCAGTTTTGTGTGAAGAAGTAAGGTAATTCATAAGGGGTGGAGAAAAACAGCGGGGATATGGAATCACTGAAATACAGGATGTATTTGCAGAACATAAAGGAGATATGCAAAAGAGATCATAAATAAAACAAAGCAGGTGATTTGTTTTTGCAGGGGATGAAGGAAGCTGCCGGGAAATAACAGATATCCTTTTGATTGAAATCGTATTGAAAAAGACCTTTATAATGGGATACAGAATGCTCGAAGACGAGGTGAGTTTGTAAAAGTAACCTTTCTAAATCACGAATTTTCTATAAAAGTCATTTATGGAAAAAATATGCAAAAATATCGATAAAAAGGGAGTTTTTCAGTTGCGGCAGCTTTAAGAAAACGGTTCTGTTATGGTTATCAGAGTGATACACAAAATGGAACAAGGGTGGATACCGGAGATCACACACAGGCACAGCTCTATGCATTGTGTATGCTGGGGGCAATGGCTGCAGGTGGTATTCTGCTTGTTATGAAAAAGAAAAAGCAGCTTCACAATAAGGGCTAAACAGTCCAAAACAACAGTAGCAAGTATAGTTTTATATAGGAAAAGCAGTGGATATCCGTTTGCAAAATCGGATGCCACTGTTTTTTTATGAGTGTATGAGGTAGGCAGGCAGAAATATTTTGTCAGCTATACTGAAATGCTGGCAGAATAGCTACTAATGCTTATCGTTTGTTAGATGCTGAATCGCCTTGTCATATGGTGTAAGCTTCTGTGTTGTTTTGTCGAATGTGACCAGCTTGCTGCAAAAGCATGCTACACTGATGCTGAGGTGACCTTATGTTTGAGGAGACAAGAAAGTATACAGAAGAAACGTACAGAACAAAGGATGAGCTGGCTGAAGAGCTGGAGCTGGAGGGTGTTGTACTGGAGGCGGTCTGGAAGCAGATTGAGGAGTATCGCTCCTTGTTTCGCCGTGAATTTAACTTTTCCATTTTTTCCGGAAGTCTTGTCCTGACAGCCACCTGCTGCAGAAAGCTGCAACATACAAGTGAGCTGCTGTTTCGCTGTCATAAAGAGCAGGGGACAGCTTCCGCTCTGCAAAAGGTGATGCTGCTTGTACAGGGGCAGAAGCACTGGCTGCAAAGGGCGATGGAATTGTTAAGCCTGTCACCCCTTGCATGCGATGTTACTGCATTTCTTGAGGATGAGGAAGAACCGCTGCTTCTTCGCTGTTTCTTTTTATCTGTTCTGCATGCAGACACACAGATATGCGCCTGCATTCTCTTACATGCCGCATGTCCTGTGAATCCCAAACTTATTTGTGAACAGAAGGTGTATCAAAAGACAGCAAGCGATCTGACTCCGCGCTTTTTGGCTTTTCTGGATGGGATCCGCTTGCAAATTTCAAGATCCATGCTATCATTAACAGAAACGGATATCACAGCCAGTCAGACGATGCAGCTGCAGGAGCTGCAGGAGCGTTTTCCTGAGCTTCGTGAGCAGCAGCTTTTGTTTTATGTCGATCATCGTAAGCCGTATTGCTATTATACGATCCGGCAATTTATGGAATATGCCGGCGTATGCAATGAGACAGCCCGCTGCGCAATGGAACAGCTCGTGCAGCGGCAATGCTATCAGCGCCGCAGGGTTGGAAAAAAATACGTATATTACACCGTTTAGGAGGAAGCTATGAAAGCATGCTATGTTCATGTGCCCTTTTGCAGGGATATTTGTGCCTATTGTGATTTTACCCGCTGCCGCTATCATGCAGGGCTGGCTGAACAATGGCTTATTGCCGTTGAAAAGGAGCTGCATGAGAAGCTTGCGGAGTCAGCTTTGGAAACTATGTATATCGGCGGAGGAACACCAAGCGCATTGCAGCTAGAGCAGCTGAACCGCCTGCTGCAGCTGCTTTCACCATATACTGCCCGGGTGCAGGAGTATACGGTGGAGGCAAACGTGGAATCTCTGGATGAGGAGAAAATGGAGCTGCTGCACAGCTATGGCGTCAATCGCATTTCACTGGGAGTACAGAGCCTGCAGCCACAGCTGTTATCCATCATCAACAGACAGCACAGCAAAGCGGAGGTAGTGCAGCGCATCCACCAGCTGCATGCACACGGTATTCATAATATATCCATCGACCTGATTTACGGGCTACCCCAACAGAGCATGGCTATGTGGAAGCAGGATTTACAGGAAATCGTACAGCAGTTTCCTATTTCGCATATCTCCTTGTATGCCTTAACGATAGAGGAGCATTCCCAGTTTGGACGGGACGGTGTAAAAAATATCGATGCGGATATGGAGGCGGATATGTATGTATATGCTGTCGAATATTTGCAAAAGCATGGATTTGAACAATATGAAATCAGTAATTTCGCCAAGCCGGGCTGTGCGTCTATGCATAATCAGATGTATTGGAGATATGAGGATTTTTGCGGAATCGGCTGCGGGGCCAGCGGGAAGAGCAGGCATATCCGCTATGATAATACCTGCAATCTGCACACCTATCTGCAAAAGGGGAGCTGTCCGGATATCGTTGAACTGAGCCGTGAGGATGAAATGTTTGAAATGCTGATGATGTCCCTGCGCATGAAGCAGGGAGTATCGTTATCCCGATTTAAGGAAGTCTTTCATGCTGACTTTGAAACGGTGTATCATAAGGCATTGCAGAAAAATATCGAACGCGGTATGCTGCAGATAGCAAACGGCCATGTGCGAACCACCTGGGAGGGGCTGCTGCTGCTTCACGATGTGCTGATTGATTTTCTGCCGGAGGAAGCATTATGAAGGAAGCACTGCGAAAACGAAAAATACTCTATCACCAGCATTTGACCTCCCGCTGTGATGCGAGAACAGCTGCCCGGGATGTTCTGGCGCTGCAGGCACAGTTTCTGCGCCATGCCCAGATGTCTTTGCGGCTTCGAAGTGAGGATGCTTCCTGGGAGCAATGGGTAAAGCAAAATGTGAAAACACGCGCCTTTCGCGGAACCCTGCATCTGCTGGATGCAAAGGACCGTCTGCTGATCACCTCGGCGCTGTGGAAGGACTATGAGCATCGCAGCTACTACATGGCACGCTATTACACACCACAGGAGGAACAGCTTTTCTGCAACGCTATCATAGAGCTGCTGCAGCAGGGAATTTGTGGACGCAGGGAAATCTATACTAGGCTGATAGCAATGGGGCTGGATGAGAAGCTGTGCGAGCTGGCCTGTTCCAGCTGGGATGGTTTGTTTGCCGTTTTGAATATTCAGGGAAAGGTGATCTTCCAGCATGCGGCATCACGGGAATTCACCTATGCTCCCATATCGCTTCGAACGGATTTGGATGCCTGTCGAAAGGAGCTTGTATACCGCTATGTGAAGGGGTACGGGCCTGTAACCCTGCGGGATGCCTGCTATTTCTTCGGTTGGAAAAAGAAGGAGCTGGAGGGTATTTTGCAGGATCTGTGCGATGTTGAAATCAGCGAATGCAAAGGGCATACAGTGTATGAGCTACACGAGGAAATGGATACCTATCCCCGTATCCCTACTGTTGTATTTCTCAGCGGCTTCGATCCGCTCATGCTGGGCTATGAAAAGAAGGAGAATCCGTTTCTGCCACAGTGCCATTTGCGAAAGGTATTCAATCTGCAGGGAATCGTATATCCCTGCTTCCTGTATAAGGGAACTGTCGCCGGACGATGGAAGCTGGAGAAGCAAACACTGCAGCTTTTTCCGTTTGAAGACTTTGACGCCGTTCAGCGGCGGCAGCTTGAACAAGCAGCACAGCGTCAGTTCCAGCCTGCGCGCGTGGAATGGCTGCCTTCTGAAAAAGAGGCTTGCATTGAAAGAAAAACTGTGCTATGATATCGAAGGTTTTATACTTGGTCTACACGCGATATTCCTCAGCGGTTCACTCAGTATAGAACGAATAAGAAAACAGGAGGAAACAACATGTTATTAAAAAGCGAAAAACAGGCAATTATGAAAGAGTATGCACGTTTCGAAGGAGACACAGGTTCTCCAGAAGTACAGGTAGCTGTATTGACCTACAGAATCAACCAGCTGACAGAGCACTTCAAGGAGCACAAGCATGATTACCATTCTCAGCGCGGTCTGATGAAGATGGTTGGTCGTCGTAGAAACCTGCTGGCATACCTAAAGAATAAGGATCTGAACCGTTACAAGGAACTGATTTCTCGTTTAGGACTGCGTAAGTAGTAAAAAAGCTCGAAAAGAGCTTTTTTTCTTTTATTGGCTTTTAAAATATGATATCATGATAAGGATAAGAAAAATAGAGGTGAAGAACGTGGCGAAACAGGTATTTCGTTTAGATTTCTGTGGGCGTGGGCTCACAGTCGAAACTGGTGAAGTGGCAAAACAGGCAGGTGGAGCTGTCCTGGTCAGATATGATGACACCGTTGTATTATCTACAGCTACAGCCAGCAAGCAGGCGAAGGAGGGCATTGACTTCTTTCCGCTGACCGTTTTATTTGAAGAAAAGCTGTATTCTGTTGGTAAGATTCCCGGTGGATTTTTACGCAGAGAGGGAAGACCGAGCGAGCATGCGACGCTGACGGCCCGTATGATTGACCGTCCGATCCGTCCATTGTTTGCGGATGGCTTCCGCAATGAGGTACAGGTTGTGAATACGGTATTATCCGTAGATCAGGACTGTACGCCGGAAATGACGGCAATGTTTGGGGCATCCCTGGCACTGTGTGTTTCCGATATCCCGTTCAACGGGCCGATTGCCGGTGTTATGGTCGGACGCGTGGATGGGGAATACATCATCAACCCGACTCCGGAGCAGCTGGAGAAAAGTGATATTAACCTGACGGTTGCCGGAACAAAATATGCCGTGAATATGGTAGAGTCCGGTGCGAAGGAAGTAAGCGAGGAGGCAATGCTGGGTGCCATCATGTTCGGTCATGAGCACATCAAGCAGCTTGTAGCCTTCCAGGAAGAAATCGCAGCAGCCGTAGGAAAAGAAAAGATGGAGGTAAAGCTGTATACCGTGGACGAGGACATCGACCGCGAGGTACGTGCGCAGTTTGAACAGGCGATACGTGATGCAGTATCCATCGAAAAGAAGCTGGAACGCTATGGAAAAATCGATGAGCTGACAGAGGAAGCTGTCGCTGTATTCGATGCAAAGGAATATGAAAATGAAGCCGCTAAGGCAAAGGCGCTCAAGCAGGTAAAACAAATCTGCCACAGTATTGAGGCAGATGAGGTGCGTCGCTTGATCATTGAAGATAAGGTGCGTCCGGACGGCCGTAAAATTGATGAAATTCGTCCGCTGGACTCTCAGGTTGACATTCTGCCAAGAGCACACGGCAGTGCGCTGTTCACCCGTGGCGAAACGCAGGTATTAAGCGTTACAACGCTGGGGCCGATGAATGACAATCAGATTATTGACGATTTGACAGAGGTGGAGACGAAGCGCTTCATGCATCACTATAACTTCCCGCCGTATTCCGTAGGGGAAACAGGGCGTATGGGAAGTCCTGGCCGTCGTGAGATCGGTCATGGTGCATTAGGAGAGCGTGCACTATCTCAGGTACTGCCAAGTGTTGAGGATTTCCCTTACACGATCCGTACCGTTGCCGAGGTAACGGAATCCAACGGTTCCTCCTCTCAGGCATCCATCTGTGCCGGAACGATGTCGTTAATGGCAGCCGGTGTACCAATTAAGGCGCCGGTGGCTGGTATTGCGATGGGTCTGATCATGGATGAGGAAAACGGAAAATACACCGTACTGACCGATATCCAGGGTATGGAGGATCACTTCGGTGATATGGACTTCAAGGTTGCCGGAACAAGCGAGGGTATCACGGCACTGCAGATGGATATCAAGGTGACGGGAATCACAAAGGAAGTATTTGAAGAGGCTCTTGCACAGGCGAAGATCGCACGTGCACAGATTCTGGAAAACATGATGACGGCAATCAGTGAACCGCGTGAGGATGTCGGCAAATACGCTCCGAAGATTGAGCAGTTCTATATCGATCCGGAAAAGATTCGTGAGGTTATCGGGCCAAATGGTAAGATGATCAATAAAATCATCGAGGCAAGCGATGATGTCAAGATTGATATCGAGGATGACGGACATGTGGTAATCTATCATATGGATCGCGCGGCTATCAATCACGCAGCGGATATGATCCGTGATATCGTACGCGAAGCCAAGGTTGGAGATATTTACGAGGGCAAGGTTGTCCGTATTGAAAAATTCGGAGCATTTGTCAATCTGTTCCCGGGTACAGACGGACTGCTGCACATTTCCAAAATCAATCATGAGCGTGTCAACAAGGTTGAGGATGTATTGAACATTGGTGATACGGTTCGTGTCAAGGTTACGGAAATCGATGACCGCGGCCGCGTGAATGTCAGTGCGAAGGCACTGCTTCCTAGACCAAGACCGGAAAAGAAGGAAGAAACAAAGGCGGAGACTGCAAGTCCTGCACCTGCTGCGGAAGATAACAAGGAAGCATAAGGAATACACAGAGGCAATCCACACGGACTGCCTCTTTTTATACTGCTGTTTTCTCATATCTGACTTTTATAAACGAATGGAATCGTTACGAATGCGGCGTCAGAAACTTTTATGAAAATTTATGAAAATAATCATAGGTATTCACATTCCTTTGTGGTAGAATATATGCATGAGGTGAATCGAATGAACTGGTTAACGGAATTGGAAACGTACAAGGATGCGTTTATCCAAGACCTGAGAGGTCTGATTGCCATCCCGTCAGTGAGGGATGACAAAACAAAGGCTGCGAATGCGCCATTCGGGGCAGGCTGCAGAAAAGCACTGGATTATATGCTGGAACTTGGAAAAAGAGAAGGCTTTCAGATAAAGGATTACGACGGCTATGCCGGAGTCATCGCATATGGCGAGGGTGAGGAAAGTGTCGGTGTTCTGGCACATCTGGATATCGTGCCAATCGGTGAAGGCTGGAGCAGGGATCCCTTTGGCGGTGAAATTGTGGACGGCTATATGTTTGGCCGTGGAACGCTGGATGACAAGGGGCCTGCCATGGCCGGCTTTTATGCGCTCAAAATGCTGAAGGATAAGGGGATCAGGCTGAACCGCAAGGTCATGCTGATTCTGGGCTGTGATGAGGAAAGCGGTATGGAGTGCATGGAATATTATAAACAGCATGGAGAAATCCCGACACTTGGCTTTACACCGGATGCGGACTTTCCTGTAATCTATGGAGAAAAGGGCGGTCTGCATGTTGAAATGAGCGGAAGCTGTGATACAGTGATAGCAAGCATGCGTGCTGGAGAGCGCAGCAATATCGTAATCGGACAGGCGAGTGCCCAGGTTAAGGATTGGAAGAATGAATACCTGGATGCCTTTCTGTTTTATCTGCGTGCCTTTGGTTTGAAGGGAAGCGTAGAGACGCTTGACGAGAATATGGCGACGCTGCATATGGAGGGCGTTTTTGCACATGCTGCCATGCCATACAACGGTGTGAACGCGGCGCTGCATCTGTTAAACTTTATCGGCTGTACCTATGGCGATAAGTTCGCACATGATACGTATGCGATGCTGAAGGACTGGCAGGGAAAACCGCTTGGAATTGATATGGACGGGGCCTATATGGGATTTTTAACCATGAATACAGGAATCGTAAATATAGAAAACAATGTAGCAAGCATTACCATTGATATCCGTTATCCTAACGATGCGGATCCTGAATGTATTATGCAGGGCTTTCACGAAACAGCGAAAGCATTGGACTACCCACTGGATATACAAATAAAGAAAAACACAAAGCCGTTGTTTGTTGATCCAAAGTCAGAGCTGGTACAGACACTGAGCGGTGTATATCAGGACTATACAAAGGATACCTTTACGCCAAATATGACAATCGGCGGCGGAACCTATGCAAAGAAATTTGAAAATTTTGTGGCTTTTGGTCCAGAATTACCAAATAGGAAGCAGCCGGAGCACCTGTTCATCGGCGGCTGTCACCAAAAGGATGAGGCGGTCCTGGTCGATGACCTGATGCGTGCTGTGGCCATCTATACGGCTGCGGTAGAGCAGCTCGCCAAGTAAAAACAAGGAGTAAACATACTATGAGAATGCGAAAACTGCCCTGGGCGGAAGATTTTCTGAAAGAGCAGGAAGTCGTTTTGAAGGATGCCGCAGAGCTTGCCGGCAGTTGGAAACAGAAGCTGAAGCGCGAAGAGCTTCATGTGGAAATTGGAACTGGCAAAGGAGATTACTGGGTGAACATGGCCCAGAAATATCCGGATATCGCCTGGGTTGGAATTGAAAAGAATATCAATGTGGCTGCTCTGGCAGTACGCAAATATACCAAGCTGGAGCAGAAGCCGGATAATATGCTGTATATCCAAGGGGATGCCGAGGAGATCGACACCTGGTTTGCCCAGGGGGAAGTGGATGTGATTCACTTGAACTTTTCCGATCCCTGGCCGAAAAAGCGTGCCCACAAAAAGCGTTTATCCAATCATGCCTTTATTGCACGATATGCGAAAATCCTGAAGGCGGATGGAGAAATTCAGATGAAGACGGATAACAGCTCTCTGTTTGAATATTCTCTGATTGAATTTCAGGAGGAAGGCTGGAAGCTGAAGGAAGTCAGTGTCGATTACCGCCGGGAGCCGCATGATGAGGATGTCGTAACGGAATATGAGCATCGCTTTATGGAAAAGGGACAGCCAATCTATCGGGCGGTCTTTGTGAAAAAATAAAGGAAAGGGCTGCACCCTTTCCTGCCAAACAGGATAGACTATTGCATAAGAAAAAAGGAGCGATACAATGAAAGAATATATGACTGCATTACATTCCATGGAGGAATTCAAAGAAGCTGCCGCAAAGGAAGGCGTTCATATTTTTACGTTTTCTGCCAACTGGTGTCCGGACTGCCGCTTCATTGAGCCGTTTATGCCGAAGCTGGTAGAGGCCTACAGCGATTACAAATTTTACTACGTCGACCGCGATGAAAATATCGATATCTGTCAGGCGCTTATGGTAATGGGAATCCCAAGCTTTGTAGCCTATAAGGATGGACAGGAATCCGGCCGCTTTGTTTCCAAGCTGAGAAAAACTGAAAAAGAGATCAACGACTTTCTGGCTGCCCAGAAATAGCGAAAGGACGATGATGTATGTCAGTATTAAAAAAACTTGCCGGTCTTTTGTTTGAAGAAACAGAGGCTGAGGTTCTGGCTGAGGATGAGCTGGAGCCTATCGAAATCAGGGAAAAACCGAAAAAGACTGTAACGCAGCCGGTAACAGAGGAAAACACGCATACGCAGATGGAATCTTATTTCAATCCGCATGCGGCTTCCATGCTTAAGGAAGCGAAAAAAGAGGAAAAGAAATTTGTGACCATTGATCTGGAGGAAAAGCCAAAGGAGAAGGAAAAGGAAGCAATCGTCCTCAGTGAAGAACCGCTGCGTGTCAAAAAGCCGGTAAAACGGGAAGAAAAGAAGGAATTTGAATTTTCTCCTGTCATTTCTCCAATCTTTGGATCCAGTGAAGAGGAAAACAAGCCGAAGAAGAAAAGCGCAGCGCCGCTTCCGCAGCGGTCAAAGAAAAAAAATCCGCTGGGTACCATTATTTCTCCTTACTACGGAATCAATGAGCTGGAGGAGTTTGAGGCAAAGGCGCAGGAGAAAATCGAAGAAAAGGAAAAGCTGAAAAAAGAGGAGCTTCCAGAACAGGAAATAGAGAAATATGACCTGGAGGAAGAAATCCGCAGTGTACCGCTGGAGGATATGATAGAAAAGACGCCGAGCGGTGACAGCGATGATCTGATGCAGATTTCTCTGTTTGGAGAATCCACACCGATCCGCAGTGCTGATGATGCAATCGATAAAGAGTAAAAGAGGTGTTGTACATGCATTATCATTTCATTGGAATTAAAGGCAGCGGAATGGCTTCTCTTGCCACAATCGTAAGCGATCGCGGGGATGAGGTTAGCGGTTCCGACATCGAAAAGTATATATTCACACAAAAGCCGCTGGAGGAACGACATATTCCTATTACGACCTTTTCCGAGGATCATATTCATGAAGGAGATATCGTTATCATTGGCAATGCCTTTGATAAATCCAACCCGGAGGTAAAAAAGGCCCTGTCCATGGACTCGGTAAAAACCTACTGGTATCATGAGTTTCTCGGGAAGCTGGCAAAGGAATACACCTCGGTGTCTGTGGCAGGAACCCATGGCAAGACGACTACGACAGGGATGCTGTCCCATGTGATGAGTCTGGCAGCCCCAACCGGTTATCTGATTGGTGATGGAACCGGGGAAATGCCGAAGGACTGCCGCTATTTTGTGCTGGAATCCTGTGAATACCAGCGTCATTTTCTGGCGTATACACCGGAATATGCAATCATTACAAATATCGAGCTGGATCATGTGGACTATTATAAGGATATGGAAGATTACTGCAATGCGTTTGAAACCTTTGCCAATCAGATTCAAAAGGGCGTTGTCCTGTTTGGGGATGATGCAGCGGTACGTTTACTGCATGTCAAAACGCCGCATTTATATTACGGCTTACAGGATGATAACGACGTACAGGCAGTGCATATTCAGCAAAACGAAAACGGCATGCAGTTTGATGTGCTGTATCATAAGGAGCTGTTTGGACATTTTGAGCTACCCTTTGTCGGTAAGCCGCTATTGTGGAACAGCCTGGGCGTGATCGCTGTCGGTATTATGGAGGGACTCAGCGCACAGCTGCTGCAGGAGGGACTGCAGAGCTTTCCTGGTGTAAAACGCAGGTTTACCGTTGAAGAAAATGGGGATAATGTATATATCGATGATTATGCCCATCATCCTACCGCAGTGAAATATATGATTGAAGCAGCGCGTATCAAATATCCGGGAAAGAAGGTTATCGCCCTTTTTAAGCCGGATCGTTATTCCCGCATCTATTATTTTATGGATCGCTTTGCACAGGAGCTGGATCAGGCGGATGAGGTATATCTCTGTCATTTTCCGGAAAATGCGGCAAAGGAGGATGGAATCGATATCACGATATACGATCTTGCGGATAAATGCAAAAAAGCAGAGGTTATCAACGAGGATGAGGCTGCGGCGAAGCTGCTTGCACAGCGGGGTCCGGCCGTATATCTGTTCATGAGCAGCAAGGATATATACAAATTAAAGAATATTGTAAAAACTTTTC
>OAVH01001031.1_pt1 | contig 17377 bp, 15 predicted proteins | sample 1495281 | NCBI WGS metagenome assembly OAVH01 (sample SAMEA2580082, study PRJEB22360) | human gut metagenome | biome: human gut; feature: human-associated habitat; material: faeces | place: Denmark | collected 2008/2010
ACTATTCTCAAGAATACTCCTTATCAAAGTTTAACAACTCATGATTTAAGACATATCCATTCATCATTACTACTTCACAATAAAGTGGATCTAAAAAGCATATCGACACACCTTGGTCATAGTAGTATTAGAATAACATCAGATATCTATTTACACACAACTCATGAAGCGAGCGAACAGTTATCTTTAAACATTGAAAATATATTTAATAGCCTTAATAACAAACCCCTAAATAAGCACCAAAAATAAATTTAAAGTATAATCAAGGATATTTCATCAAACTACAAGATGCAAAAAAGCTCGAATCTATCGAGCTTTTTCGTATTCTATTGTATTATTGAGTATTGCGTAGTATCTTTGAGTATCTACTCAACACCCAAAATGAAGCTGTATACCGGCTGATTTCCGTTATTCACTTCCACTTCTACATCGTATTTATCCTCAATGTAGGAGGCAATTTCCTGGGCCTCTGCTTCTGTGATATCCTCACCATAAATCAAGGTTACAATTTCACTTTCCTCATCCACCATATTATCGATCAGATGGCGGGTTGTATCAAATTTATCCGGATTGGACACGATGATATCCTTTTCCAGAATACCCATATAATCCCCTTCACGGATTTCCATACCCTCAAAGGTCGTATCCTTGATAGCATAGGTTACCTGTCCAGTTTTCACAAGTGCAATCGCATCATTCATTTCGGACAGATTCATATCGAAATCCACTTCCGGATTGAACATAATACATGCGCTCAGTCCCTGTGGAATCGTCTTGGTCGGAATAACCTCCACATGCTGATCCTCACATACCGTAGCTGCCTGCTGTGCCGCAAGTACGATATTGGAATTGTTAGGCAGAATAAAGATATGCTCTGCATTCACCTTTTCGATGGCCTGTACGAAATCCTCGGTAGAAGGATTCATCGTCTGTCCGCCACTGATAACATAATCAGCACGAAGCTCTGTAAACATTTCCTTTAAGCCGTCTCCCGCCGCAACTGTGATAATTGCATATTTACTCTTTGGAAGCTGTGGTTCCTCTTCCTTTTCAACTGCAGCATTCATCATGATATTCTCATGCTGCTCCTGCATATTTTCCACCTTCAGCTTGACAAATTCACCATACCGCTGTCCCATATTCAAGGCATCTCCCGGTGTCAGTGTGTGGACGTGTACCTTTACGATATCATCATCCTGAACACAGACGATGGAATTTCCGATGCTTGCCAGAGAATCACGCAGAGATTCTTCTTTGAAATTTTTCATGCCGCGCTCGGATAGGCGGACAATGAACTCTGTACAATATCCAAATTCTTCGCTTTCCATAGAGGCCTGCACACCCTCGCTGGACTCAGAAGTCTCTTCCCTTTGAATTACGACACCCTTCATTGCGGAAAGGAAGCCCTCAAAAATGGTTACCAGCCCAGCACCGCCGCTGTCCACAACGCCAACTTCCTTCAACACAGGCAACAGCTCCGGTGTGCGGATCAAGGATTCCTTTGCTTCCTCCACCATCTTCTCCATGACCTGTGTCACGGTTACATCCTGTGTGGATGTCGCATATGCATACGTATAATCAGCAGCCTCACGTACAACGGTCAGAATGGTTCCTTCCACCGGACGCATAACTGCCTTATATGCTACGCGGGAGCCCTGTACCAGCGCATTCGCCAGCTGAAATCCATTGATTTCCTTCATGCCCTCCACGCCCTGATAAAGACCGCGGAAAATCTGTGAGGTGATAACACCGGAATTACCGCGTGCTCCCATCAGCAGTCCCTTGGACAATACCTTGGCAATTTCACAGACATCATCACTCGGACAAGCCAGCGCATCCTGCACACCGGCATTGAATGTCAAAGACATATTGGTTCCCGTATCACCATCCGGTACCGGGAACACGTTTAAAGCATCGATTTCACTGAATTTGTTAGACAGCAGATTCGCTCCGCTGGCCAGCATATCCTTAAATAAACTTCCGTTAATTGTCTCCATATGCATAACCCTACTTCATAACCTTTACATCCTGCACATAGACATTCACTTTTTTGAACTCCAGTTCCAGGGATTTTTCAAGCATATATTTCACACGTTGCTGCACTTCGTAAACAATCTCGCTGATTTTTACTCCATGAGACACTACGATGTACAGATCCAGCTCCAGATGATCCTCCTTCTGGCGAACCATAACACCTTTTGCGTAATTTTCTTTCTTTAACAGTTCTGCAATGCCGTCCTTCAGAAATTTCTGAGAAGCCATACCGACTACCCCATAGCATTCTGTCACAACACCGCCTGCCAATGAAGCAATGGCATCAATGGAAATTTCAATATTTCCATACTGTGTACTTTTAGAGATTGACATAATATTCCTCCTTACATCTTATTTATTATACCAAAAACCGCGTGGATTTCCAAGAATATTCCTTCTTTTCTTGCACCTTATTCTTTTTTACTGCAATTTTCGTTATGTATGGAATGGGTGGCGGCATCCGGCCATAAACAGACATTGCTTTTTTTCAGACGCTTCAGCGTTCCCAAATAATCATTTAAAAGCGGCATGGATTCATAGGATGTGAATATCGTATTCCCATCCTGCATAATGATTTTCACCATGTGCTTATCATAGGACGTTTCATACGGCACCATTTCCGAGATCATCGCTACAATGGATGCATCCACCTTCTGCTTACCGCCAAAGCTCTTGGCAAGCTTTTTCCGCTCCGCTGCAGAAAAACCGTCCACCAGCGGATAGTGAACAATCGTATCCAGCATAGCACTGCCAATCTCCATACTGCTGCCATCGTTCACCAATGCATAGTTTTTCCCGTTATCGATATAATATCCGACAATGCTTTTTTCTTTAATTTCAATGGATATCGTTCCATCCATTCCCTTATGTACTACAGCATCCTCAATCAATCCATCCTTTTCTAGCTTCCATTCCAGATAGATGCGCGGGATGATGATATAGCGGCTGTCATAGGTCAGCCCTGCCTTTTGAAGAACCATCTGCTTGGTATAGAAGGAGTTTCCTTTTACATCCAGTGATTTCACCTTTGAAAAATCACTGACAAAGTACAATGTGGCAAGTATTCCCGCAAGCAGAAGAATCAACAGGCGTTTCTTCCGTTTTTTCTTCCTGCGTTTTTTTTTCTTATTCTGAAGGGCTAAATACTTTGCTTCGACATCATCATAAAGAAGGTCGTTTATATCTTCCAATTAAACCGCTCTACTTCCGTAATCAGTTCCACACCGAAACGCTTTCGTACTTCCTTCTGAATGACTTCTACCAGCTGTATGACATCCTCTGCCCTTGCATTGTCTTCATTAACGATAAAATTTGCATGCTTTTCCGATACCATGGCACCGCCGACCCTTGTGCCGCGCATACCGATTTCTTCAATCAGCTGCCATGCCTGATAATCCTTCGGATTGCGGAACATACTGCCGGCACATGGCTTATCCAGCGGCTGAGAGGACATGCGGCGTTTACGTCGGGAATCCATCAGATCGCGTATTTCCTTCTGATCGCCCTTTTCCAGCTGCAGCCGTGCACCCAAAATGATCCAGTCACGATGGCTCTGGAAAATGGAATGACGGTATGCGTATTCCAGCTCCTCGGCACGCATAACGACGATGGAGCGCTCCTTCAGCACATAAACCTCTTTGAGGATTTGTGAGATATCGCTTTTATACGCTCCGGCATTCATAAAGACAGCGCCTCCCAGCGTCCCCGGAATACCACTGGCAAATTCCAGACCGCTGAAGGAATTTTTCATTGCCTCATGGGCAAGCATGATGATACTCGCACCCGCCTGGACAAGACAGGAGCCTTCCTCTTCAAAGAAAAAATCAGTAAAATAGCGATCAAGACAAAGGATCGCCCCTTCATAATCATCATCGCTGCAAAGAATGTTGCTGCCCTTTCCAAAAATTCTGTGCGGGATAGCTTCCTCGTTTAAAATATCCAGTATCCGAAGCAGGCACAGCTCATCCTTTGGATATATAAAATATTTGCACGTCCCGCCAATGCGAAAGGTTGTGCGCTTTGACAGCGGCACCCGGCATTCCACATCGCCATAGGACTGTAATTTCGTTTCTATATTCATTTATGTTCACCTTTTCATTTCATCACACCAGTTCAGTATATCCTCACTTGCATGCGGTTTTCCAAGCGCCAGCGCTGCACTGTGCATGGAGGCACGCAGCACATCATCCGACATAATTCTGTCGATCTGCGATGACAGCACCTCTGCATTCAAATCCTTTTCCTCAATCATGACAGCCGCCTTGTTATCAACGAGTACACTGGCATTGTAAAACTGATGGTTATGGGCAACGTATGGACTCGGGACTAATATACTCGGCGTTCCAAGTGCAGTGATTTCCGCTGCTGTCGTTGCACCGGCACGACAGACAATCAGATCAACCTGTGCCATAATATCCAACTGCTTTACATAATCGACGACCTTCACATGCGGAGCATGGATCTGTTTTCGCATTTTCTCGTAATTGTTTTTTCCAGTTACAAACAGAATCTGATACGTATCACGCACAGCCGGCAATGCATCCTTCATGATGGCATTGACCGATGTGGAGCCAAGCGATCCCATAACAACCAGGATCAGCGGCTTGTTCAGTGTCAGACCAAGCGATAAAAAGTAGTCCCTGTCAAATACGGCATGGACTGCATTGCTTGCGCGGGGATTTCCAAGCAGCCTGGTTTTTTCTCTGCCGAATTCCTCAAAGCATTTTTCATAACAAATCACGATCGCATCCATATATTTTGCGACCATTTTATTAGAAACTCCGACAATGGAGTTTTGTTCATGGATCATGGTAGCTACATGCTTGTGGTGTGCTGCCAGCATAACGGGCGCACTCACATAGCCTCCAAAACCAATCGCGATATCCGGTTTAAATTCATCAATGATTCTGCAGGCTTTCCGGTAACAGCTCATCATCAGCAGCAGTGCCTTGCACTTGTTGAAGACATTTCCTGTCAGTCCGCTGGCATGCAGACCCTGAAAGGCGTAACCATGGGATGGCACTTCACTGGCCTCCATTCGATCATCGTTTCCTACAAACAATATTTCAATATCCCCATAGCGTTTTTTTGCGGCATCCGCAAGCGCGAGGGCAGGATAGATATGACCTCCGGTTCCTCCAGTGGCAATCAGCATTCTCATGTAATCACTCCTTGTTTTTTATTATACCATAGGAAGGCATTGAACTGTGCAGTAAATTTCACGTTTTTCAGCTTTCATTTGCAATACTCATCAACAGCCCCATACTGCCCATCATTACAATCAAAGAGCTTCCCCCATAGGAAATAAAGGGCAGTGTGATCCCGGTAACCGGAAATAAGCCGACAACGACTCCCAGATTGATCATCACCTGAATAGCGAACAGTGAAATCAAACCGATAGCAATATAGCACAGATATGGATCCGCACAGCCCTTCGCAATTTTCACTCCCTGATAGATGACCATCAGAAACAGAGTAATCAGCAAGCAGCAGCCGATAAAGCCAAATTCCTCCGCAAAGATTGCAAAGATGAAATCCGTCTGCGGCTCCGGCAGATAGAAATGCTTCTGCATGCTGTTATCAAAGCCGACACCCAGAATTCCTCCCGGGGAAATGGCAAACAGCGACTGAATAATCTGAAAGCCAGCACCAAGGGGATCCTTCCATGGATCGATGAAGGAGGTGATACGGGCCAGACGGTAGGGAGCGGATATAATCAAGCCGCCCAGTCCGGCAGCACCCAGCATCCCCACTCTTACAAAATAGGAAAGCGGAGAATCGGCAGCCAGTACCATGACAACGATGGAACAGACCATGACCATGCCGCTTCCGAAATCGGGCTGCAGCAGAATCAGACCGAAGCCCAGCATTACCAGAAAGGCCGGAAACAGCAAATCCCGCTTAAAGGTCTTGATACGGTATCGTTTTGCCAGAAAATCCGCAACATAAATAATGATGGCAATTTTGAAAAACTCAGATGGCTGTATCAGAAAGGAGCCGATACCAAACCAGCTGCGGCTTCCGTTTCGCTGTATGCCAAGCCCTGGAATCAGCACCAGAATCAGTGCAATCACACACAGAACAAACAGCTTCTTTCCATATTTACGCAGCTTGATCAGTGAAATGCGGCTTGCCGCATACATGACAAATACACCAATCAGTGCAAATACCGCCTGTCTGCTCATAAAATAGGACGCATCCTGAAACTTTGCGGCCGCCCATACACGGGAGGAGCTTCCTACCATGATAACGCCGATGACTACCAGCAGCAGAATCAGCATCGTGAGGGTTCTGCATTTTCTGGAAAACATAACTACCACCTCTGACACAGTGTATGCGAACAGGAAATAAAGTAGTACCTGATGAAGCAGTCTGAAAAGGATTGCAATATCGTACATTTGCTATACACTGCCATACAAAGTGAACTATAATTTTGAAGAACAGCCTTATAAAAAGCATAGGGCATCAGCTCCCCTACCCGCGCACAAGGCAGTATGTAGCACTTTAAGCTGACTGCAGCCATAATGTTAATGAAGATGTTAATAAACAAACAAAGCAACATCTAAATAAAACAAATAGATGTTGCTTTGCTTTTGCTTTTAACTTAAGGACATTGCTATTCTGCCGGCTTTTCTTTGTATTTGCCCTCCAGAATATCATCCTCGATATGCACCTTGCGAAGATTGACAGTGCCAAAGACACAGGATACATCCACACTAAGATCCTGGGAGCCCTCCGGATGATGCTCCACCCTTGTATTTCCGAATATATTTTCACTTTTCACACGGTAATGTATCTGATCACTGACAAGCAGATCGATACTTCCAAACACCGCCTCCAGCTTTACATAGCTGCATTCACGCAAATCCGCATCCGCCAGATCAATCACCTGCGAACCGAATACACTTTCCGCCTTCACAGAATACACAATTCCCTTTGCATGCACCCGCTTGTTTCCAAAATAGGTCGCAGAGCGCAGATCACGCCGGGTATCCTCCTCATGAAGCAGTGAGTCCCCATGCCTCAGCTTTAAAAAACTGTCACCGATGATCATACGGCAGCCAAGCAAAATCAAAGCGACTGCCACGATCATCCCCCATGTCAGACGAAAGCTGATCCAGTCATTCGCACTGCACAGCAGATATGCTCCCAGTAAAAATACAAGGCTGTTTCCGAAATGCAGGCCATCCTCAAAGAAGCTGAACACTGCCGGCACAAGCAGAAACAGTGTCCACCAGCCAGGGAAAAAGACAGAGAAATCCCACCAGTCCATAGCAGCACCCAGATATCCGATTCCCACTGCCAGAAACAGCAGTCCGATGATTTTTGATTTGATATGCATTTGCATAAAGCATACTCCTTTTCCTGCCGCCTTTTCGCAGCATATGTTCATTTATGTCATTACTTCTTTATTTTTTATACGTACCATTCCATTTCACAAGTCTGGCATGCAGCAGATAACGCAGCTCACTTGGCTGTCCGTTTCGCTCATAGGAACAGGTGCTTAAAGATACGATACGATCACTGCCCTTCACCATAATGTCGCGCTTGAAATCCGATAAGCCCTTTACCATATCCACATAGGCGGTAAAATCCGCATCATCCGCATACTGTATACGGTAGGAATCACTGGTCGCTGTAGTAGAATACATACTGAAGATTTCACAGCGGTAATTCTGCTGCTCTGTAAAGATATACAAGTATGGATGCTTTTCAAAAAACTCCTGCTCCTTAAAATTCTCCAACTCCGCAAACATGGTGCCGTGCTTGACATTATGACCGTAAATGATCGTGTTGCGGTCTTGAAAGGAATTGTTCGCATTGGCATCCATAAAAATAGCCCCTGCATAATTTTCCTTCTTCTCAAAGGTATGGTTCAGATAATAGGAATTATCACTTCCCTGTACGATCGGATAGGAAATATCCGTATCCGGTATTAAAATCCATCCGACAACCTCCGGATTTTTCTCCTTTAGCGCCTTCCAGTCGATTGTGAATGCTTCCTTTTCCGGATTTTTCGGTACCTTCGCAATCTGTTGCACTGCATCCTTTTCCTTTCCCTCCTGATAGTTCAGGTAATAAATACTGACCAGCTTATACGCGGAAAACAGAAATACGACAAGAGCGATCAGGAATAGAATATCATATATGATTTTTTTTGTCTTTGACATGGGCTTCTTCATATTGCTTCCTCCGTTGCTGCACTCATTTTATCATAGATTATACAAAATTACTATCCATACGGAATTTGTTTGACAAGCAAAGAAAACTGTCCTATACTTCATTTAGACAGTTATCGAAATGAAAGAGGTGATGCTATGGGATTTCAGGAAACCTTTAAGGCGCTGTCCGATCCAACGCGCAGAGAAATTATAAATCTGTTAAAGGATGGCAAGCTTCGCGCCGGAGATATCGTAGCGCATTTTCCAAGCACGAATGCCACAATTTCCCATCATCTCTCCATTTTGAAAAAGGCAGATCTGATTACGGATGAAAAGAAGGGAAAATACATTTATTATGAGCTGAATACCAGTGTGATTGATGAAATCATCGGCTGGATCACGTCCCTGAAAGGAGAAGATGTATGAAAAAACAGACAATCGCTGTAAGCGTCATTATCCTGATAACGCTTATACTGTGTATCGCGGCACTGCCCGTTCTGCCTGCACAGATTCCGATTCACTGGGATGCCTCGGGAAGAATCGACAACTGGTGTGATAAAGCATTTCTGCTTCTGTTCCCTGTCCTTCAAGCGGCAATAGCGCTCGGCATGAAGCAGGTGCAGCGCATCGATCCTCACCGTGACAACTACAAGCGCTTTGCATCCACCTGTCATGTATTTGTTATGGTGCTCATCCTGCTCGTATTCGGTTTGTGTCTGCTTACTGTCATATCCGCATGGAATCCAAATGCCTTGAATGTCCCGATGGCGATTACGCTGGGTGTTGGACTGCTGTTTGCTGTTATGGGAAATCTGATGCCAAAGCTTCGTCAAAATTACTTTATCGGCATCAAAACCCCCTGGGCGCTGGAGGATGAGGAAAACTGGCGAAAAACGCACCGCATGGCAGGCCGTTTGTGGTTTGGTGCCGGCATTGTCATGATGCTGTTCAGCCTGCTTCCAAAGGAGCTGCTGATGCTAGCTGTATTGTGCATAGCCGTTACGATTGCAGGCTTGCCCTATGTGTATTCATATTCGCTGTTTCGCAACAAGCGGACGAAAGGAGAAAAAAATGATTGAAATTAAGCATGTAACAAAAATATACGGGGGTACCCACAAGGCTGTGGATGATATTTCCCTAACGATACCAACCGGTGAAATCATCGGCTTTATCGGCCCCAATGGAGCCGGTAAAACAACAACGATCAAAATGATTACCGGTGTACTCAATCCAGATGAAGGAGAAATTCTGATCAATGGAAAAAATATTGTCAGGGAGCCGCTGGAAGCAAAAAAGGAATTCGGTATCGTGCCGGACAATGCCGATATCTTCCTTCGTTTAAAGGGGCTTGAGTACTTGAATTTCATGGGGGATATTTATGAGGTTGAAAGCAATGTGCGCAGACAGCGCATTCAGGAACTTGCGGAAACCTTTGAAATGAAGGATGCCCTAAATGACCGTATGCTATCCTATTCTCATGGAATGCGTCAGAAAATCGTCATTATGGGAGTGCTGCTTTCCGATCCGAATGTATGGATTCTGGATGAGCCGATGACCGGGCTTGATCCACAATCATCCTTTTCCCTAAAGGAAATGATGAAAGAGCATGCACGTAAGGGAAATACTGTATTCTTCTCCACCCATGTACTGGAGGTGGCAGAGCGTTTATGCGACAAGGTCGCGATCATTGATAAGGGACGCATCGTGTTCTTTGGCACACTGGAGGAGCTGAAGCAGCTGCATCCGCAGTGCGATTCTCTGGAAGCACTCTTTATGGAGGTTATCGCCCATGCATAAATATCTCTCTCTGACACGGGTACTGCTAAAGAACTCTTTGGGGATGATGAGCGATGGAAAATCCAGGAAGGCGCTGAATACCGTATTGTATATTGTTCTTGCAATCTGTATGATTCCATTGAGCTTTACGCTGTACATGATGTTTGATGCCGCTATGACACAGCTGCTTCCCCTGCAGCAGGAGGGAGCTGTTCTGGCACTGGGCTTTCATATCTCCTCCCTTGTGACCTTTTTGTTTTCGATTTTCCTGATTCCCTCTATATTTTATTTCAGTAAGGACTCTGAAACACTGCTCGCACTCCCCTTACCTCCACAAACGATTTTAAGTGCTAAATTCAGTGTGTGCCTGGTATATGAGTATGCCTTTACCCTCATTGTATGCGTGCCGCTTTTTCTGGCCTATGCCAATCATGCACAGATCAGTATCGTCTATATCCTGTTTGCAATCCTGCTCTTCATGAGCCTGCCAATCTATCCGCTTGTGCTTTCCAGCATCATCACCATGCTGCTGATGCGCTTTGTCCCATTTTTCAAAAACCGTGACCGTTTCAATATGATCGCCGGAATCCTTTCCATCGTATTCGCCTTCAGCTTCAGCTTTCTGATGAATTCGTCCACGATGACAAATGATCCCAATGCGCTGATCACTATGCTCGTACAGGGGCATAATTCCATGATTTCTCTGTTTTCTAGGATTTTCCCTGCGATTCCCTTTGCGGCGAATGCTGTGATTGACGGTGATGCTGTTTCCCTAGTCATCTATCTGCTTATCACGGCGGCTGCACTTGGCGTACTGGTCCTACTGGGAAGATGGCTGTACTTCAAGGGTGCTATCGGCTTCAGTGAAACCAAGAGCTCACGCAAGGCGCTTTCCGCAAAGGATTACAGCCGTGTCCTGCGGCACAGTAAGGTGCGTACCTATCTGATCAAGGAAATGCGTTTACTCATCCGTACGCCGGTATATGCCTTAAACTGTATTGGAATGTGCCTGCTGATGCCCATCATGCTACTCGTTATTTTCCTGACAACGGATACAGACACACTGCTGCAGCAGCTCCCGGATATCACACCGTATCTTGACGGTAAGCTGCCCTATGCAATCCTGGCAGGTATGGCAATCGGATTTCTTTTCAGCAATCTGAATCTGATATCCGCAACCGCCATATCCCGTGAGGGAACGAATCTTTCCTTTATGAAATATATTCCCATGACCTTGAAGGAACAGCTTCATGCCAAGGTTCTCAGCGGTATCCTCATGTCAGTTGTCAGCATGCTGCTTACCATGCTTTGCATCTATTATCTGCTGCCGATATTCCCGCTCTTCTGGTATCTGCTCGCTGCCGCTTCCTCCCTTATTACTATCGTTCTTGGCAATTATGCGAGTCTGGCGCTGGATATCCTTCACCCCAAGCTGGTATGGGAACAGGAGGCCGCCGCGGTAAAGCAGAATATGTCCGGCATCGTGTCCATGCTGGCAGGCATGGCGATGATGGTTGTGACGGCTGCCTTGCTCTTTGTGCTTCCATCTGATTTTTTACCTGCAGGTACTGCAGGCATGGTAATTGTATGTTTGGCTTTAGATGTGGTATTCTATATGCGACTTGATCATTTCGCAAAAAAGCGCTTTGATCAGCTATAGGAGTGAATATTATGAAAAAAATTATCATTTATTTTGGTGATCAGACAGATAAGCAGGCGGTTGTGGAACAGGTGCTTGATCAGCTTAATGCCGATTACCGCGTACTTCAGGATCATGAGCTGGGACAGCGGGTAGGTACACTGCTCGGCCTTGACGGGTTCACAAAAACTCCTGCCACCACCAACACACATCACAGCATTGACCTCATGCTGTTTGAAGAAGCAGCGGATGAGGATATTCTGCAGCTGAATACGCTGCTGCAGGCGGCTGGAACGGAAATGAAGCGCAAGGCGATGCTGACCGAACATAACAGGCACTGGAGATTCCATGACCTGTTAACGGAAATTGAACGGGAGCACACTTATTTTCAAATGGTTGATGCCATCCGCACGCTGCTCGTACAAAGTAGTGAGCTCATCATCGAAGATTACACACCAGCCTCATGGAGCGCCTATGAAAAGGCTTTTTATCAGGCATATGACTGTATAAACAAGGAGTGCAGTCTGGAAGAGATAAGTACAGCTTATCATGCATTGTCCGATGCTAAAAAACAGTTACAGCGAAACGAATAAGAAATATAGAAAAGAGCAGCCTGTTATGTAGGTTCACAAGACTTACACCGGGCTGCTTTTTATCTGATGCGTATCCTTCAGCTATGCAATGCACAGGGGAAAGTGGAGAAGATTGTTAGTCTGTTTTCAGTTGACGCCTATCCTGCACGCTCAGTTGCTTTGCATTTGCATAATACGCTTACCGGTATCCGTCCCGTCATATATCCATACAGAAGGGCGGTATTGTTTTTTTGTATATGCTGCGTTATCCCTGCACATAGCTAACCGTAAGGCTGCATTTCGCGAGCTGTTCGTTTGTTCATGCTTCCTTTTATAAAAACTGCTTTACCAAACAACTGCATATTGTCTCACTACCCTGAAAATGTCGACGTATCCCATATCGTTCAGTTGTACTGAAAACAATCATATGGTCTTATACAGCATACCGATACTATAGATACTAAAAAAATCTGTATCCACACGGAAATCATGTGGTATACAGACTTTTTTTAAACCTCCTCAAACTGAGAATTGTAAAGCTGTGTATAGAAGCCGTCCGCTTTCATTAAATCTTCATGGTTACCGGCCTCGACAATGTCTCCATCCTTCATGACCAGAATCAGATCTGCATCACGAATCGTAGACAGACGGTGTGCGATAACAAAGCTGGTACGGTTTTCCATCAGTCTCTCCATACCCTTCTGAATCAGTACCTCAGTACGGGTATCAACAGAGGATGTTGCCTCATCCAGAATCAGCACCTTAGGGTCGGCAAGGAAGGCACGTGCTATTGTCAGCAGCTGCTTCTGTCCCTGTGAGATATTGCTGGACTCCTCATTGATCATCGTATCATAGCCATGATCCAGTGTACGGATGAAGTGATCGACATACGCAGCATCTGCAGCCGCGATGACCTCCTCATCGGTGGCATGTAAACGGCCGTAGCGCAGATTTTCCATAACAGTACCGTTGAACAGCCAGGCATCCTGCAATACCATACCGAATAAGGCACGCAAATCACTTCTTCGCATATCGGTTGTCTTGATACCGTCAATATAAATGCTGCCACTGTTCAGCTCATAGAACCGCATGAGCAGCTTAACGATTGTCGTTTTACCGGCACCGGTAGGCCCGACAATGGCAATTTTCTTACCCGGCTTGATATACATGGAGAAATCATTGATGATGATTTTATCCGGTGTATAGCCGAAATGTACGTTTTCAAAGGTAACCTGTCCCTTGATATTCGTTTTGCCCTCTGCATCGAAGACCTCAACAGGCGTTGCTGTTTCCTTGATTTCTTCCTCCTCAGCAAGAAATTCAAAGACACGCTCCGCTGCTGCTGCAGTGGACTGCAAAACATTCATGGTCTGTGCAACCTGGGAAATCGGGTTGTTGAAGTTACGGACATACATAATAAAGGATTGAATATCTCCAATTTCAATGATTCCATTCATTGCCAGATATCCACCAAGGATACAGACACCGACATATCCGATATTTCCAACGAACATCGCAATCGGCTGCATCAGACCGCTCAGAAACTGAGATTTCCATGCGGATTCGTACAGCTCATCATTATATTGCCCAAACTGGGCGATACTTTTTTCTTCCCCGTTGAAGGCTTTCATGACGATATGACCACTGTACATTTCTTCAATATGTCCATTGACATTTCCCAAGGAGCGCTGCTGCTTCGCAAAATATTTCTGGGAATGCTTAACAACCGTTGTCACCAGGAATAAAGACAATGGAATAACAACCAGCGCCATCAGGGTCATCTGCCAGCTGATGGACAGCATCATAACAAGGAAGCCGATGATTTGGACGATCGAGGTGATCATCTGTGCCAGTGACTGGCTCAGTGTCTGCTGTACCGTATCGATATCATTTGAGAAGCGTGACAGCACCTCTCCATGAGACTGCTTATCAAAATAGGAGAATGGCAATACATCGATTTTTGCGGCCATGGTTTTACGCAGATTGAAGGATACCTTCTGTGCGACGCCTGCCATCATCCAGTTCTGAATGAAGTTGCATAAGGTGGATACCACATAGATAGCAACCAGAAACAGCAGTATTTCCGCAATACGGTCAAAATTGATCGTTCCAGAGCCTGCAATTTTTGCAGTAAATCCGCTTACTAGCTCGGTCGTTGCCTTTCCAAGAATTTTTGGCCCGACGACCATAAAAATCACAGATAGAACAGCAAACAGCATGGATACAATAATATTTAGATAATACGGACGCATATAAGCAATCAGCTGCTTCATGGTTCCCTTAAAATTTTTCGCTTTTTCTGTGGGAGCTCCCGGGCCTCTGCGCCCCATCGGCCCTCTTTTCGGTGCATGTGAAGAACGGCTTTCCTTACTCATTTTCCAGTTCCTCCTTTGATAATTGGCTGTATGCGATTTCCTTGTAGACATCGCATGTCTTCATCAGTTCCTCATGGGTACCGATGCCGGCAACCTGTCCCTTATCCAGCACGACAATGCGTTCTGCATGCATGATACTGGATATACGCTGAGCCACCAGCAGTACCGTGCTTCTGGTTTCCTGACACAGCTCATTCAGTGCCTTTCTCAATCTGGCATCCGTCTTGAAGTCCAGTGCTGAGAAGGTATCATCAAAGATATAGATTTCCGGTTTTTTAATCAGAGCTCTGGCAATGGATAAACGCTGCCGCTGACCGCCGGACACATTGGTACCGCCCTGGGCGATCGGTGTTTCAAAGCGCTCAGGCTTTTCATCGATAAAATCAATAGCCTGTGCAATGGATGCAGCCTCTTCCATTTCCGCCTGTGTCGCATCCTCCTTCGCATACAGCAGATTGGTCGCAATCGTTCCGGTAAACAAAGACCCCTTCTGCGGTACGTAACCGATTTTTTCACGCAGTGTGTGCTGGGATACCTTACGGATATCTACACCATCCACGATGATCTCCCCCTCGGTTACATCGAAGAACCTTGGGACCAGATTGATAATCGTAGACTTTCCGCTGCCGGTACTTCCGATAAAGGCAGTGGTTTCTCCCGGCTTTGCAGTAAAGCTGATATTGTGAAGAACATCCTCCTCAGCACCCGGATAGCGGAAGCTGACATTTTTAAATTCGATATATCCGCGTTTTGTCCCGTCAAATTCCAATGCCTGCTGCGGATCATTGATACTGGTATCCGTATGCAGCACTTCCATAACACGGATAGCTGCAGCGCTTGCTCTTGGCAGCATGATGGAAATCATCGTAATCATCATAAATGCCATGATGATCTGCATGGAATACTGGATAAACGCCATCATATCGCCGACCTGCAATGCACCGGAATCAATCTGATGGGAACCAACCCATACGATCAGAATTGACGCACAGTTCATAATCAGCATAACGGTCGGCATCAGACATGCCATAGCACGTGACGTAAACAGGTTCGTTTTCAAAATATCGCCATTTGCATTTTCAAACTTTTCACTTTCACATTTCTGATTGTTGAAGGCGCGGATAACCGGCATACCGTCAATAATTTCACGTACGACAGAATTCAGCTTGTCCATCAGCTTCTGCAGCTTTTTGAACTTCGGCATGACGAAGGCAAAGGCCACCATCATCACACTCAGAATCAGGACAACGACTAAAGCGATGATCCATGTCATGGACACATTGGCATTTACCACCTTGATTACAGCTCCGATACCGATAATCGGCGCATAGATAACGATACGCATGATCATAACCAGAGCCATCTGAATCTGCTGGACATCATTGGTCGTACGGGTAATCAGCGTATTCGTAGAAAATTTATTAAACTCCGCACTGGAGAAATGTTCAACCTTGTTGAATACATCCTTACGCAGGTTTCTGGATACACCTGCCGCAACACGGCTTGCCAGGAAGCCGACCGCTACGGCTGCTGCTGCAGAGCCCAGTGCGACCGCAAGCATCATAAGACCGTGCTGAATTAGATAGCTATACTGTATGGCATCCACATCGACACCGATCGCCTTATATTCACTACGAACATAGGCGGCATTCGCTGTATCCGCTGTATCACTGCCCATAGCATCTGTCACCTTGTTCATCTGCTGCTTCATATCCTGAAGCTTTTCAGAAGGCATGGTTTCCAATACGGTAAAAATATCCATTCCCTTCGGCAGACTGCTCAGCAGCTTCATCATTTCCTTTTGCTCATCTGACAGCTGCTTACTGGAGGCTGTTTTTCCGCTTTTAGCCTCTGCCATGCTCTGCTCCAGACCCATGACAGTTGTTTCCGCCTTGCGCAGCGCTTCCTTGATATTGTCTCTTGTAGCACTGTCTACATCCTTTAACTCATAGACAGTTTCTTTTTTCAGAATCGGATATGCTTCCTTCTGATCCGCAGTTGCCTGCGCACTTGTGATTCTTGTATAATTATCTGTAAAAACCTTTTGTTCCTTTTCATCCATGAACAGAACCAGCTTTTTCACTTCGCTTTCACGAATTACATTCGGGACACCATCTTCCACACCACCGGAGACGATACCGACATCCACAATACTGGACATATAGTCCGGCATGGCCAGCTCACACATCGCCTGTGTAAACAGCAATGCAACAATCGCCAGAACCGATAGGAAAAACGGCTTCAGATATTTACCTAATTTCGTCATTTCTGTTCTCCTTCCTCAAGCTTTTCTTTGCGTTTGTGGGAATGTGCCAGTGCCTTTTCCAAAATACGGACAAGTGCGTTGGCATCCTCCTCACCGAGTTCCTCAATGAATTCAACAAGACGCTGTGTCATAAAGGCTTCACAGTTCTTCATCATCTGCCGGGCTTCCTCGCTTACCTGAATATAGACGCTTCTGCGATCCGTATCCAAAAGAATCCGTTCCACCCACCCTTTTTTCTCAAACTGTTTGATAATTTGCGAAATAGCAGCAGGCGTCACCTGAAAATAATCACTGAGATCACTCATTTTCACCAGATTGCCGTCATTGAGCTTCATAATGGCATCCAGCACCATAATATCCCGGTGCTTCATTTTTGGATGATCCTCTTTTTTCAGCAGACTGTCTCTACGAAACATGTAGAACAGATGTGTAACCTTCCGGACGATATCCATCTCATCCATTGTATCACCTCTTCAATTAGTTAAGTAACTTAATAATTAACTACCTTAACTATTATATTCAAAAACGTATCCGTGTCAACTACAATGCAGCAC
>OAVH01001040.1_pt1 | contig 17271 bp, 20 predicted proteins | sample 1495281 | NCBI WGS metagenome assembly OAVH01 (sample SAMEA2580082, study PRJEB22360) | human gut metagenome | biome: human gut; feature: human-associated habitat; material: faeces | place: Denmark | collected 2008/2010
CCGCCAATGTGCCTCTGGGAGCGCAGACCGGCGCTACGCCCGACGGACGTCTGGCCCATACCCCGGTGGCGGATGGTGTTTCCCCAACCGCGGGCAAGGATGTGAACGGGCCGACGGCTACGGCCAATTCCGTTTCCAAGCTGGATCATGGCATTGCCTCCAACGGAACGCTCCTTAACCAGAAATTCCACCCCTCCGCCCTCAGCGGCGATGAAGGACTGAATAATTTCGTGGCTCTTATCCGTTCCTATTTTGACCAGAAGGGCAGCCATATGCAGTTCAATGTGGTGGATAAAAATACCCTGATTGACGCACAGAAGCACCCGGAGAATTACAAGCATCTGGTCGTGCGAGTGGCGGGCTACAGCGCCCTGTTTACCACGCTGTCACGCTCCCTTCAGGATGATATTATCCGCAGGACGGAGCAGGGCTTCTGAGAAAAGAAGAAAAGAGGAATAAACGATGGACTACCTGGACACAACAGGCCGGATTTTCGACATACAAAGATATTCCATCCATGACGGCAGGGGAATCCGCACCATTGTATTTTTAAAAGGCTGTGTACTTCGGTGCCGGTGGTGCTGCAATCCGGAATCCCAGGAATATGCGGTGCAGACCATGATGGTACAGGGTAAACCGAAAATCATCGGCGAAGATGTAACTGTCCGTCAGGTCATGGAAACCGTGGTAAAGGACCGGCCGTACTACAGACGTTCCGGCGGCGGCCTCACGCTTTCCGGCGGAGAAAGCCTCTGCCAGGCGGAATTTGCAGCGGCGCTGCTTCGGGCGGCCAAGGAAGAGGGAATCAACACAGCGATGGAAAGCATGGCCTGCGCTCCCATGGAAACCATAGAAAAGCTTTTGCCCTGGCTGGATCAGTATCTGATGGATATCAAGCATATCAACAGTGCAAAGCATACGGAGTTTACCGGCAAAGGGAACGAACTGATGCTGGAAAACGCCAGGAAGGTGGCGCAGAGCGGTAAAACAGAGCTGATTATCCGCGTCCCCGTAATTCCCACCTTTAATGATACGGAGAGGGAAATTGAGGAAATCGCCCGGTTTTCAGATGCGCTTCCCGGCGTGAAGCGCATCCATCTCTTGCCTTACCACAGGCTGGGACAGGATAAATATGACGGACTGAACCGGGAATATCTCATGAAGGATATCCTGCCTCCCACCAATGAGCATATGGCGCAGCTGAAACGCACGGTGGAGCGCGTAAGCAGCCTGGAATGCCATATCGGCGGATGACGGAAGGAAAAATGGAGGCACGCAGTACATGAATTTTCAACAATATGATTCTGAAAAAAAACAGAGAATCGTGCAGGAGCTGGTTCCGGGAAAACAGATAACGCTGGCCCATATCATTGCCAATCCTGACGGTGAGCTGTACGAAAAGCTGGGACTTGACCCGAAGGTGGAGCTGAACCGGGCGGCCATCGGCATCATGACGGTAACCCCTGCGGAGACAGCGATTATCATGGCGGACATTGCCATCAAATCTTCCGGCGTGGATCTGGGCTTTGTGGACCGCTTCAGCGGCTCCCTCATTGTGACCGGCACAGTTTCCCAGGTGGAGGCATCCACCACGGCGATTCTGGAATATACGGAGAATAAGCTGGGCTATGAGGTCTGCAGCATAACAAGAACATGAAAAAAATAATACTTATCGGCAGGAGCGGCGCGGGAAAGACAACGCTGACACAGGCGCTGAAGGGCGAAGAAATCAAATATCATAAAACGCAGTATGTGAATTATTTTGAATGCATCATAGATACGCCCGGAGAATATGCCCAGACCCATGAGCTGGGTTACGCGCTGGCGCTCTATTCCTATGAAGCGGATGTGGTGGGACTTCTTCTGGCGGCCACGGAGCCCTATTCCCTGTATCCGCCTAACATAACCTGCATGGTGAACCGGGAAGTGGTGGGAATTGTAACCCAGATCAATGACCCGAAGGCGAACCCGGAGCGATCGGCCAGATGGCTGCGGCTGTCCGGCTGTAAAAAGATTTTTTTCGTGGATTCCAAGGCCGGAACCGGAGTTTCGGATATCCTGGATTATCTGAATGAGGAACAGACAGAAGAAATACATACAAACAACAAAAACAACAACTGAAAAACCTATAAAAACAAATAAAAACCACAGGTAAAATGTTGACATGTGTTGTATTTAGGACTATAATGAACACGAGCTAACAAAGCGGACAGTCAGCATGTATGAAAAATGGAAAAGCAGGGCTTTTCCATACAAAATCCGCACAAAGTGCGAACATATTTTTTTTACGCCGCGGGAAGGCGGCAGAATGGAGGAAACAATGCAGAACGAGTACGAACTTAAGAAATTGATGTGCGACATCGGAAAGAGAATTTATGACCGTAATATGGTGGCTGCCAATGACGGCAATATTTCAGTAAAGCTGAACGACAATGAATTCCTTTGCACACCCACAGGTGTTTCCAAGGGCTTTATGACACCCGATTTTATCTGCAAGGTTGACGCGCAGGGCAATGTAATCCAGGCAAACAAGGGCTTCCGTCCTTCTTCCGAAATCAAGATGCATATGCGTGTTTACCAGAAGCGTCCCGATGTGGGAGCAGTAGTACATGCCCATCCTACATTTGCAACCTCCTTTGCTATTGCAGGCATCCCGCTGACACAGCCCATCATGCCCGAAGCCGTTATCGCCCTGGGATGTGTTCCGATTGCTGAGTACGGTACGCCTTCCACGATGGAAATTCCTGATAATGTGGAGAAATATCTTCCTTACTATGATGCGGTTCTGCTGGAAAGCCATGGCGCCCTTACCTGGAGCACGGACCTGACCGCAGCCTATATGAAGATGGAATCCGTTGAATTCTATGCAGAGCTTCTCTATAAGTCTAAAATGCTGGGCGGCCCGAAGGAATTCGATAAGAATACCATTGAGAAGCTGTATGAAATCAGAAGAAAAATGGGACTTCCCGGAAAGCATCCGGCTGACCTGTGCCAGAACAAGGGCAAGAAGAACTGCCACAACTGCGGCAACGGCTGCGGTTCCGTATCCACCCGCGCCTGCTTCCAACGAAGTGAGCGAAGAAATGGTTGCTGAAATCGTGAAAAAGGTTATGGAGCAAATGAAATAATGGATGAAAATCTGATTGCAAGAACTGTCCGCAGGGTCCTTTCAGAAACCGGCAGCACGGCGCACATGTCGCTGAAGCTGGCGGAAGCGCTGGCAGCAAAGGTGGAGGAAAGAGCGGAAAGCCTTGGGATGCGCGTGGTTACGGCTATCGCCGACGCGGGCCGGCCATCCGAAGCTTGTGCGCAGCATGGACGGGGCCTACATAGGAAGTCTGGATGTGGCTGTGAATAAAGCCTATACAAGCATAGCGTTCCAGATGTCCACGGCGGCGCTGGGAGAACTCAGCCAGCCGGGTGCCCCGCTTTATGGCATCCAGCATACCAACGGCGGCAGGATTGTGATTTTCGGCGGCGGAGAACCGCTTATGGTAAATGGTAAGATCATAGGAGCTCTGGGTGTCAGCGGCGGAACCGCCGAACAGGACACGGCCCTTGCGGCTTACGGAGCATCCATGTTAAAGGAGGTAATCTCGTGCCTGTAAATGAAAGTATGGTACAGGATATTGTGAAGGAAGTAGTTGCCAGGATGCAGCTCTCCGGAACGGCCCAGTCAGCGCAGCACGGTGTGTTCAATGATATGAACCAGGCCATCGAAGCTGCCAAAGAGGCGGAAAAAACAGTCCGCCGCATGACCATGGACCAGCGGGAACAGATCGTTTCCAATATCCGTAAGAAAACCCACGAGGCCGCGGAAATCCTTGCCCGTATGGGAGTGGAGGAAACCGGTATGGGCAATGTGGGCGATAAGATTCTGAAACATCATCTTCTGGCAGACAAAACGCCTGGTACGGAAGATATTACAACAACAGCCTGGTCGGGAGACAGAGGGCTTACCCTGATTGAAATGGGCCCCTTCGGCGTAATCGGCGCCATCACTCCCTGCACTAACCCCAGTGAAACCGTCCTGTGCAACAGCATAGGAATGATAGCCGCAGGGAATACAGTGGTATTCAACCCCCATCCCCAGGCCATCAGGACCTCCATTTTTGCCATCAATCTGGTAAATGAAGCTTCACTGGAAGCTGGCGGCCCGGATAATGTGGCATGTACCGTGTTCAAGCCCACACTGGAAACCAGCAATATCATGATGAAGCATAAGGATATCCCGCTGATTGCCGCAACAGGCGGTCCCGGCGTGGTTACCGCAGTCCTTTCCTCAGGTAAAAGGGGAATCGGCGCAGGCGCAGGAAATCCTCCCGCGCTGGTGGACGAAACAGCCGATATCAGAAAAGCGGCGGCAGACATCGTGAACGGCTGTACCTTTGACAATAACCTTCCCTGCATTGCAGAAAAGGAAATCGTTGCTGTGGACAGCATCGCTGATGAGCTGATGAATTACATGATCAGCGAGCAGGGCTGCTACCTGATTTCCAAAGAGGAGCAGGATAAGCTGACGGCCACCGTCCTCACACCCAAGGGACTGAACCGCAAGTGCGTGGGCAGAGATGCCAGAACCCTTCTTTCCATGATTGGGATACAGGCGCCGGAGAACATCCGCTGCATCGTATTCGAAGGGGAAAAGGAGCATCCGCTGATTTCAGAGGAGCTGATGATGCCGATTCTGGGCCTGGTAAGGGCAAAGGATTTTGACGACGCTGTGGAGAAGGCTGTATGGCTGGAGCACGGCAACAGACATTCCGCCCATATCCATTCCAAGAACATAGACAACATCACCAAATATGCCAGAGCGATCGATACGGCTATTCTGGTTAAGAACGCACCTTCTTATGCGGCGCTGGGCTTCGGCGGCGAAGGCTTCTGTACCTTTACCATCGCCAGCAGGACCGGGGAAGGACTTACCAGCACAAGCACCTTCACCAAGAGAAGAAGATGTGTAATGTCAGACAGCCTGTGCATACGATAGGAATCGTACGATAGAAGCCGTAGGATTGAAAATCGTATACGACAGGGCAGAAAGGGAAGGAAAAATGGACGTTAATGCAACGAATATAGAAGAAATCGTAAGACAGGTCCTCAACAGCATGGAAGGCAGACAGCCTGCGGCAAACAGCGGCGCAGGAAGCGCTCCTGCGGGAGCAATCCCGAAGACGGCGCATGTGGCCATGCTGACAAGCCTGGAGCATTACGATGTGAAGGAATTCCCCATCCCCGAAGTGGGAGACGATGATATTCTTGTAAAAGTGGAAGGCTGCGGTATCTGCGGAACCGACGCACACGAATTCAAGAAGGATCCTTTCGGACTGATTCCCGTGGCTTTGGGCCATGAAGGAACCGGCGAAATTGTCAAAATGGGAAAGAACGTTAAAAAAGACAGCGCAGGAAAAGACCTTAAGATAGGCGACAAGGTCGTAACCTGTATGATTTTCAAGGATAACCCGGATATCACCATGTATGACCTGAACAGACAGAACGTGGGCGGCGCTGATGTATATGGCCTGCTTCCGGACGATGATATCCATTTAAACGGCTGGTTTTCAGATTACCTGTTTATCCGCGGAGGCTCTACTGTGTTCAACGTAAGCGATCTGGATCTGTATTCCAGAATCCTCATTGAGCCCTGCGCCGTTCTCATCCACGCGGTGGAAAGAGCGAAATCCACAGGAATCCTCCGTTTTAACAGCAGAGTGGTAGTGCAGGGCTGCGGACCTATCGGCCTGATCTGCATCGCTATCCTGCGTACGATGGGCATCAACCACATCGTAGCGGTGGACGGAGAGGAAAAACGTCTGGAATTTGCAAAGGAAATGGGCGCATCCGATACGGTTAACTTCAAGGACCATAAGGGAATCGAAGCCCTTGCAGGCGCTGTGGAAGCCAAATTTGACGGACATCTGGCGGATTTTGCCTTCCAGTGTACCGGTTCTCCCATGGCACATGCCAATATTTATAAATTCATCCGCAACGGCGGCGGACTGTGCGAGCTTGGATTTTTCATTAACGGCGGCGACGCCACCATCAACCCGCACTTTGATATCTGCTCCAAGGAAATCACCATCGTAGGCTCCTGGGTATATACCCTTCGCGATTATGCCACCACCTTTGAGTTCTTAAAGAGCGCAAAGAAGGCGGGCATCCCCATCGAGAAGCTGATTACACATACCTTCCCGCTGGAGGAAATCAACGAAGCGCACAGGACTAACCTGGCGATGAGCGGCCTGAAGATAGCAATCATCAATAAGTAACGACAGGTAGGAGGCGAAGCCCATGGGGGAAGCCGTAGGAATTTTGGAAGTATTTGGTCTGGTATGCGCCTTTATGGCGGCGGATGCCGGATGTAAGGCAGGCAATGTGTGGCTGGAGCCTTTTGATAAGAACAAGCCGGCCAACGCCGACAGCCTTCCGGTGCCTCTTCTGGTTACCATCAAATTCAGGGGAAGCGTTTCCGATGTGGAAGCGGCGATGGAAGCGGGAGAACGCGTGGCCCGCAGCCTTACGGGAGTGGTGCAGAAGCACATCATCCCCAGGCCCACGGAGGATACGGAAAAAATGCTCAAGCTTTGCGCATTTGACAAGTCATAACCGGATTCAGTACAATAGACAATGAAGACTCAGGTAACTGTGAGAGGACAGAACAGTTACAAACTTTGAACAATTATTCAGTATAAGCGGAGGAAATTAAAAATGGCACAGGAAGCATTGGGAATGGTAGAAACAAGAGGTCTTACCGCAGCGATTGAGGCAGCGGATGCAATGACCAAATCTGCGGAAGTAAGACTTGTGGGAACAGAGAAAATCGGTTCCGGTCTTGTAACCGTTATGGTACGCGGCGATGTAGGAGCTGTAAAGGCTGCCGTGGAAAGCGGAACTGCAGCGGCAAGCAAGCTGGGCGAGCTGGTAGCGGCTCATGTAATCCCCAGGCCTCATACTGACGTGGAAAAAATTCTGCCTTCCATTTAACAATTAGGAGAGAATGTTCATGGGGAAATCATATGGCCTGATAGAAATAACAGGAGTGGTAGCGGCGATGGACGCCCTTGACATCATGTGCAAGGCTGCGGACGTAACCCTGTCAACCTGGGAGAGAAAACTGGGCGGAAGACTTGTAACCATCATAGTGGAAGGCGAAGTGGCGGCGGTTACGGCCGCTGTGGAGGCAGCCAGGACACAGGCGTTAAAGCCTCTGGCAGCTTTCGGTGTGATTGCCAACCCCCATGAAGAGATCGTCGGACTGGTGGAGCGCAGTGCAAGCCGCTTTAAGGACAGTGAGCCTTCCGATGAAAGCTATCTCCAGGAGGTTTAAAGCCTGGTTTAATGCCGCATCGGGCGGCATTGCCGTGTAAGCGGCAGCAAGGAGGAAGTCATGCCGGACAGCAATAAAGATAAGACAACACAATCCGAAACAGTCTCTGGCGGAGCTATCAAAACGGCCCGCAGGACAGCAGCAAAAACAGCACAGAAACCCGAAAAGGCACAGGTTAAAGAAGAGCCTGCAGTGAAAAAGGAGGAAAAAAGAATGTCACAGGAAGCATTGGGAATGGTGGAAACAAGAGGACTTGTTGCAGCAATTGAAGCAGCGGATGCAATGTGCAAAGCGGCTAACGTAGCGCTGGTAGGCACAGAGAAGATCGGTTCCGGACTGGTAACCGTTATGGTGCGCGGCGATGTAGGAGCCGTGAAGTCCGCAGTGGAAGCAGGCGCAAGCAGCGCAGGCAGACTGGGCGAATTAGTGGCTACCCATGTAATCCCCAGACCTCACACCGACGTTGAGATGATTCTGCCTAAGGTGAAATAAGATAGCGGTTCAGCCAACTGAGCTGCTGTAAACTATTTTTACCTGAAAGGCAGGAAATCAGTCCGGACAGGATTCTCTGTCCGGCCCGGTTTCCGGATTACGAAGAAAAGTGGGTGTGGCTGTGGAGACGAATCAAATTGAACTGATTACCAGAATGGTAATGGAAGCCATGGAAAAGAAAGAAAATGCCGGAAACGGCTATATGGTTCCCGTGGGCGTATCAGCCAGACATATACATCTTACCCAGGAGCATGTGGAAGCGCTCTTCGGTCCCGGATATCATCTGACCAAAAAAAAGGATCTGATGGGCGGCCAGTTTGCGGCAAACGAACAGGTTACCATAGTGGGCCTGAAGCTGCGGGCGATAGAGAACGTAAGGGTCCTGGGTCCGGTCAGGAAAGCCTCCCAGGTGGAGATTTCCGCGACAGATGCGATGAAGCTGGGCATTAAGGCTCCTCTGCGGGAGTCCGGAGATGTGGCGGGAAGCGCTGCGATTGCAGTCGTAGGCCCCAAAGGCGCCGTATATCTGGATGAAGGATGCATTGTTGCAAAGAGGCATATACATATGTCTCCCCGCGATGCACAGGCTGCCGGAGTAAAGGACGGCGACTATGTTTCCGTGAAAGCGGATAACGAAAGAGGAACTGTTTTTGACCATGTGAAGATCCGCGTGGATGACAGCTTCACGCTGGAAATGCATATTGACACGGATGAAGCCAACGCGAGTAAAATCGCTACCGGGGACACTGTGAAAATTATCTGAAGGTTCTCCCGGTATTCTTTCTTAATTAAAAAGGATACCGGGAACTATGGAATAAGGGGAGCGCTATGATAGTAGGAAAGGTAACTGGAAGCATAGTTTCCACACGCAAAAGTGAGAAACTGATAGGCAATAAATTCATGATCGTTGAGCCCCTGGAATCCATGAAAAGTCATGCGGACCGACTGGTGGCTATTGATAATATCGGCGCGGGAATCGGCGAATATGTACTGGTAGCCCAGGGCAGCGCCGCAAGAATCGGCTGTGATGCAGGACGCTCCTGTGGATGCAGCCATTGTTGGAATCATAGACGACGCAAGCCGGTTGGAATAAGTGGGGCAGGCTATGGATAGTAAGGAACTGAGCAAAATCATAAAGGATAACGGCATTGTCGGTGCAGGCGGCGCCGGCTTTCCGACTTATATGAAGATTGACGAAAGAGCGCAGACGATTCTGCTTAACTGCGCGGAATGTGAACCGCTGCTGAAGCTGCACAGACAGCTTTTGCAAAGGCATGCGGAAGAAATCCTTGAGACGTTCCAGCTGGTGGCTGACACCGTGGGCGCCGAAAGGGCGATTGTCGGAATTAAAGAAGAATATAAAGACACTGTGGCGGCCTTAAAGGAATGTATCCATAAATTTCCCAAGGTATCCCTTCATCTTCTGGACAGTGTATATCCCATGGGAGATGAAGTGGTGCTGATTTACGAGGCGACGGGAAAGGTGGTCAGGCCCGGTGGACTTCCCATAGAAGAAGGCATTGCTGTCTTCAATGTAGAGACCATGTATAATATCCACAAGGCGCTGGTGAAAAAAGAGCCGGTTGCCGATAAGCTGGTAACCATTGTGGGAGAGGTGGCGTCTCCTGTCACCATCAGAGTCCCTCTGGGGACCTCTTTGGAAAAATGTGTGGATTTTGCAGGAGGGGCTGTAATAAAGAACCCTGTATTCCTGGTAGGAGGCCCTATGATGGGCAATATCAGGGAGGCGGCTTTTCCGGTCACCAAAACCACCAATGCGGTGCTTGTGCTGTCTGAGGAGCATCCGTTGATCCAGAAGAAAAAACTGAATCCGGCCATTGGGCTGAAACGTGCGGCCTCTGCCTGCTGTCAGTGCCAGATGTGTACGGATTTATGCCCCAGGCATGCGCTGGGACACCCGATAGAGCCGCATAAATTCATGCGCGCTGCAGCGAACCGGGATTTCCGGGACGCTAATCCCTTTGTCAATACATACTTCTGCAGCTCCTGCGGGTTATGTGAACTGTATTCCTGCCCACAGGGCCTGTCGCCCAGAAGCCTTATGGCAGAATACAAGGCGGGGCTCAGAAATGCCGGAGTAAAGCCTCCGGCAGGCGTAATCCCCGCTCCCGTAAAGGAGTCCAGGGAATACCGCAAGGCGCCGGAGGAGAGGCTGGAGGCAAGGCTTGGACTTTCCGCCTATGACAGGGAAGCGCCCATTGATGATGAAGTGAAAAAGGTAAATACCGTTACGATTCTGCTCAGCCAGCATATCGGCGCCCCGGCCCGTCCGGTGGTTTCCGAGGGGGATATGGTAGCCAGAGGACAGATGATTGCATCCGCTGCGGACGGCCTGAGCGTACCCATTCATGCATCCATCAGCGGAAAAGTAATGAAAGCAGACAAAAACATGGTGGTTCTGGCGGCGGTTTAGACGTGCAGATGAGAGGTAGAAATAGATGAGCAAGGCAATAGGCATGATTGAATTTAAAACGGTTTCAGCAGGCATTACCGCTGCGGACGCGATGGTAAAGACCGCGGATGTGGAGCTGCTGGAGGCACAGACGGTCTGTCCCGGAAAATACATTGCTTTAATTACCGGTTCCCTGAGCGCGGTGAACGCGGCTGTTGAGGCGGCACAAAAGACACGGCAGGAGGAGCTGATTGACAGCTTTGTCCTGGGGAATCCTCATGAAAGTATTTTTCCGGCCATCTACGGAACGACCCAGATAGAAAAGGTAAACGCCTTCGGCATTCTGGAAACCTATGATGCGGCATCCATAATCGTTGCTGCGGATGTGGCTGCCAAAACCGCAATTGTTGATCTGATCGAACTGCGGATCGCCAAGGGAATGTGCGGAAAATCCTATCTGATTCTCACCGGGGAGGTAGCGGCAGTGGAATCTGCAATTGAGAAGGCAAAACAATCTGTTGCAGGTAATGGAATGTATCTGGATTCCTCTGTGATTGCCCATCCGGATGAACAGATCTGCCGATCCATACTATAAAGAAAGGCTGGGTTTTTGGGGTTATGTTAGCGGTAGAGAGAAGAAATCTGATTCTTGAAAAGCTTCAGGAGGATAAGAAGGTTATTGTCAGCGAACTGAGTCAGGAGTTCCAGGTATCGGAGGAAACCATACGCCGGGATCTGGATAAGCTGGATAAGGACGGCCTTGCCGTTAAAAGCTACGGCGGAGCGGTGCTCAACGAAAACACGAGTCTGGATATGCCCTTTAATATCCGGAAGAAAAACAATCCGGCGGGAAAACAGAAAATAGCCAAAATCGTGGAAACCTTGATAGAAGACGGAGATCATATCATCCTTGATCCCAGTACAACGGCGGTATTCATTGCCAAGGCGCTCAAGGCCAAGGAACGTCTTACCGTGATCACCAATTCCATAGAGGTTATCCTGGAACTGTCCGATGTTTCGGACTGGAATATCATCTCCTCCGGCGGAAGCCTGAAGGAAGGGTATCTGGCCCTGGTAGGCCCCCGCGCCATTGAAGGATTGGGTGCCTTCAACGTGGAGAAGGTGGTGCTTTCCTGTAAGGGGCTGGACATGGAAAAAGGAATTACCGATGGTAATGAACTTTTTTCCCAGGCAAAGCAGACCATGCTCAAATCCGCGAAGCAGTGTATTCTTGCGGTGGATCACACCAAGTTCGGAAGAGTTGCTTTTTCCAAAATCTGTGACATCAACCACGTTCAGGTGGTAGTCACCGATGAAAAGCCCTCCGATGTGTGGCTGGAAACCTTTGAACGTTCCGGCATTACCTGCCTGTATCCTGAGAATTGACGGCTTCATGGGCAAGGCGGTAGGCGCGCGGCGTCATGCCGAACTGCTCCCGGAAAATCCGATGAAAATAACTTGTGTTGTCATATCCTACAGACGCAATAATTTCCTCCACGGGAAGTGTTGTTGTGGTAAGCAGAAAGGCTGACTGGTTCAGCCTTTTTGTCTGCAGTAAATTCTTAAAGGTCTTTCCTGTCATCCGGCGGATCAGCCGGCTCAGATAATAGGCAGGTTCACAAAGACGGACGGACAGCTCCTCCAGCGCAGCCGTCTTATAATTTTCCTCGATATATTTCATGGCCGTAAATACTATATTCTGCTCATGCTGCCCGGGATCATCCTGGTTGATCTTGTCCGTATGGTTCAAAAGCTGGAGGAAAAGAAGCCCCATGGTCGTCTGATTGATATTCCTCCGGTTAGGCTGCCTGTTCACCAAAGACCAGATAAGATTTTCCACCAGGTTCTGAATGGGCAGCACCTCGCTCACATGGAAATGCAGGTAATCGGTAAAGCTGCGATCCTTTTTCAGGGAACCCACCAGAAATTCCCGCAGCTCGCTGCGCTCATCCATCATGAGAAAAGCCCGGTCAAAAAACTCAGGCAGAACAATGAAATTCACTGCAATATCGTCCTCCCCCGCCGGAAGAATCTCCTGCGCGGCATTCTGGTTCAGGAACAGCAAATCCCCCGTGTCCAATACGACACGCGTCGATTCATTAATAATATGGGTCGTCGTCCCGCTGCACATGTAAATAATTTCGATATAATTATGACGGTGCTTCGGAAAACGCACAAACCGCGTATGCGGCCTGATATCGATCAGCTTCCCTGCATCCAGCATCTGCCTGCTGTCCACAATAAAATCATCGTCCGCGGTGTAAATGCTCTTCTCCACCCGGGCCTCCCCGTCCAATATCTTCCTTTCCTCCGGCGAAATCACCCTCAGCTTATCAAGCAGCTCCTGATTCATCTGTTTTCCCTTCCGGTCCCGTCCCGGACCGCCTGTTTTCTCTTAAAAGCCTGTCCCTGCGCCTGATGTAGCATATCCGCTTTGCGGTTATTGGCATCCGGCGGGGGTTTCCCCCGAATTCTAGCGGTAAACGCAGAAACCGGAATGCACATATGGAAAGTCAGTCGCATCGACTTTCCATGGTATAATGTCAGCTATGCTGACATTATACCATTTCCGCCATCTTGCCGTCAAAAGGGATATACCTCATGTGTTTAGTGAGTAACTGTGAAGAGGCTGAACAGTTACATTAGTGGAGTACACCTGCAGTTATTTTCGGAATTTCTCGGAGGAGGATCAGGCACTGATTTATGGTATTGTAGGAGGGACTCCTCAATATCTGCTGCAAATAAACGATCGCCTGAGCGTTGAGGAGAACATTAAGAATACATTTCTGAATCCCACTTCCTCAATGTTTGAGGAACCGGAAAAATAATTGAATCTTGCCGGATGAAATCAAGGCAGAGTATATTTAAAAGCAGCAGGAGCAAAAAAGATAAAATTATTTTTTGCTCCTGTTTCTTTAAAATAGGAGTGCAAATAAGGACGGTAAATTTGCAATTGCCGTCCTAAAAAAATAAGCGCCGCAGAGGTATAATAGTAGCAGTGAAATCGGGACGAAAGAAGGTAAAATTATGGCAGAGTACTATCTTGCTGTGGATATAGGGGCCTCCAGCGGCCGCCATATCCTGGGACACCTGGAAGACGGCAGAATCGTATTGGAGGAGGTATACCGTTTTGAAAACGGCATGGAGAAAAAGGACGGCCATCTGTGCTGGAATCTTCCCCGCCTTTTCCACGAAATCAAGGAAGGCCTGAAGGCCTGCAGGGCGGCCGGGAAAATCCCCAAATCCATGGGCATTGACACCTGGGCCGTGGATTATGTCCTCCTGGACGGGGAGGACAGGATCCTGGGAAACACCTATGGCTACCGGGACGGCAGAACCAAAGGCATGGACAAAGAGGTGTATAAAATCATACCGGAGGACGCCCTGTATGCCAGGACGGGAATCCAGAAACAGCTGTTCAATACCATTTACCAGCTGATGGCGGTGAAAACCCAGGAGCCGGAGAACATGGAAAAAGCGGAGTGGCTGCTGATGCTTCCTGATTACTTCCATTTTCTGCTCACGGGCAATAAGCTGTCCGAGTACACCAACGCCACCTCCACACAGCTGGTCAGCCCGGAAACAAAGCAATGGGACTATGAGCTGATTGAACGGCTGGGCTATAAGCCCTCTGTTTTCCGGCCGCTGCATATGCCGGGAACCGTGGTGGGACCTTTTTCCAAAGAGGTGGAAGAGGAAGTGGGCTTTACCTGCGAAGTGGTGATGCCTGCAACGCACGATACGGCATCCGCGGTTATTTCCGTACCCGCGCTTACCGATGACTGCCTGTACATAAGCTCCGGGACCTGGTCGCTGATGGGAATTGAAAATGACAAGGCAATCTGTTCCCCGGAAAGCAGGGAAAGAAACTTTACCAACGAAGGCGGATATGAGTACCGTTTCCGTTATCTGAAAAATATTATGGGGCTGTGGATGATCCAGTCCGTGCGCCATGAGCTGGGTGACAAATATTCCTTTGCACAGCTGTGTGATATGGCGGAGGCAGAAAGCGATTTTCCTTCCCGCGTGGATGTGAATGACGACGCTTTTCTGGCGCCCGACAATATGACGGAGGCCATTAAGGCTTACTGCAGAAAGCATGGATGGAGAGAGCCGGAGACAACCGGACAGATTGCAGCCGTTATTTATCAGAGCCTGGCGGAAAGCTATGCGGAAACCGTCAGGGAAATCGAAGCGCTCACAGGGAGAACCTTCCCGGCCATCAATATTGTGGGCGGCGGATCCAATGCGGCATATCTGAACCAGCTGACTGCGGATAAATCCGGAAGATGCGTTTACGCAGGCCCGGGAGAGGCGACAGCTATCGGCAACCTGGCGGTACAGATGCTGAAGGACGGAAAATTTGAGGGACTTGCCCAGGTGCGCGCCTGCATTTACGATTCCTTCGGTGTGAAAAAATATGAAGCGAGGTAAAGGTTCATACCCATCTGAACGGTTACCCAATTACATCATCAGTCGAAAACGTGTGAAAAGCACGTCGTCCCATGGGACGGAAAGGAGATAATTATGAACGTAAAAGAAAGATATGAATCCGCAAAGGAAATTTATGCGGCAATTGGCGTGGACACCGACAAGGCGGTGGAAACCCTGGAAAACATTGCGATTTCCATGCACTGCTGGCAGGGCGACGATGTTACCGGCTTTGATCAGAAGGGACCTCTTACCGGAGGAATCCAGACTACCGGAAACTATCCCGGAAAGGCAAGGACACCGGAAGAACTGATGGCAGATATTGATAAGGTATTCAGCCTCGTGCCCGGAAAGCATAAACTGAACCTGCATGCAAGCTATGCTATTTTTGAAGATGGTGAATTTGCGGACAGAGACAAAATCGAGCCGAAGCATTTCAAAAAATGGGTTGATTTTGCAAAGGAAAAAGGAATCGGCCTTGATTTCAACCCCACCTTCTTCTCCCACAGCAAGGTAGTGGACGGCCTGACCCTTTCCAGCCCGATCGATGAAGTTCGTAATTTCTGGATTGAGCATGGAAAAGCCTGCATCCGCATTTCCCAGTATTTTGCAGAAGAGCTGGGAATCCCCTGCGCAATGAACATCTGGATTCCGGACGGCTATAAAGACATTCCCGCCGACAGGCTGGGGCCCAGGGCGAGATTCAAAGATTCCCTGGATCAGATCCTTTCCATCCCTTACGATAAAACCAAGGTTCTTGTGTGCCTGGAATCCAAGGTATTCGGCATCGGCCTGGAATCCTACACTGTGGGATCCAGTGAATTTACCGTCAATTATGCGGCAAACAACGGCATTATCAGCCTTATGGACAACGGACATTATCATCCCACAGAGATGGTATCCGATAAAATTTCCTCCATGCTCCTGTTCAATGACAAGATTGCGCTTCATGTAACAAGGCCGGTACGCTGGGACAGCGACCATGTAGTTCTTTTTGATGATGAAACAAGAGAAATTGCAAAGGAAATCGTAAGAAACGACGCCATTGACCGCGTGCTTCTTGCCCTTGATTTCTTTGATGCCAGCATCAACCGTATTTCCGCGTGGACCGTTGGTATGAGAAATATGCAGAAGGCCCTTCTTTACGCCCTGGTTTCTCCCAACAAGCGTTTTAAGGAGCTGCAGGATACAAACCAGTTTACAGAACTGATGGCAATGCAGGAAGAAATGAAAACCTATCCCTTCGGTGATGTGTGGGATTACTTCTGTGAGAAGAACAATGTTCCTGTCAAGGGAGATTGGTTCAGGGAAGTAATGAAATATGAAGAAGAGGTTCTTTCCAAAAGAGCGTAGTTGCAATAACACCGGAAAACGTCAGGACAAAATTGTAATTGCCGGTCATTCTGGCCCGTCCGGACTGTTACAGATTGACGGGGAATCAGAAAAAAGGCCGGAAAAACCGGCAGGTCATAAAATTTGACAAAATAGGACAGGCATGATATGATTTCCACGTAAAGGCCGGTTAAGCCCGGCGGGAAAAAGTACATATTTTTCAGGGGAGCTTGTGGAGCAGGCTGAGAGGAAGTAATCCAACTTCGACCCTTAAACCTGATTTGGGTAATGCCAACGTAGGAAGAAGTTGCACAGCTTACATGATATGAAAGCGGAGTATACCGATCCTGGTATGCTCCGTTTTTTTAGTGAGCGTCCGCCAAAAGCCGCATTTTCTTTTGCCGCAATTCCTGTTTCCTGCATTCGCACTGCCGCACAGGCCCTGAAAAGAAAGAGAAAAACTGTGAAGGAACAAACGGTCAGGAGGAAACAGTATGAATTATGCAACACAGATGGAAGCCGCGAGAAAAGGTTTTCTCACGGAACAGATGATAGCGGTGGCGGAAAAGGAGCATATTTCCGGGAAGGAGCTGTGCAGGCTTATGGCGGAGGGCAGGATTATCATCCCCTGCAACAAAGAGCATAAGTCGATTGTGCCAAACGGTCTTGGCTCCATGCTGAAAACCAAAATCAATGTGAACCTGGGCACATCCAGAGACATGACGGATTTGGAAATGGAATATGAGAAGGTGCGAAAGGCAGTGGAAATGGGAGCGGAAGCCATTATGGATCTAAGCTCCTTTGGCGACACGAGGAAGTTCAGACGTTACCTGACGCATAACTGCCCTGCCATGATTGGAACCGTACCGATTTATGATGCGGTGGTCTATTATCATAAGCCCCTGAAGCAGATTACCTCGGGGGAATGGATTGATATTGTGAGAATGCACGCCCGTGACGGCGTGGATTTTATGACTATCCATTGCGGGATCAACAAAGAAACCGCCCATAAGTTTAAGAAGAATAAGCGTTTGACCAATATCGTTTCCAGAGGCGGTTCCATTATTTTTGCGTGGATGGAAATGACAGGAGAAGAAAATCCTTTTTATGAGCACTATGACAAGATTCTGGATATCTGCCGGGAATATGACGTTACCCTCAGCCTGGGGGATGCCTGCCGTCCGGGATGTCTTGCCGACGCTACCGACGCGTCCCAGATAGAAGAACTGATTACCCTTGGGGAGCTTACAAAAAGAGCCTGGGAAAAAGACGTACA
>OAVH01001049.1_pt1 | contig 17137 bp, 25 predicted proteins | sample 1495281 | NCBI WGS metagenome assembly OAVH01 (sample SAMEA2580082, study PRJEB22360) | human gut metagenome | biome: human gut; feature: human-associated habitat; material: faeces | place: Denmark | collected 2008/2010
ATGTTGACGCCGATGCTGGGCGTCACGGTGTACTTGCTCATAGGCTTGTCCTCCTTGTCCGGCGGCTCCTGGCCGCCCTGTCTTGTCCATACGCACAGATACCCGGCCACCCGGCGGGCGCTGTAGATACGCTGGCCGTCCCCAAAATCGCACTGGCTGGAGCCGCCGCTGTCCAGACCCAGTGCCCGCAGGTTGGCCGCCTGGTCGTACCGGCAGCCGATGCTCACCAGCTCGTCCCGCAGCCCTTCCGGTGTCTTGGCGTCCGCCGTGCCGTCGCCGGAGCAGTACAGGATCACCCGCGCCCCGGCCAGCAGGACAGCGGAGCGCCCCCGTGTGCCCCCGTACTCCGGGGAGTAGCTGAGGGCCTTACCCGGCCCCCTGGTGGGCGTCAGCAGCTCCACGCCGCTGAGGTAGGAAGCCCCGCCGTTGTCGGGTAAGATGTCCAGGCGGATGTCGGCGCCCTTGTCCCAGGTCAGCCCCCAGCCGTTCCAGCCGGCGGCCGCTTTGACTGTGCCGTCGATCTTGAGATTGCCCACCGGGCGGCCCGTGATCGTGTCGTAAAACCAGGAATTGAGAATGTACTGGCACCCGCAGGCGGCCTTGACCTGCTCCATAGACCGCCCCCCGGCCTCCACCAGGGCGGCGCGGGTGATGTCCGCCCTGGTGATGACCGCTATGTACTTACTCATGGTCGCTGGGCTTCTCGCCGTTGATGGGGCCGGGGTCGGCGGCGTTCTCCATCAGCTCAATCATGCCCTGATAGTCCTTTGCATTCCACAGGGCGGCCAGGGCCTTGACGTTACCCTGGCGCTTTCTGATCCAGGCGTTAAATTCGTCGTTTTCCGCGGCCAGATCTACGCCGTCGCCCAGGGCTGCCCAGTCAGGCCGGAAGGCCGCGGGCAGATTTTCCGCGCCGATGTCCACCGCCCTGCCGTGGCGGATGTTGTTATGTACCATGCTGCCGCCTACACCCACATCTACATCGTTGGCGTTGGCGATCGCGTAGCAGGCGGGGGTGAGTTCGTTCCAGTTGATGTTTTTCATAATAGACTTCCTTTCTTTTATCCAGCGATCCCGCTGTTGATTACTGTTCTGGGGCCAGCAGCCCGGCCAGCTCCTGGTACTCCTCCGGGGTGAGCCGGTCGGCGGCCAGGTAAACATCCATCTTGTCCTGGAGGCCATCGGTTCGGTTCTTCTGGATGAGCAGCTTGCAAAGGTTGTATACGGTTGTCATGGCGTCTCCTTTCTCATGTGGCAGCGGTGGTAGTCAGCTCCAGCATACACAGCCGCGCCTCGTGCTCGGACAGCATGTCCAGAGTGATGTCCTCTGCGAGGGGCGGCTTGGGTTCCTGCTCGGGCTCTGGGGGCCGCTCGGTGGGGGTGATGCCCACCAGCCTGCCCTCATCAATCTGGAGGTCACACCAGCCATAGGTCGCCCACACCGCGTCATGGAGGTGGGAGGGCACCTCTATGTAGCCATCCAGCCAGCAGGCGCGCCGCCCGCTCTGGCTCTGGATCGGGTGCTGGCCGGTCTCCAGCGGGTCAATTTGGATGATGGTCATATTTAATTCACCTCTTATTTCTAAACTATGGCGTAGTAGTGATATACAGTTCCAGATTGGTTAAATTGCACACTTTCTGCACCAGACGGGCTAAGGTCATAATACCAACTAAAAGTTTTTCCATCCGCCGATTTTTTACCGTAAGTATCTCTTGGATTATAATTGTAGCCCATGCCAAAACCAAAGCCGCTTGTATACTCAGTAGGGATAATACTGCTTGGAATAATATTACAAATATCAGAATCGCTGATACTTGTATACGAATCCGTATGTTGAATCCCATAAATACAGAGTAGTTTAAAGGGTTCGGCTAAGGTTATATGATTAGGGTTACTCGCCCCGTGGGTCCCCGTCCCCACATAGCTCCCCAAAATAACCCTCGCCCCCGCGTGCTCGTCCACGTACTGCTTGTTGGCAGCGTCCGCTGAGTCAACTGGAGAGGGTACCGATTTAATTGGGTATCCACCCATATTAAGTGTGCCAAAGAAAGACGTGTTTGCACTATCCCCACCTAAAACAATTGTGTTTCCCGTAATTCTGATTGCCGTACTGCCTGTCGCAATTTGAATCTGTTGCGGCGAAATGATAGATAAACTATCTGTACCCTGGATAGTAGCGCCTGACTTCATGGTCCCACCAGCCAGTGGCAGGAATGGAGCACTTTGCATACCAGCCAGAGCGGTGTTAAACTCCTCTTCGGTTCCGGTATATCCTTTCTCTTTTGCCGCCTGATAGGCGGACTTTCCAGGTACACCATCCTTGCCGTCTGCCCCTGGAGCTCCGTCTTTGCCGGGCAAGCCCACCCCGGCAACTTTTTTTCCGTTTACAACGATAGCCATGTTACACCTCCACCCATTGCCACATGCCGATGCTGGCGACCGCGGTGGTGTACTTGTCAAAGTCGATTCTTTTCATACTGATTCGTCACTTCCTCTTTCTTAGAAGGCTTGCCTATTCTCTTCCAGGATGCTATAATGACTTCGCGGACCAACATTTTTACCCCCTCACCTTTCATTGGTCCATGCCACCCCCTCCGATGGGGGTGGCTTTTTATGTCTCCAAGAAGGTGGTGCGTGTAGTTATCTACTTTAGTTGATGCTCCCGCCGCTGTGCATACCACCTGAGCTAGAAATCAGAAAATCTCCTGTTATTCGGTATGTCTGTCCGCCGTCAGAGGATGTGCCAAGTGCCTCCGCTCCACCCGCTACAGCAATTCTCCCTCCTGCCGGTAGGGGGGTAATTAAGAGAATCGCCCCTTTAGGGCAGCGCATATTCCCAATCTCAGGGAGGTCGCTCCCCTCTAGCGACAGATAGTAGGTCTTACCCGTTGGGTAGGCTAATGGCCCATCTACCCGTACTGGGTGGCCCAGCTTACAGGTAACCTGTACGTCACCGTCCGATACCGCCAAAGCATTCGGCGGGGTGAGGCGCGTGATACATCCCGCATATTGACGAAATGAGAGCCCAGCGGCCACAGTCCCCCCCTGCGCCTCAATTGCTTTTCGAATTGCCTCTTTCGTCTCCTGTAAATAGGTTAGCTTATCCGCAGCAGTGCCCACATCACACCACCTCCCCGTTGATGGCATCCAGCATGGCATTGATGTCACCAACCAAGCCATCCACATACTTCTTGTTGGCGGCGTGGTTTTCGCTGGTCGGCAGCCCGCTTAAAGTGAGCGGACCCGTCATTGCCCCGCCAGTCAAAGGGAGGTATTCGCCTCCGCCCTTCTTCGCCAGCTCGTCGATAGCCTCTTGTACGTTGGTAGCCTCCAGTCCGCTGCCCGTATTGCTGTAGCCCACCTGTTCGGCGGAGAGGTCGCCGCCCTCTCCGTCTTCTGTCACCTCAATGGTGTAGGGGCCGTCGCCCAGGCTCTCCCCCATCTGCATCGTGCCGCCGCCGGGGATTGAGAGCCAGGGCGCAGCCGTGGCGATAGCGGCTAACTGGGCGGCGTACTGCTCCAGTGTGGTGCCCTCCGGGGGTTCTATGCCCATAGCCTGTAGTGACGCTGCGATACTTGCCTTAGCAGCGGACAGTCGGTCAATTTCTCCCTGGATACTCATGTCACACCTCCCGTCAAATGGCCGCCAGGGCCTCCTCAATGTCGTTGGTCAGTGCCACCTTTCCTGTGCCGGTGTGGTAACCTGCGGGCACAGCGTACTCGGTGACCGTCAGTCCATCAATGGTAGCCTGCACCGCCCCATTGTTGGGCATGGCGCCCGCCGCTTCCGCTCCATCCTGTCCCACGAATACCTTATTCGCCAAGACATCACCGGCCGCCGCGGTCACCCCGGAGACATCGGCGTACTCCACCGGAATGGCCTCCACTGTGACTTGGGACAGGGCGTCGTAGCCTTCGTCGGCGGTGATATCCTGCTTGGCCTTGGTGGGCGTGACAGTCTTGGCCTGTAGCTTAGATGCCTCCCCGGAATAGGTGCCAGCCACGCCCAGGATGGTAACACCACTCTTGATATTGCCCGCCACCAGCTTCTCTTTTTCCGTGTTGGCAATACCTACAGTTCCCTGGCCATTGTGGTAGCCGGCGGGGACATTGTAAGGCTTGGCCGCGTCGGTAATGGACCCGGAGACGGCCCCATTGTTCTTAATACCCTCCACGGCGGTAACACAGTCCTCCAGATCGGCGGTGGACTGGGCCAGGCCCAGGGCCACCAACGCCGCCCGCATGGTGTTGCGCAGGCCCTGAAGCCTGGTAATCTCGGTCTGTATGCTCATACTCTTTGCCCCTTTCACAGTGAGGCCAGCAGGGCCTCAATATTTCCAATCTCTACAAACACCGCCGCCGAGGTGACCGGCTTGGTGTTGTCCTCCTCCACGGCATTGGCGGCGTCTACCATCAGCACGTTCTCTTCTACCTTGAGGCCCGCCCCAATCTGGTAGGGGACGCCTCCTCCGCCAGCGGCGCCGCCCAGTTGCCCCTTGAGGGCCCCGCGTGTCCCCAAACTTCCATGAAGTTCAGTCACGGGTCACATCCCCCTCCAGTACGAACCGGGCGGGCGGGATGATGGTGGCCACCGTCCCGTCCTTTGCTGTGAGCTGCACATCATAGGCATATTCGCCAGGAGTCAGATCGTTGGTGTCCTCATGATTCAGCAACACGAAGGCCGTGCCCTCCCGAAAGGAGGTCACTGTCTTTTGCAACACCTCCCGTCCCATGGGCCAGGCCACGGTGAGGGTGACTGTGTCCCCATCCTCAAATGGCCGCTCCGTGCCGTCGGAGAGCTGGCAGGTCACCACTAGTTGCTCCGTGTCTCCCCGGATCATACGAATATCGTTGCCGTTGATGGTCACGCGGCCTCACCTCCCTTACATCGCTGCAACCTTGTCCAGCAGCTCGTCAATCTGTTCGCCGCTGTATTTACTGGTGTAGTATTCGGTTGGTTCTTCTGCTGCTTCTCTGGCTGATAATTTCCGCTCAAGTGCCGCTACACGCTCCTCCAGAGTCAGTTCCATTTTCTCACCTCACACAATTAGCCGACGGCCAAGCCGATCCAGCAATGCACGGCCGCTTTTATCCCGGATCGGGCCGGAGACCAGTTTTTTTCTCACTCCAAAATACAGGATTACACCGCCTGGCCCTCCGTTTGACCCACGAGAGCCTTTCCCCGCCGAGCCGCCGTCATTAGTAATCCAGATGCCAGCCGCTCCTCCAATCTCAAAGGGCTCCGCGGATGCAAAAACGCCTCCGGCGCCACCACCGCCGCCGCCGCCATGTCCACCATTTCCTCCAGTCCCAATTTTATTTGGGGCTTCAGGGGGATCAGGGGATGCGCCATCTCCGCCTTCGGCTCCTTTCCCGCTTGTTTCGCCGCCTCCTGGTCCTCCATTCTTCCCAAGTGCGGCTCCGCCGCCGGCTCCACCGCCGTAAATCCGCACTTGTTCTGATCTTAGATTATCATATGACCACTCATAGGGAGTTCCGCTTTGACCGCCAGTATTCGGAGGGACATCCTCGCCGCTCTCTCCATATTCCCCTCTTCGGCTGGATGCCTGCCCGCCACGGCCACCCGCAGCACCGTTAACACCTTCAGTTCCCGGCTTTGCAAGTTCTTCTTCCGTTACCGGGTCCACGTATCCGATCTCAGACGAGGCCCCCTGTGCAGACGATAGATCCCCGAACGTGGTCTCACCACCAGCAGCACCCACGGCCCCATTCGTCGCTCCTCCAACGCCTGGGGTGCCGCACTCATAGTGGATGACCTGACCAGGGACAACATCAATTGTCGCCCGGTAGACCTTTCCGCCAGCTCCTGGAGAGCCCTTGTCTCCGCCTTGCCCGCCATCTTCTGGCGAATCGGACCAAGATCCTCCGGCGTTTTGATCCTTCGAAGTCACAATAAGCTGAGATGAGCCGCCCGATTCGCCGTCAAAACCAGCCTGCGCACCGGTCCCAGCCTGGATACATACCACTGTAAGGGTGTATACTCCCTCTGGCACGGTATAATCGCCGCTCCCGGTCAGCACCACCCGCTCGTCCAGGACTTCCTCTGTCTCGAACTTGGGTGGAACATACCCGATGACAGCCTGCTCAGATGCTACCAACCGGCCTCCCATTGTAATGGCGGTATCCTTGATACACCCTTTGGATTCTCCCCCATAAGGGTGCTCAAAGGCCACCACATCACCCGGCCGCTCACCGCCGTATACCACCTCATGGTCCAGCGCCTCGATGTACTGATAGTATCCAGCCAGCCGCTGGGCCACGGCCGCCGAGTTGGTCAGTGAGACCAGGGTGGCCTCCTTGACCTCAATGACGTTGTCCACATCGTCCTCTAACACTGGCACCCGCAAATCGCGGGTCATATGGACATACTTTTTCCCAGTGAGGGTGCCGGTCCCGGCAGAGAGCACGGCATAGTTGGCGCCGCTGGACTGGACGGAAAAACCGGAGGCCACCAGATCATAGGCCGGCTCCTCGAACTGGATGATGTCGCCCTCCTCAGCTACCCCCTCGAACAGCGTCGCTTCTTCGGTCCCCTTGATATATTGGTGCTCCAGCACCGACACCTCGGTGACCTTGCTCTCATAGGTGACCTTATCGCCCCAAAAGATTCGATCCGGCGGGATGGAGTTGGAGACACCATCCCACAGGGATTCGATGCGCAGCACCCCGTTCTGGTCAGTCTTTGCATGGGCTCCGATGGCAAAAAGCACCTGCGCCAGATTGGCCCGCCGGGTAGCGACAGGCAGCCATCCATATAGCTTAATGCCTGCGAACTTGCTCTGAATGATGTAGGGGATGGTGCAGATCTCCGCCACCAGCTCGTCCACCGCCTGACCGGTGTAGATGCCACCCAGGTGATTGGACTGCTCCAGGAGAGCGACCGCATTGTTGGCGCTGATCTCATAGGTGTATTTCCCGGTACGCTGGATGCTCTCGATGTAATAGGTGCCCCGCAGCTTGTCCCGGTAGTAATACAGCAGTTTCTCATTCCGCCGGAAAGCGGTCAGGGCCGCGCCCGTCTCCTCGTCCCTGATATACAGTCCCACATTGAGGGTGCCGATTTCCAGGGCGTCGGACAACAGGGCCACGGCGTCATAAACTTCTCCGTCTTGGATCTCGTCATCCGTAAAGGTCAAGTCTCCATAAACCAGTTTATTAACCGTGGCGCTCATGCCGGCCTCCTTTGGGGTTTCTTCGCGGAAAATTTGACCTTTAACCCTGTCCAGCGGGTGACCCCGTTGATTTTGTCCCTTTTGGTATCATCTCCAGTGCTCACCATGGCATCGTATGTCATAGTCCCCTGACCGTATGGTACAACAACGGAATGTGATTCTACCGGGGCGCTGATCATTTCATAGAATGCGTCGTAGTCCTCTGGTGCCGAAGGGTCCGGCTCTACTTCCATTTCATAGTCATAGTACGTCCCAATGATGTCCCGGAAATAGTCTCCGGACTTTACCGCCCCGCTCCGTTCACTCTCTTCGATACGAAAGGAGCGGTTCAAACTTCTGATTTTTACCCTTACTTTGTACTGGACATTATCAAGTGTGACCATTACCGACGACCCCCTACCAGCTTCGTGCCCAAGCGGGTAGTTTCACCCTGGATATAGGGATAAACCGCCCGGCCCACCTTCACACCATCCAGGTACAAATACGCTATCGCTGTACCGCCTGCTCTAGAAGCACCGCCCCGCTCGTCGAAGGCGTCTCCGGCCGCCTGCTTGATAGCAGAATAGGGTGCCACAATCTCGGTCTCGCGTTTGTTGTCGCCCAGCACCGCCAAGAACGGATCGTTGGGCGGCACTACGCCGCCACTAGCTAAACCAGGTATATCTCCATAAGCAGAAGAGCGTCCACCGGAAGCTGCAACTTTCTGGAGATCTTGCGATGCTTGATTTGCCCGTTTTGTTGCGGAGTTAATTGAGAGCATAATCGCAGCAATACCTGCCGCAATGGCCGCTGCTGCAATACCAAGCGTAAGGGCTGACTGGAAGGCACCCACAGCAATAGCCGCAGCAATAGCAGCTGACGCCACCAATCCAAGAATTGAAATAACCTTTTCAGCTCCAGACATGCTATCCCATACTGACGCTATCTTGGCCGCCAATGCGACAAAGACGCCTATAGCGACCACTACAATAGCCAGTTTCCCTCCGAGACCACCCGTAATCGTGCTTAGTTTGGATAATACACCTGAGACCGTTTCAACTACTCCAGCCACTGGGCTGATCGCCGCCAGCAGTAACGCAATCCCAACAATTACTTTTTGAGTTCCGCTATCCAGCCCGTTAAACCAATCCAGGAACTGTGTCGCTAGTTCCGTCAATTGAGTCACAAGTGGCTGCACACTTTCGGCCAGTTCTGCAATGGACGTTTGTAATTTCAGACTGGCTTCTCGATTCTGAACTAGGCCCTCGTTATTTTGACGCCATCCCTCATATGCTCCACGTAGAGGGCCATCTACAAGCACAGACAGAGCCAGCTTCTGTTGATCTAATTCTGTGTTGCAGAGGGCCAGATTTGCAGAGAAGTTTTCCGCGCCATATCCAAGACGGTCCAACAGCTCGCCAAATTGTCCTGTGGCCGAACCTGTGGCAAGTGTTTCTTGCAGGCTGTCCGCCAAACTCTCAATCTTTAGGGTGTCGGGAAATGTTGCCGCAGCATTGGCGAGCCCCTCAACTGCGATTTGCAGATTGCTCTCAGTAAATCCAGCCTGGAGTAAGTTGGATACGGCTTCGATACTGCTATCAGTTTCACCGGATACAGTATTGAAATCCATAAATGCCTGGCGTGCCGCGTCAATACCTACCCCCGCCTGACGAGCGTTGTTGTCTAGGAGCGAGAGGTCAGCACGGAACTCCTCTGTGGCCGGAACCGTAGCCAACACGGCCGCTCCTATCCCTCCGATCGTTGCCGTTACTGGTGCGAAGGCATCTTTAATCTTTCCAGCCTTTTGAGACACATTTTCAGCATTCCTGCCGAACTCGTCCATCCCGCTGGCACAATTATCGAAAGCTTTTTGTGTGTCCTTCAACTCTCGTTCTGTCTCCGCTAACTCGCGCTGGAGGGCATCATACTGGCCTCGGTCTATCTTTGCTCCAGCAAACTCTTTATCTAGTTTTTTGACCGCTTGCTGGAGTTCTTGATATCTCTTGCGGGTTTCCTCCAATTTTTGGTTGAAGGCATCATACTGGTCGGTAGAAATCTGCCCAGCCTCTAATTTGGCATTCATGGCGGCGGCATTTGCCTCCATGCCCTTCATTGAGGCTGCTACTGCATCCAGTTCCGCTTTGAGCGGTTCGTATTTTTCTTGGTATGCCTGTCCCCTTTGGAGCGCGGCGTCGGCACTCTGTGCCGCTTGTCGCAATGTCTCCAACTTCTGTGCCGTGCTTTCTGTTGCCTGCGCAAGTAGCTGCTGCTTCTGTGCCAACAGCTCTGTGTTCCCAGGGTCAAGTTTAAGCAGTCGCTCCACATCTTTCAGTGATTTTTGCGTGGCAGAGAGCTGCTTATTAGTGCCAGCCAGAGCCTTGTCCAGTTTTGTGGTATCGCCGCCAATCTCTACGGTGATGCCCTTAATTCGGTTGCGCGCCATGCTGTCACCTCACTAAAACCCGTCAAAATCCGCCTGCGTGGGCAAACGGTCATACTCGCAATCGTCGTTCCCCGCCTCGATCAGCATGTCGGTCACCATGCCGATGGTCAGCAGTTCTAGATCCCGGATTGGTATACCCAATTGTGCCGCTCGCAGCAAGAACAGGGCCGTGGTCATTTCCCGGTCTACTGGGTTCGTTTTTTTTTGCTTTCTCCGATGGACAGGTTATTAAGCTGCCAAAGCTCCAACAGCTGCGGGAATACCTCATAGATAGAGAAGGTGCCGAAGGTGTCCAGCCATTCCTCCACACTGTGCTCTTTCATATCCGGGTCTGCATGACGGGCCATCAGATAGGCCGCATTCTCGAATACCTCCAGCAGCTTCACTGGAATGGGCTGCTCCCCGCTCTCTGATTTCTCTATGGCAGCTTGTAAATCACGCATGTCCTGCATGATGTCCCGGCCGAACTTAATGCGGTAGAGTCTGGGGACGGCCGCGGTGGCCCGAAAGGGCACTTCCCGGCCGTCAATACGGATAAACTTCTCCATGACTTAACCTCCTCCGCCGCCGGCTGCGGCGCCCTGCTGCCAAACAGACTGATACCAGGCGTTGTACTTTTCGTCCGGGGTATCCGGGGTAGTCTTTGCCTTGATGACGCCGCTGGAGAGGGGGGAGGCCGTGATGGTGATGGTCTCCGTGCTGGGCTCCTTGGTGTTTGTGGTGGTGGCGCCGGTCAGGCTTGGCCGGGTGGCAGCGCAATTGTAGAGCACGTGGCGCACTGCCTTCTGGTCGCCGGCGAATTCAAAGAGCAGGGCGAAGGGCTTTGGCTCTGCGTTCACGTTCTCCACCAAGATCTTGTCCGTATCGTCCTCTGTCTCCTGAAGCACGTCCTTCCGGAAGCTGTCAGGGATCACGGCGATCTCCAGATCGCCGCTGTAGCCGTCGTTGGCGGAGGTGACATAGTAGGCCATATCGTCGGCATAAAACGTACTGGTGTCTCCCTGGGCGTCCATGGACAAGTTGACCGCGCCGAGGATAGCCACCGGCGTGCCATATGTGACCTCTCCGCCGTCGGCTTCGGTCAGCATGGCATAGTGGACATTCTTCAGGCCGAATTTGACCTTGTTGGCTTTGTTAGTAGGCATAGTTACACCTCAATTTCGTAGGTCAGTTGATAAATCTTCTCGGCATCGATATACTCCTCTGACTTCTCCCAGCACAACCCGTCCAGGGCGGCCTCCACCTTCGCCTCAGCCGCCAGGTCCTTGGTGCTGGTGTAGAGCTCCACCTGGTAGTGGCCGGTGGAATAGTACATCTCGTTGTCCGCAAAAAACTGGCTGTCATATACGTACAGATAGCAGATAAAGGGCGGGGCCTGCCGGGTGCGGAAGGCCCGGTAGGCTACCGGCAGCCCTGTTGCCGCCAAGCGCTGGGCAAGCTCCTTCTGTGTCATTGCAGAGCCTCCTCCAGCTTCTGGAGCAGCTCCCGCTCCACCGCCTGCTCAGCGGGCCGGATGTGGGGCGTACCGTTCACCCGGCCCCCGCTGGCTTTGGCGTGGCCGTTCTCCAGCAGATGGGTGAGCTGCCCCTTCGTTTTGTTGTGCACCTGAACGCGGATGCCGTCTGTGCCCTCATAGGCCACGGTAGAGCGCCACCCTTTTCGGTAGTCCCCCTTGCGCTTGGGGCTCCGGCGCTGGATGTCCTTCTTGCAGTCCTCTCCGGCAGCCTTGACCACGCGCTTGACCTCATCCGTGACCTCCTGGCCATAGCTGGAGAGCTCCGCCCCGATGGCACCCGCCAGGGCGTCCAGCCGGATTCTAGCCATGGGCTACCCCCGCCTTCTCCTCCAGATGCAGCTCCACCTCATCGGTGTCCCGCTTCCGGTAGGTGCGATAGATGCGGTAGCGCACGCCGTGCAGCTCGGCCTCCGGCTCACCACTGTAGTTGACCGCCGGGGTGATAAACACCAGAGCGGGCTTCATGCCCTCGCGGCCCCCGTCGAACCACTCCGCCCGGGTCACCGACTCCACCCGACCGAACACCTCCGAGCGGACGCTGTCCCCCTCTACCTGCTCCATCAGGTCGTTGGTCTGGATGTCCGCCCCGATCAGCACCAGCACGTCATCCATCGCTGCCGTCCTCCTTTGCGGTGTTGTACCCCTCGTCCATGGCCAGGACGGCTTTCAAACTCTCATACGCCTGGTGGTGCTGCTCCCCCTTGCCGAGAAAGTCAAACTTCCATTTGGCGTACAGCTTGACAGCCATTCCGGTGAGGGCGTCCACGTCGCCGCTCACCACCCCCGCCGTCCGGAGATCCAGCACCACCGCATCAATGGTGTCCCGGATTTCCTGATCCAGCCGGTCGTTGGAGATGCGCAGGGCCCGCCGCAGATCCGGTACTTGTGTCATGCTGATCCCTCCCATAGACCTGGGCGGCCCCGATGCCGGGGCCGCCGGTCGTCATTTTAGCCGCCACCACCAGACGCATCTCTGGTGAACAGGGTGAGGGCGTTCTTGTCGGCGGGCTTGCCATCAGCCAGCGCCATTACCCGGTAGACGGTGGAGCCGGTGCGGAAGCCCACGGACTCGTCGCTGCGCACCTCGGGTGCCATAGCGAAGTTGAACTTGTAGCCCTCCTTCAGGTCGCCAAACACCAGGTTGTCCTTGGGGAAGCTATCCTCCAGTATGACGGGGTACCCCAGGATGTTGAACTTGGCGGGGCTCTGCACGTCGGCCACCACGATGGGGCGGTTCTGCGCGTCCACCATGCCCAGCAGGTCGGAGTAGAACAGGGCCCGGGGCATGGCAAAGCTGGCGTTGGGCAGATACTGCGTGGGCACGGCAGCGATGATCTTCATCAGATCCTTGTAGGTCATACCGGCTTTGGTAAACGTGCCGGTGTTGGTAATCTCCCCGCTCTTGGTCAGGCCGGTGGCCTGGTTGGAGCCGGTCCCCGCCGCGATGGCAACGCAGACGGCCACGGACAGCTTGTTGCCCAGGCGGGCCACCAGCCAGTCCTCGAAGGCGTCGATGGTCATAGCCTTGACGTCGGCGGTGATCTCCACGGTCTTGATCAGCTTGTAGGCGACCAGCGTGATGGAGTCGATGGCGTCGGCGCTGTCGGTGGCGGCGGTGCCCATCTCCACCCAGCCGACGGCGTTGACCGTTTTCTCGATGGGGTAGGTCACGTTGCCGGGGATGTAGGTCACGTCCACCGCCTGGATCAGAGGCGTCAACTCCAGCCGGTGGATGATCTTGCTCATGGTCTGGGTGGGGATGGCGGCGGAGGCCGTCACGGCCGCCCTCTCCTCCACGGTCAGCTCCAGGCCCTGCAGATTCCGCAGCCATGCGGAGCGGTATTCCGGGGTCTCCATACCGTAGGTGCGCTCCTCCCGGCCTTCATCGCCGAAGGTGCGCACCACCCGGCCGCCGCCGGCGGCAATCTGCTCCCGCAGTTTGCGGCGCCGCTCCGCGTCCTGGACAATGGCGTCCTTCTCCTCCTTCAGTGACCTGGTCTCCCGCTCCAAGGCCTCCACGTCGGCGTCGTCCTTCTCCAGCTCCTGGGCGATGGCACTCAGTCTGGTCTCAATCTCGTTGAGACGGCCGCCCGGGGCGGCAAAGAACTGGAGGCCGATGCCTCTCAGCTTGCTCTGGCTCTTTTTCATTTCCTGATTACCTCCAAGTAAACTTTCAGCCTTTGCTTCCTCCGCGCGGCGGCCTCTGCCGCCAGCTGCTCCTGCCGCTCCCGTTCGATCACTCCGTCGAAGTAGGAACGCGCGGATATTTCGGTCGCCGGGTTCGCCGGTACAGACACGGCGGACACGTCGTAGACCTTCGCAATTTTGAGAACAGTCCGGGTCCTGGTGGCCCGGTCGTAGGCGTCCTTCTCCACCCGGAACGCCCAGGACATCCGGGTGACCAGGCCGCTGCCGATCTCCTCGTACATGCTGCGGGCCGCCTCGCTCTTGGACAGGTCGGCCGCGATGAACAGGCCCCGCTCGTTGGGCTCCAGCAGCAGCGTACCGTTGCTGTTGCGGGCCAGCACCCGTCCGGCATGGCCGTACTGCATGATCACGTCGGAGAGATCCGCCCCATCCAGAGCGTAGCGGTCAATCTTCTCCCGGTATTTCACCCCGTCGTACTCATAGAGCACATAGGGGTCGTCGAACGTGGTGGCGTAGCCCTCCACGTAATACTCACTGTCCAGCCGCTTCTCCGCCGCTTGGGGCGGCAGGAGCAGGCTCATGGCCCGATACTCCCGATCCTTGCAAACCGGCACCGTCGTCCACCTCCGTTTTTTCCACAGCCGGGGGCTCGTTCCCCAGCACATTCACCTCGGCGTAGTCCCGCCGGATGTAATACTTCCGAGATTCCGGGGTGTCCAGGGCGGGGAGCTGGAATACCTCCCGGCCCTCGTCCATGTTCATCATGCCCCGGTCAAAGAGCTGGGTCACCGTCTCCAGCTTGTCCGTCATGGTCATATGCTGGAGGCGGTTGACCGAGAAATCAATCTCCTTTCCCCGGGCCACCTCTGCCGGGGTGTAGGCCATGTTGGTGTGTACCAGCCCCGCCTCAATGGCGAAGGGCTCCACCTGGCCCTCGTAGTAGGCCGACCACTGGTCTGGGGTGTATTTGTTCTGCAGGATGGCATCCGACATTCCGAAGTAGTCAAAGACCGACTCCCGGATCTGGGCACTCTGCTTTTCGTCCACGATGTAGGGCTTGCTGTCAATCTGCTTGATGTCGGCATACTTGGAGTCGAAGATCATCACGCCGCCGGCGTTGTCCGGCGTCAGGTTGTCCTGCACCAGCCGGTCCCGCTCGGCCTTCATGGTCTCCGGCTTCAGCACGTTGGCCAGGCGGGCCAGGAAGCGCACCGAGCCCGACGCCTTTACCCCGTTGACAATGCTCTGTGTCTGCGCATTGATCAGCTCCATGGTAGGCCGCAGCGCCCTTCCATTGCTCTCCCCGAAAAAATCATCCCGGTACTGGAACTGGGTCATGATGCCCACCTGATCCAGCTCCATTGCTCCTGTGCCCCCGGAGGGAAAGCGGAATCGTATGTATTGGCCTCCGGCGCCCTCCAAAATTTCCGCCTGGGAAGGCAGGATCGGATAAAACCCGGACAGGCGTAGATTGGCCACGTCCTCGTACACTGGGATGATGAACGCTGTGTTCTCTGTCTTGTAGATCGTGGCCAGCCGGTACAGGTATTTCTTTGTGTCCATCCACGGGTTAGGCTGGAACTGCAGGGTACGCTCCAGCCGACGGCTGGCCGGGCCCTTCACCACGGGCTTGAGCTTGCTGACATGGGTGGCGAAGGTGTGGATGCAGGCCCGGGTCAGGGCCATCTCGTAGACGCCACCCTCGAAAGAGGTATAGACCGGCGCATACCCGCCCAGGGTCTTGAAGTAGGTATAGACCGCGGCCTCGGCGGTTTTTCGAGGGAACAGCTTTTCCAGCAGCCCCATGGTCTCACCTCAGTTCAGGTTGATATACAGGTCTTTCTTGTCCTGGAGCACCGTATAGGCGCACAGCAGGGCGGCGGTTCCGTCCACCCTCCGGCGGGGGTCCAGGGACTTGACCAACTGGATGTTTCCGTTCACGTCAGTTTTCGCCTCGCTGTTGACCAGGCACCACTTGTCCACCGGGTTGTTGTTGTAGAGCACCCGGTGATCCCGGAAGTCTGCCGCCAGGTCTTTCATGGGCTGGGACAGAGTGGCCGGCCCCTGGCGTACCGGGATCATGGAGTCCGGCCCGAACTCCGCCCGGAACTCCCGGAGCAGGCTGTCGTCGATGTGCCATGGGTCATATCCGATGTAGAGCATATATAGCCCCTCATTGTCCCGCAGCTCCTTGAACCACTCCAGGAAGATGTGCTTATCGCACTTCCGGCCTGGGCAGGTGCGCATATATCCCTGTTCCACCCATAGGGAATAGGGCACATTGTCACGCTCCCGACGGCTGCCCGCCCGCTCGGCTTCCTCCAGCACCGCCTTGGGGATCCAGTACATGGAGCGCACATAGATGTTCGGGTCATCCGGCCGCATACAAATGGCCTTGGCCGCGTTCAGATCGGTGGTGTCGGCGGCGTCAAAACCGCCGATGCCGTAATCAAAGCGCAGGTCAAAGGTGGTCGGGTTGTCCAGCTCCTCCCAGCGGAGCCACGCCGCTTCACTGGTCTGGGGCATATTGAAGTCCTTGACCATCACGGTGGGCTTGAAGCTGGGGTCGTCCTTGGCCTTCTGCACCATCTCGGCCAGGTACTGCCGACTCTTGATGGTACCCAGCCCCGGATTGGCCTTCTCCCAGCAGTCCGGGTTATCCCATTCCGCCCGGTCGTCCAGCTCGTACAGGAAGGGCAGGAACCGGGGGTTGTCGGCCTTCCCTTCCAGGATGTCGCAGGCGTATTGATACTGCGCATCGAAGATGCCGCCCCGCACAAACCCGTTGGTTGTGATGACGAAGAGCAGGGGCTGATCCCGGGCGCCCATGGCCTGCTTGATCAGATCGTACAGGTCGCGGTTTTTGATGGCGGCCAGCTCGTCGATGGTGGCCCCGTGGGCGTCCAGGCCGTCCAGACTGGAGGTGTTGGACGCCATTGGGCGGATATACCCCATGTTCATGGGGTTGTAGATGTCCGACACCCGCTTGCGCAGGTGCTTGGCCAGCATGGGGGAGAGCTGCCGCATCTTCACCGCCGCCTCATAGCCCAGGCGGGCCTGGTCCAGCTTGGTGGCCACGTTGTAGATCTGCGGGGAACCCTCCCCATCGTTGACCAGCAGATCCAGCTCAATAGCGGCCGTCTCGGTGGTCTTGCCGTTCTTCCGGCCCTCGACAATCAGCACCTCGTTGTAGCGGCGCAGGTCGCTGTCGTCCACAAATCCAAAAACCGCCTCCAGGCGGGCCCGCTGGAACAGCTCCAGCTTCAGGGGCGTCCCCAGGCGGCCAGACGGCACCTTGCAGAACTGCTGGATGAAGTCGATGTGCCGGGCAGCGATATCCGGGTCAAAATGGAACTCCCCCGGGCTTGCCAGATCCTCCAGCAGCCGCTCCGCCACCTGCTTCATCCGCCTGCAGGCCACGATCTTACCATCCAGGATGCCGGTACAATATCGCTCCAGGTCGGTCAACGGCCCCCACCGCCCCGGCTTTTCAGGAACTGTACGAGGTCGTCGTCAGCCGGCGGCGCCTGGGGAAGCATATCCCCCAGCTGGCGGATCACGGCGGCGTAGTTTTTGATCATGGCGTTGTAGACATCCACCTCCACAGACTTCTTTTCGCCCCACTGATTTTCGCCGTTTTGATACTCGGATTTGACCCCGTTCTCCCGAATTTTGGCCTGAAGCTGGGTCAATTGCTCCTCCATGAACACCGCGTTCAGAATCAGTTGGAGGCAGATTTGCTGCTGCTCCCTGCTGGCCGCTTTATAGGTATCCGCGAAGCGGCCAAGCTCCTTTTTGCTGGGTCCCTTTGCCATTTCTACACCCCCCTCCCGCATGCGGCCCGCTGTTTTTTACCA
>OAVH01001062.1_pt1 | contig 16997 bp, 17 predicted proteins | sample 1495281 | NCBI WGS metagenome assembly OAVH01 (sample SAMEA2580082, study PRJEB22360) | human gut metagenome | biome: human gut; feature: human-associated habitat; material: faeces | place: Denmark | collected 2008/2010
CCTTGCGAGGCTTCCGTCGGTAAGCCTGTGTTAGCTGCTGCCACCGAGCACGCTGCCTGAGCCGTCAGGCGAGTTCGTGCGAATGGCAGCAAATCAGCACACAGGTTTACCAGGAAACGCAGCATAGCACTATGATCTGTCTTTTTTTCATATGCATCGTCTGTGGGGAATAAAAAACAAAATTGGTTTTTCCGTATATTTACGTATCAGTAACATTCCTATACATCAACTTTGCTGATAACAAATGCCTTCCGCAGCGCCCATACATGGTGCGCTTGACCATCTTTAAGCGACTGTTAGTTTCTTCTACAAAACCATTACTTTTATCACTTGCAACTGCATTTTCAACTGCTTCAATATCTTTTTCTAATCCTTTAGCAAATGAAGCAATTTCCTTTATAGTCAATTTTTTATAGCGTTCTATAAACAGATACAACAAGGAGATATTCTTCTTGCCAAATATTGTTCGGAATTCAGATACGCAGGCACCGATTTCATATAAAACATCATATTTATCCCAAAGAAATTTTTTATGTATATCCGTCAGTTCGATTCCCATCCATATATGATTAAAAATCCCGGCACGTGTTATATAGTCAGCGTCCATACTTTTCTTAAAACCAGTACGTTTTGTACCAAGACTGTTCCCACCGGAACGATACTTCTTCACTGTTCCAATGTCTTTCCCGGTTCTCCTTGCTATTTCAGCAATCCCCAGTCCTTGTTTATGCATTTCCTGTATCTGTTGGATTAATAATAAACATTTCTCCTCCCTGGCAGTTAGGTTACCCACAATGGCAGTGGTTTTTTTTACGCCCTATGGAACTGGGATTTTTTTGATGTTCGCTTTTTTCTGGGATGATTGTCTCCTTTGCATGAGGAATAGCAGTCGTTGCAGGTACTTCTCTCCCAAGTATTTTATTAACTGCCTCCAACAGGTTTTGGTGTAAATGAAAACGATCGGCAATCTGCATTGCATCTGGAAGAACTTCTTCAATTGCTCGTGCATAAGCACTTGCTCTGTCTCTTGTGATTGTTGTGACATGCTTGTTTTGTTCCAGCCAGGCTTTTAAGGTATTTTCATCACGTCCCTCTAATACCGCAACCGGAGCATGGCAGTGTCTCCGCTGATTGCTATATTCATTGAGTTTAAAATCCTTGCTGCTCCTTCACAGCTCGTTTCCAATGCCAGTTGTGTTACCAAATCAGCAAGCCTTTCCGTCATGCGACTATATCCGTTAAGTTCCATAAACACCATTATCCTTTATCAAAAACATTTACAGTCATTATAGTATACTCTGCACAAATTTTCCATCATTAAACGTAAATATACGGAAGAACCACAAAATTCACCTATTCCCACAATCAGGATATCTGATAGTAATGGGCATAAATTCCATTTCTGGCAAGGAGTTCCTCATGGGTTCCTCTTTCTGCAATCCCATTATCTGCCACGACCAGGATCTCATCCGCATTTCGGATGGTGGAAAGCCGGTGCGCTATGGTGATGGTCGTTCTGTTTTTTGAAAGCTCTTCCAGGCTTTTCTGAATCCAGCGCTCGCTTTCGTTATCCAATGCACTGGTAGCTTCATCCAGGATCAGGATCGGAGGATTTTTCAGAAATACTCTGGCAATGGAGATCCTTTGCTTCTGTCCGCCGGAAAGACGGGTTCCACGTTCTCCTACAAAAGTATCGTACCCATCCGGAAGAGACAGGATGAAATCATGGATATTTGCTTTTTTTGCGGCATCAATGATTTCTTCCATAGAGGCGGAAGGTTTTCCATAGGCAATGTTTTCTTTGATGCTTCCCCCAAAAAGATAAATATCCTGCTGTACAAGACCGATCTGATTTCTCAGACTTTCCAATGTCAGTTTTCTTACATCCTGACCATCCACAGTGATCCTGCCTCCTGTAGCATCATAAAATCTTGGAAGCAGGGAGCAAATTGTTGTTTTTCCACTTCCGGACGGGCCTACCAATGCAATCGATTTTCCGGCCGGAATCTTAAAGGAAATGTGATCCAGCACCGGAGTCTCGTCATCACTGTAATGGAAGGATACGTCTTCGTAGAAAACCTCTCCTTTTACATTTTTCAACGGCTCTGCATCCGGTGCATTTACGATCTCCGGTTCTGTTTCCATTACTTCGAGGAAACGGCGGAAACCGGAAAATCCCTTCTGCATCATCTCGATCAGTTCCACCAATATCTGGATCGGGCTTACAAATATTCCGATATAGAGTGCATACATGGCAAGATCTCCGGCATTCATTTTCCCTCTGGCGACCAGCCAGCCTCCAAATACCAGAGTAACCAGATACATCATTCCCTGAAAGAATCGGTTCCAGCCCATAAAATTACCCATACAGCTGTAATTTGCATTTTTAGAGCGAAGAAAAGCATGATTGCTTTTTCCAAATTTCTCACGCTCTACATTTTCATTGGCAAAGGACTGCACCACACGGATTCCTGCCAGTGTATCCTGCAGACTGGAATTCACATCCCCGATCTTCCTGCGGTTATCCATAAAGGTTTCCTGCATTCTTTTATTCTGTTTCATGGAAAACAGCAGCATCACAAAAACAAGGAGCAGAAGCGGGATTGCAAGTCTCCAGTTGATCAGAAACAAAAATACAAAAGATCCCACGATTTTAATGAGGGAAATAAAAAGATTCTCCGGACCATGGTGTGCAAATTCCGAAATATCAAAAAGATCCGATACCAGTTTGCTCATCATCTGACCGGAATTATTCTGATCGTAATAGGAAAAGGACAGCTTTTCATAGTGGTCAAACAGCTGCCGGCGCATATCCCGTTCCATTTTTGCCCCCATCATGTGTCCCTGATAGCCAACATAGTAGACACAGAAGCTCTGGATCAGATACATGGCAAGAAGCGCGGCTCCAATAGGAAGAAGAGCTTTCAGGATTCTGGAAGGTTCTTCCGTAAAAATTGTTGCTGTCAGTATTCTCAGTATCTGAGGAAATGCGAGATCCACCATACTGATGATTGCCGCGCAAAAAAGATCCAGAAAAAACACTGTCTTATAAGGTCCGTAATAACGGATAAATTTTTTCAGCGTGTACATCATTCTTTCTCATCCTTTCGCAATATTCCTCTGCTATTATAGACTCTATTTTTCCCAAATACAATGCTGTAACTTCTCTTTTTCTCTCTATTCCGCCGGAAAACGTATCCCCACATCATAAGTTCCTGTTTCACGTCTGAGAAATTTCATATTTCCTCCATGAGCCCGTGCAATCTGTCGTGCAAGCCGAAGTCCCATAATATGGATCTTTTCTGTCTGTGTATCCATGTTTTCTACTACAACCTGCGGAATTCCCGTTCCGGAATCTGTTATACAAAAGCATGCCATTCCGTCCTTTTCATAAAGACGGATCCTGATCTGACATCCCTGGGGATTATGGCGCACGCTGTTCCCGATCAGATTGCGGAGCGCACGTTTGACCAGATTTCCATCTGCAAAAACAGCTGCTTTTTCCATTTCCGGAGAAATATCCAGTTCCACCTCTGTCTGCCCGTTTTCGCTTTCCAGTTCTTCATTGTAAAGATCTGCCGTACATTCTCTTAACAGCAGCGCCGGAGAACACTTTTCAAGATGCAGCGGCTGCGCATCATAGGCAAGCTTTGAAGTAAGATTCAGATCCGAAACCAGCTGACTGATCAACTGGCTTTGCCTGCATATGGTATCCGTGATTCTTTTTTCCTCTTCTGTCAGATTTGAACTCTTTGCCAGCCTGTCTGTATATCCTACGATCAGAGCCAGAGGAGTACGGATATCGTGAGAAACTCCGGAAATCCATTCGGTTCTGGCCTGATCCCTTTTATTCAGCCGCTGTTTCTGTTCCTGAAGGATTTCTGATGTATGATTGATCTGAAGTGCCAGATCACGGGTCATGCCTTTTTCTTTCAGCCGTACCGGCTCCTGTCTGGACAGTTTTTCCACACCGGTTCCCAGCGGCTTTAATGCCAGATAAAAACGATATCCAAGAAGGAAGACAAAAAACAGAATCACCACAGCATTGACCAGAAAGATTATTTTCAGGTACTGGGGAATCACAGCGATATCATTCAAAGGAAAAATTTCGCTGTATCTGGCAAAAAAATTTGGATCCAGTCCCACTACAAGAAGAAGCTTTCCTGTATCCCACACTGCTACAGGATAATCATTGAGATACCATCTGCTGAATTTTGCCACCTCTGCATTACTGTAGGAATGTTCAAAATGAGCAGGCAGTCTCCACTCCCAGACTACCTGTCCGTTATTATCAAGTCCCATACACCATTGAATATCCGAATCATTCAGTTCCTGAATCCCTTTGTCTCCCAGTTTCCATTCTCCATTTTCCCAAAAAAGTGCATCGCTGATCGCTTCCAGTGTACTTCTTCGGAAATCCTGTCTCCTGGACACCTGCATTTTTTGATATCCCAGGGAAAAAAAAGCAATCATATTACTGAGCAGGATCACACAGATGATTGCTCCTGCCGTAAAAGAATAGCGTCTGATGATCCGAAAGAGGCTTCTCATACACGCCCTCCCCGGTCAGCTGCCAGCCGATACCCCAGTCCCCGGGCGGTCAGAAGCCACTGGGGATGGGAGGGATCCTCTTCGATTTTTTCTCTTAAATGCCGGATATGAACCATAAGCGTATTCTCATATCCGTAATATCCATCTCCCCAGGCGGCATTGCACAACGCGTCAAAGGTGACGATCCTGCCTCTGTTCTCATTGAGTTTTTTCAAAAGGATCAGCTCCTTGGCTGTAAAAGGAGTTTCTTCTCCTCTGTACCGGACAATCCCGTAATCAAAAAGAATCTCATGGTTTCCCAGACATAAACAGTTCTCCTCGTTCTTGTCCGGCTCTTCCTGTCGATAGCTTCTTTTCAAAATGGCACTCACTCTCAGCACCAGCTCCGGAGGAAGAAACGGCTTGGTAATATAGTCATCCGCCCCAAGTCCCAGTCCGAAAAGCCGATCCCTGTCTTCGTCCTTTGCAGAAAGAAATAAAATAGGAATATCCGACTGCTCTCTCATTCTCTGGAACAAACGAAATCCGTCCCCGTCCGGAAGCATCACATCCAGAACTGCCATATCCAGTTTTTCTCTCTGAAACACTTCCAGCGCTTCATGGACGCTTCCTGCCTTTACTATATTTTTATAACCGCCCTGCTTCAAAATATCTGTGATCATTTCTACCAATTCCCGATTATCATCCACCAACAGGATCTTACGTTCATATAATTCCATAAAAACCTCCCGATTTTATGTTTCCGATTTCTTTTCCTATTATAATTTATTTTTTATCTCATTCCAACTGCTGCCGAAAAAGTTAAGGTAAAAATAAGGTTCAGTTAAGCCTCACCTAAGCCTGATCTTTTATACTTGTTTCAGATCAGAAAAGAACTCAAGGAGGTATTTGATATGGGACCTGTGATTGTTACAGATTCTCTCACAAAAAAATATAAAGCAAAAGCCGTGGTAGATCAGCTTGATCTCCGTGTACCGGGAGGAAGTATTTATGGTTTTCTCGGTCCTAACGGCGCCGGAAAATCCACTACACTGAAAATGCTTCTTGGTTTGGTCAGACCCACCGAAGGACACATTCAGATTCTGGGAAAAGATCTGGATTCCCGAAATCGCTTAAATATCCTTTCCGAAACAGGCTCACTGATCGAAGTGCCTGCCTATTATGGACATTTAAGCGGAAAAGAGAATCTTCAGATCGTCTGTACTTTAAAAAATGTACCGGAAAAGGAAATCCAGAGAGTGCTTCATGTTGTCCGTATGGAGGGACAGCAGAACAAAAAAGTCAGCCAGTATTCCCTTGGCATGAAGCAGCGGCTTGGACTTGCCGCTGCCCTTCTTGGAAATCCCAAGCTTCTTCTGCTGGACGAACCTACAAACGGGCTGGATCCTGCCGGAATTCAGGAAATGCGTGAGCTGATCTGTTCTCTTCCTGCTGCTTTCGGAATCACCGTACTGATTTCCAGCCATCTTCTTTCTGAAATGGATCAGATGGCCACCCATGTAGGAATCATCAATCAGGGACAGCTGATTTTTCAGGACAGCTTAAATGTCCTGCACGAACACAGCCGGGGGCGTCTTTACCTGCACACCTCAGATGATCAGACAGCTCTCCTGGTTCTGAAAAATTCCGGTATTCCTGCTCAATGGAGAGACGGACGTCTCAGCCTGAATCTGATGGAAGACAGTAAGGTCATGCATGCAGCAGCGCTTCTGGTAAACTTCGGAATCGGGATTCTGCGTCTGGAAGAACAGCAGATGAGCCTGGAGGACATCTTCCTTCAGCTTACAGGAAAGCAGGTGAGTTTATGATCAGATGTTTGTCGTCACAGTTACATGCGGAGCATCAGAAAATCAGACACACGAAAGCGCTTCTTGTTCCCCTTGGCTTTCTGGGTTTTTATTTTCTGTGGACTATGTGGCAGATCAGTTCCATGAAGCCATATGAATTCCCGACCGGATATGCCATGCTGTTTTATCAGCTTCCTGTCATGAATGCGATCCTTCTTCCCCTGATGATCTCCGTGATCGCCAGCCGGATCTGTGATATGGAAGTCAAAGGAGATACTTTGAAGCTTCTCTATACCATACAGAAACCTGGCAGTTTTTTCGACTACAAATACCTGAACAGCTTCCGATATCTGGTATTTTTCATCATCGGGCAGGGACTGCTGATCCTGTTTTTCGGCAGTCTAAAAAAATTTGGCGGTTTCCGGTCAGAAGATTATCTCCTTTATCTCCTCACTGTCCTTATCGTCAGTGCAGTGATACTTGTGATCCAGCAGACCCTGTCTCTTCTTTCAGAAAACCAGCTTTTTCCTCTGGGAGTCGGAATTGCCGGAAGTTTTCTTGGACTTTTTTCCATGTTTTTCCCTGCCGCTGTGGCAAGATTTGTCCTCTGGGGATACTATGCCGCTTTTTCTACCGTGGGAATGGACTGGAACAAAGACACAAGGATCATCCATTATTATGAAATTCCCTTCCCCACTCATAAATTTATCCTATTTCTGACCTTTGGAGTTTTAATATTCCTGCTGTGCCGGACTGTTTTCAGCAAAAAGGAGGTATAGATCATGCTGATCCAATGTATTCGTGCAGAAAAACAGAAGCTGCGCCACTCTCTTATCCTTCCTGCCTGTCTTTTTATTCCGGTAATCCCTGCTGTTATGGGAACCTTCAACTATATGCAGAACCTTGGAATACTGAAATCTCAGTGGTATTCTCTGTGGACACAGCATACACTGTTTTATGCCAGTTTTTTCTTTGCCCCGCTGATTGGTCTGTACTGCTCTTATATCTGGAGGCTGGAGCACAGACATAACAACTGGAACAGGATCATGACCGCCCCGGTTCCGGTCTCTGACCTGTTTTTCGGAAAACTGGTCTGGATCCTGCTTATTACCCTTCTGACCCAGCTTTGGACCGGAATTCTTTATCTGATCAGTGGTAAGCTTGCCGGTCTTCCGGGAATTTTCCCTCTGGAAATTATAATCTGGATTTTAAGAGGGACTCTGGGTGCCATACCTATCTGCTGCCTTCAGTTATTTCTATCCATGAGAATACGAAGTTTTTCCATTCCGGTAGGAATCGGGCTGATCGGAAGTGTGCTTGGCGTATTATTTAATAATGAGGGAATCGGCATTTTCTGGCCATACAGCCTGATGCTTCTGGGAATGAACTCCAATGGCACAAATGAATCGATTTTAAAAGATTTCCTTCCATTTCTTCTGTCTGTAACTGTTTTTTCGCTGTTCTTTTGCCTGGCAGCCATATGGAATCTGAAACACCGGGATGTAAAAGCCTAAAATGAAAGCAGCTTCCTCTTGACAGATGCTGATATTTCTTCTAATATATAAAGACAGAAAAGCTTATGTTCGTCTGTATACCAGTCATTATCTTATCATGTAAGGGCTTGTACTGGTTTCGACGGGGGCTTTGAAGTTGAGGAAGCCATCCGCAGACTCCTGGACTGCGTATCAACCGGGAACCTAAATATAAACGCAAACGAACAGTACGCGTTAGCAGCCTAATTGCTGCTCGTCAGCCCTGATGCACTCACACATCAGGAATCTGGCGTCGACTATGTGAGAAACCTTGCCGGGTAAGCTTTGCCCCGGTAGATGTATCATGAAGCTACTGAAGCGGTAAGCCTGTCGGTGGGCGTGCCGCCAAGGGAATGTTAAATCAGCGACTGTGATGGGAGATGCCGCAAGGGATAGGCTTTCGGACGCGGGTTCAATTCCCGCCAGGTCCACTAAAAAAACCGGTAAGTACAGGTTCACCTGTGTTTACCGGGTTTTTTATAATAAAAACAAACATCTTTCATTACATAAAATTTGCAAAAACAGACGCACCAACTACTGTACAAAGGCCGCATACCACAATCGCCAGACTGCTCATAGCGCCTTCTACCTCGCCCATTTCCATTGCTTTAGCGGTTCCCACCGCATGGGCGGCAGTTCCAATGGCCAGTCCCCTGGATACCGCATGACGGATCCGAAAAAATTTACATACCGATTCTGCCGCAATATTTCCAAGCACACCGGTAATGATAATGGTTGCCACCGAAATGGTCACATATCCTCCCAGTTCCTCAGATACTCCCATACCGATCGCTGTTGTAATGGATTTTGGGAGAAGTGTCACATATTCTCTGTGGCTGAGTCCGAAAGCCATGGCCATAGCAAAAATACTTCCCAGACTTGCCAGTACACCGGACAGGATTCCTGTCAAAATGGCAACCACATTCTTTTTGAGAACCTCCAGCTGTATATACAGCGGAATCGCCAGACAGACGGTTGCCGGAGTTAAAAGATAGCTTAAATACTGCGCGCTTGCATTATAACTGTCATAATCCACATGAAATAATACCAGAACACCTATCACCAGCAGGATAGAAATTAAAAGTGGATTCAAAATTGCCTTTTTCCATTTTCTCTGAGCAGCAAGCCCGATTTCATAAGCCAGAAGACTGATCACAAACCCCAGCGTCGCTGAATTCAGTACTATATTTTCCATTTTAGTTCTCTTCCTCCTCCTTTTTTCCCTTACGATCCATCATAAAATCTGTCACCTTTCCGGTCACAAACATCACGATAAAGGTTGTCGTAACTGTGATCACAAGAAGCGGAACAAGAAATTCCTGAAGTTCTCCCCAGGAGGCCATCAGTCCCACACCGGCAGGAATAAACATCAGAGGCATAATCTCGATCAGAAATTCTCCTACCTCTTTTACATGCTCTACCTTGATCACTCTGGCAAGAAGTAAAACAAACATCAGCAAAAGTCCGTAAATACTTCCCGGAATCGGCAGCGGAAGGAAATATTTCATCAGCTCTCCTGCGCAGGTAACTCCCAGAATGATTCCGAATTGTCTCATATACTTCATCTTTTTCCTCCAGACATCATTTGATCCATTGAAATACAGCAGGATTTTAATACTGTACTGTGCAATAACGTTTTTCATTATATCACAGAACAATTTTTTTATACAAGAGAAAAACTGCCTGATATCCAACGATTTCGCTTTATTAAAATTTGTAAATATGTCCAAATCGGTCTGACCAATCATTATCACACATAAAGAACAGCTTTTTAATGAATAATGTTTTGAATTCCTTGCATTTTTTTATGGTTTCCTGACTGTTTCCATGATACAATAAATATATTGTTACTTTATGGAGGAAATTGAATATGAAAAAAGGAAACTGGAAGGCTCTCCTTCCAATCGCAGTGTTTCTGGTCATGTATCTGGGACTTGGAATCCTCTTCGAATATGTTTTGAAGATTCCTATGGGATTTTATAATATCCCCATTGTAGTTTCATTTCTGACCGCTCTTCTGGTTGCATGCATCCAGAATCCCAAACTGAGTTTTGACGAAAAACTGGCCGTCATGGCTCAGGGTGTCGGTGACAAAAATATCGTGACTATGATCCTCATCTTTATGGTTGCCGGTATTTTTGTAGGTGTTGTTGGAAGAGAAAGTGCAGAAAGTGTCGCTTACTTCCTGCTGTCTATCATTCCAGCGCGTTTTGCAGTGATCGTACTTTTTGTGGTAAGCTGTTTTGTATCTCTTGCCATGGGTACTTCCGTAGGAACCATTACCCTGATCACACCTATTGCTCTTGCAGTATCTACCGGCTCCGGCTTTTCCGCACCTCTTTGTATCGGTGCAGTCATGGGCGGCGCTATGTTTGGAGATAATCTTTCCTTTATCTCTGATACCACAATTGCTGCATGTAACGGACAGGGTTGTGCAATGAAAGACAAATTCCGTGCCAACTTTAAGATTGCCCTTCCGGCTGCTCTGGTCACACTGGCGATCATTTTTGTCCGCACTTCCGGCGGAGCAGACAGTGCTGCCATCATCAAAGACTATAACCTGATCCGTATTATTCCGTATCTTCTTGTACTGATCGGCGGAATTATCGGAATCAACGTATTTGTAGTCCTGCTGATCGGAATCCTTTCCGGTTCCATAATCGTGCTTGCAACAGGCGCTACCCCTGCAACAGAGCTTCTGGCAAATATGGGAGCCGGTGCTGCCGGCATGTACGAAACGACCATGGTTGCAATCCTTGTTTCTGCAATCTGTGCTCTGATCCAGAAATATGACGGATTTACAGCTCTTCTGAACTTTATCCGCCGTATTTTCAAGACCCAGAAAGGTGGCAAGCTTGGAATGGGACTTCTGGTTGGCGCTATGGACATTGCCACTGCAAACAATACCGTTGCAATTGTTATGGCAAACCCAATCGCCAAAGAAATGGCAGAGGAATATGATGTAACACCTCAGACAACAGCTTCTATTCTGGACACTTTTTCCTGTGTATTCCAGGGTGTGATTCCTTACGGTGCCCAGATGCTGATTGCCATTTCCACTGCTGCCGAACTTGGATTTGAGGTTTCTGCTTTTGACATCATGCCGAATCTCTACTATCCATACATACTTCTGATCAGTGCATTGTTCTATATGTTCCTTGCACCGAAAAAGAAAACAAAATAAAAAAAGGCTGACGACAGAATTTTGAAATCAAAGATCTCTGTTGTCAGCTTTTTTCTTATTTAAAATTTTTTATTCGCCCATATCCTCAGCACATTTTTTCAGTTTTTCACGGATTGGAAGGTGATAAGGACATCTTTTTTCACATTCTCCGCAGCCAATGCAGGCAGATGCCTTAACCGCAAGGGAACTGTAGCGGTCTTTTGCCCAGTCAGCCAGATTGTATCTCTGAAGATATCCGGCAAACAGGAACACACTTGGGATATTGATGCCGACTGTACATGGCGCACAGTAGTTGCAGCGGCGGCAGAAATCAGTTCCCAGCTGTTTTTTCACCTCTTCAATCTTCTGCAGTTCTTCGCCTGTAAGAGGTGTCTCATCCTCACAGGCTCTGATGTTCTGATCCAGTTCCTCCGGTTCTGCCATTCCCGGAATCACAACCGTAACATCCTTATTTGCGCAGATATAACGAAGTGCAAGAGAGGCATCCTCAATGGCGCCTCCTGCAAGAGGCTTCATATCAATAAATCCGATATTTTTCTCTGCACATTTCCGGATCAGTTCCTCACCCTGATTTTCAACAATGTTATAAGGAAACATAATCGTTTCCACCCAATCCAGCTCCAGAGCTTTTTCAAACACATGGACGGAATGACAGGTCAGTCCTATATGACCGATTTTTCCCGCTTCTCTTGCCTCTATAAGAGCCTCCAGAGCGCCATCCTTTCCAGTTACCTGCTCCAGCTGTTCCATGCTGGGGTTATGTACCTGGTAAAGATCAATGTAATCTGTCCGGAGATTGCAAAGACTGGTCTCAATGTCTGCCGCCATAGCCGCTTTTGTCCTTGCCATGGATTTCGTGGCTGCCACAAATCTGTCGCGGATTCCTTCCATTGCATAGCCGAGATATTCTTCACTGACTGTGTATCCTCTGGCTGTGTCAATATAATTGATGCCTCTTTCTGCCATTTCATGCAGGAGCTTTCTGGTTCCTTCTGCGTCGATCCTCTGAATCGGAATCCCGCCAAATCCCATCCGGGAAATGGTAAGTCCTGTTTTGCCTAATTTTCTGTATTCCATATAAATCCCCCTTCTTTTTTCATTTTTCTGCCACTATACAAAGAATACCGCCGGCAGATACCGGCGGTATAGATTTCTGAAAAAAATCAGACTCTGGACAGATATTCACCTGTTCTTGTATCGATTTTTAATTTGTCCCCCTGGTTTACAAACAGCGGAACCTGAACCTGTGCACCAGTTTCAACGATTGCCGGCTTTGTAGCTCCCTGTGCTGTATTTCCTGCAAATCCCGGTTCTGTTTCCGTAACCTCCAGCTCTACAAAGAGAGGCGGCTCAATTGCAAATACGTTTCCGTTGTGGGAACAGATCTTAACAATCTCATTTTCCTTAACGAATTTCAGAGAATCTCCAACCTGATCTGCGGTAAGAGCGATCTGATCGTAGGTTTCTATGTTCATGAAGTTGTAAAGTTCTCCGTCATTGTACAGGTAGCTCATATCCACACGTTCAATACGTGCCTGCGGGAATTTCTCTGTAGGACGGAAAGATTTTTCCAGTACAGCTCCTGTGATGATGTTTTTATATTTTGTTCTGACAAATGCAGCGCCCTTTCCAGGTTTTACATGCTGAAATTCAACAATCTGACATACATTTCCCTCAATTTCAAGTGTGATACCGTTTTTGAAATCACCTGCTGAAATCATAGTTAAATCCTCCTTCTAGTAATCTTCACTACTCAACATTCTATAATACCACAACAGTTTTTTCAACTGTTTTTTTCGTAAGCCGCCAATTTTTCCTTAATTTCTTTTATAAGCTCCTCAAAAGGCTTCTCTCCGGTTATCACCTGGATATCCGCAAACTTCTGATATACCGGATCTCTCTGTTTCAGAAGCTTCTTGATCTTTTCGTCTCTGTCATCTCCATCCAGAAGCGGGTCTTTTCTGGAACCCTCCAGTCTCTTTTTCAGCGTTTCCAGAGATCCCTTCAGATATACAACGGTTCCCAGTTCTTTCAGATATTTCTGGTTCTGTTCCTGAAGAGGCAGCCCGGATCCCAGCGAGATCACCTTTTTTTCCTTATCATTGATCAGTTCCTTCAATGCCATTGTTTCCAGAGCACGGAAAAAAGGTTCTCCGAATTTTTCAAATATCTCTCTGACAGAAAGATTCATTTTTTTTACAATTAATTTTTCAAGATCCACAAAAGGCAGTCCCAAATCTCCGGAAAGCTGTTTGCCTACTCTCGTTTTACCTGAACCCATAAACCCGATGATCACCACATGGTTCATAAAGTTCCCTCCTCTTTCCTGTAAAAATAAAGTACGATTCTCTCCAGATATCGTTTCAAAACGATCTGAATCTCTTCTTTCGGATGGATCGGCTTCACAAGGATATTACGGATTCCGGTTCTTTTTGCCCCGTAAATGTCTGTAAAAAGCTGATCTCCGATAAAAACTGTGTTGGAACAGTCAGTACCCAGCAGCTCCATGGCTTTTTTATAATTTCCTACTGCCGGCTTATGTGCATTTTCTATAAATTGCTCCCCGATCTTTTCATTAAAGGAAGCAACTCTCTGGATCTGGTTATTTGATAAAAAGCAGCTCTTAAATCCAATCCTGCGAAGGCGTTCAAAAAGCGCTACTGCCCGTTCATCCGCCGGTGCCCCGTGAGGCACCAGCGTATTATCGATATCGAACAGAAGACCTCTGTAGCCTTCCTGATATAGCTTTTCGTAATCTACTGCATACGCAGATTCCAGATACTCATCCGGAAAAAAACATCGAAACATTTTTCTCTCCTGCAACTAATATTTTCAGCGCTGATCAAGAGGAACATACTCTGCCGGTGCCAGCACATTCTTGTATGCGGGACGGATGATCTTGTCTGTATTGATCAGCTCTTCCATACGGTGAGCACTCCATCCGACAATACGTGCAACTGCAAACATCGGTGTGTAAAGTTCCAGAGGAAGATCCAGCATACTGTACACAAATCCACTGTAGAAATCCACATTGGCGCTGACACCTTTGTAGATCTTTCTTTCTTCCGCAATGACTTCAGGAGCCATTTTTTCTACCATGGAGTACAGATTGTAATCCTTCATACGCCCCTTTGCCTTTGCAAGACTTTCCACAAAGCCTTTCAGGGTCTCTGCTCTCGGGTCTGATACGGAATAGATTGCATGTCCCATACCATAGATCAGCCCTCTTCTGTCAAAGGCTTCCTTATGAAGAAGACGTTTCAGATACTTACGCACCTCATCTTCGTCCTCCCAGTCATGGACTTCTTTTTTCATATCCTCAAACATCCGGATTACCTTAATATTCGCACCACCGTGCTTCGGTCCTTTCAGAGAACCAAGAGCCGCTGCAATGGCTGAATATGTATCTGTTCCGGAAGAAGATACTACATGGGTCGTAAATGTGGAGTTATTACCACCGCCATGCTCCATATGGAGGATCAGGGCAAGATCCAGGATTTTTGCTTCCAGATCTGTATACTTCTTATCCGGTCTCAGGATCCGGAGGATGTTTTCTGCTGTAGAAAGCTCTTTTTTCGGATTATGGATATAAAGGCTTTTTCCTCTGATGTAATGGTTATATGCCTGATATCCGTATACGGATAAAAGCGGAAATACACTGATAAGATTTAAACATTGACGAAGAACATTCGGAAGAGAAATATCATCCGGGTTATTGTCGTAAGAATAAAGCGTCAGCACACTTCTGGAAAGCGCGTTCATAATATCTCTTCCCGGCGCTTTCATCACAACATCGCGCACAAAGTTCCGTGGAAGTGAACGCTGATTGGCAAGAAGCTGTCTGAAATCTTCCAGCTGTTTCTGATCCGGCAGTCTGCCAAACAGAAGAAGATATGTAGTCTCCTCAAAACCAAAACGATTGTCCTTTACAAAACCGGCTGTCAGATCCTTGATATTATACCCTCTGTAGTACAGGCTTCCTGCACAGGGAACTTCTTTTCCATCCACTACCTTCACTGCCTGAACGTTAGACACCTGAGTCAACCCCGCAAGCACGCCTTTACCATTAATATCACGAAGCCCGCGCTTTACGTCATATTTCCCATAGAGTGACAGATCAATGCTGGTATTCTCTTTGCACAGTTCTGTCAGATTCTCAATCTCCGGTGTTACCTTCATGTTAAATCCTGTCATACATAATGTCTCCTTTCACATTGCACTTCTATCCGATCAAGGTCCCTCCTCATCCCTTTCTCATAGCTGTTTTCACATAAGTTCTGTTCCAACATTAGTTACAGTATAGCATTTTTTTTTATTTAGGTCTATACAATTCCATCGTTTCTCTTTAATCCTGTTCGATTTACTGAAAATTTTCACAATAAACGGCTGTTTTTGCCCTTAAATTTTTATTTTTACAGCAGGATTTTTTTTGGTTGCTGTCTTGTATGCGCTACCACTTTAGTGTATAATAGTTGCAACGCTGAGGAATCTCAGACGAAAGAAATGGGATAAAAATGGATGAGGAGGAAATTATTATGTCCTACACAGAAGAAGTATACGAGAGAGTCGTAGCACAGAATCCAGGCGAGCCGGAATTTCATCAGGCAGTAAAAGAAGTGCTTGATTCCCTGAAAGTAGTCATTGACAAAAATGAAGAAGAATACCGCAGACTTTCCATTCTGGAACGTCTTGTTGAACCGGAAAGAATCATCTCCTTCCGCGTTCCGTGGGTAGATGACAGCGGCAAAGTACAGGTAAATAAAGGATACCGCGTGCAGTTCAACAGCGCCATCGGACCGTACAAGGGAGGACTCCGCTTCCATCCTTCTGTTAACCAGAGCATCCTGAAATTCCTGGGCTTTGAGCAGATTTTTAAAAACTCCCTGACCGGTCTTCCCATCGGCGGCGGCAAGGGTGGTTCCAACTTTGACCCCAAGGGCAAATCTGACAGAGAGGTTATGGCATTCTGCCAGAGCTTTATGACTGAACTTTGTAAATATATCGGAGCAGATACCGATGTACCGGCCGGCGATATCGGTGTCGGCGCACGCGAGATCGGCTACCTGTTCGGACAGTACAAACGCATCCGTGATCTCTATGAAGGCGTACTGACCGGAAAGGGGCTTACCTATGGTGGTTCTCTTGTCCGTACACAGGCAACCGGCTATGGAGTTGTATATATCCTGAACGAGCTTCTGAACGCCCACAATGATCATCTTGCAGGCAAGACTGTAATCGTTACCGGTTCCGGAAACGTAGCGATCTATGCGGTAGAAAAAGCCACACAGCTTGGTGCAAAGGTTGTTGCAATGTGCGATTCCAACGGATATATCCATGATCCGGAAGGCATCAAACTGGATATCGTTAAAGACATCAAAGAAGTAAAACGCGGACGTATCAAAGAATATGCAGATCGTGTAGTGGGTGCTACTTTTACAGAAGGCGTTGGCATCTGGAATATCAAATGTGATATCTATCTTCCATGTGCAACACAGAACGAGCTTGGTCTTGACGCTGTAAAGACCCTGATCTCTAACGGCTGCAAATATATTGTAGAGGGTGCTAACATGCCGACCACTATGGATGCAACAGAGTATGCAATGGAAAACGGTGTTCTCTTCCTGCCAGGCAAAGCTGCCAATGCAGGCGGTGTTGCCACCTCCGCTCTTGAGATGAGCCAGAACTCCATGAGACTTTCCTGGTCTGCAGAAGAAGTAGATGAGAAACTTCATGGCATTATGAAAGATATCTACAGAAAAATCGACGATGCAGCACAGCGCTACAACATGAAGGACAACTTTGTGGCAGGCGCTAATATTGCCGGTTTTGAAAAAGTAGTAGAAGCCATGAAGGCGCAGGGAATCGTCTGATTCTCCTGACTGATAATAAATCGAGTAGGAGGCGGTGACTAACCGCCGTCCTCTCACACCACCGTGCGTACCG
>OAVH01001063.1_pt1 | contig 16965 bp, 16 predicted proteins | sample 1495281 | NCBI WGS metagenome assembly OAVH01 (sample SAMEA2580082, study PRJEB22360) | human gut metagenome | biome: human gut; feature: human-associated habitat; material: faeces | place: Denmark | collected 2008/2010
GCGTTTTCCGCCAGGCGCGGATGGATGCCGCGCAGGGGCTGGATGTGGAGATGGTGCACGCGGACCTTGCTTCCCGGAGGACACCGGGAGATTCCACGATGACGCTGGGCGAGCTGGAGGCGCTGGAAGAGTCCATGGCGCAGATGGATGCCGCGGAGGATGTGGAAGAGACCGCGCAAGAAGAGACGGGAACGGATCCCGTGACTGGTATTACCGGGAATCCGGCCTCCCCCGCTCCGCTGGTGGAGGATGCCGGCGGCGCCCTGGAAGGGGTGGGAGAAGAGGCCGAACACGATGAAGAGGCTGGCGCGGGGTTCCGCGACCATGCGTTTGTGCGGGTGGCGCCGGATTGCGTGTTTGCCCAGGTGCGGGTGGATTCCCTGGTCCTGGCTCCGGACGTGGAGCAGTTCAAGCAGGGGGATCATAATGAGCACGGAGCCGTGAAGGGGCGCGAGCTCCAGGGACGGTTCCGGGAAGATGCACAGCCCATTTCCGTCTGGCGGCGCAGGGATGGAGCCCTGCATGTGATTACCGGACGGCACCGGTTTGATTTGGCCGCACGCGACGGGGTTGAGTTTATTCCGGCTTACGTGTATCAGGAAGATGAGACGCATGACGCCACCTGGGCGAAGATGCACGACGTCGGCCAGAATATGCTGGACGGACAGGCGTCCGCGCTGGAAGTGGCCTTTTTTGTCAGGAATTCCGGAATGAGCCGGGAGGAGATGGAGGCGCAGGGGTATTTGCGCCCCGGGTCGGCGAATGTGATGGGCTGGGATATTGCCACCCTCGCCGGGGAAGAAGTGTTTACCCGCCTGAAAAACGGGGTGATTACGGATAACGAAGCATGGAAGGTATGCCACTTGTCCGGAACGGAGGCGGGGCAGATGCTTGCCCTGCAGTTGCGCGAGAAGGGGAAGCCGTGGGATTACGTGGCAGCCTATGTGAAGGAGGCTGACCGGGTGGCTGCGGAGAAGTCCCGGGAGGGTGAGGCGTTTGATTTGTTCGGCAACGATACGTCCTGGCAGGAGGATTGCGAGAAGGTGGCCCGCTTTACGGCCCGGGGGATTGCCCTGATTGCCGAACGCCTGTCCCTCCTGAAGAAGTCCAGGGGCATCAGCCGGCGGAAGGATTTGGCGGGCAGGATGGGCATCCGCCTGGAGACGGACGCAGATTTGAATGCGGCCATTCATGATTTGGAAAGAGCCAAGGGGGCGTGGCAATCCCATGACCCGGCGCTGCGCCTTCATGACCGCGCCCTTGCCTGGGACGGCACGAGTGAAGTGAATCCGTTCGAGCATGTGCCCGTTTCCGGGGCGACTTTTTCCGTGGTTGCCATGGACAGTTCCAGATCTGTCCTGGCGCCGGAGACGTTCGTCACCCGGGAAGACGGAAGTCCTGATTGGTTTGTGATTCCGCGTCGTAAGGGGCAGCCCGCCATGCCGGTGCGGCTGCTGGTGGGTTCCGATGTTGGGGAACATCGCGGCTATGGTCTGACCCACATTCTGGCTTCCCGCGGGTTTTCCTTCTGGCAAGACCGCTCCCCGGAACGCTATATCAGTTCCATTCTGGCGAATGTGAGCGAGCTTTACGAGGTGGCGCCCGGGCGTGAGCTGCTGGTCAAGGGAAGGCAGCCTTCTTCATGGATGCTGCTGCAACTGGACCGTCAAGACGGGTTTTATTCCATTGTTTCAGCTTATCCGGTGCGGCAGGGCAAGAAGCCGATGGGAAAGAAGCTCCCCCTTGCAGAGCGACAACCTGCAAACGCGAATAGCGGCACCGCGCGCCTAGGTCCAGGATCGGCAAGCAAGGCCGCTCTGCCGTCCCAATCCGCTGGCGGGGGAGATGGTTTTTCCTTACCACAAGGGGCGCGTGTTGTCAACGTGAATGAAGTGGAATGCCGGTTTGACGACGGCGCCATTGTTCCGGCAACGTTTTCCATCAACACTAAAGCACTTGACCTGGAGTATTTAGAAGCCGTCGAGAAGAACGATATGGAAAAAGCCCAGCGCATGGTGAATGAGTTTGCCAAGGCAAAGGGGTATGTCGTAGATGATAGCTGGAAAATGGACCACAGGGCGCCGAGCAAATCCGGCGATACTCCGCAAGAACGGCAGAAGAATGGGGAAGTCAGCTTGCTGGATATGGCGGATGGGTTCGGAATCATCCCGGAAGAAATGATTCTTGATTCCTCCCGGAATCTTGAACTGGGCTGGGATAATGCTCACATGAATGCCTTGTACGCCGTGAGGCATGCTATGGAGCAAAGGAGGTCTCTTGTGGAAAAGGGGAAGAACAACAAGGTACCGGCGATTGCCATGTACAGGGCTGTCCCCCGTGACATTAAGGAAGATGATTTCCGGGGCGGCGATTGGGTAACTCCCTCCATGGAGTATGCCCGCGAACACGGAGAGTCCAGCCTGGATGGGAAATACAGGATCATTTCACACAGGGTGTCCATCAAGAATGTGTATTGGAACGGGGATGATATTTGCGAGTGGGGGTACGATGACGGGGTGAATTATGCCTATCGCAATACGAAGAATAACCGCAAGCTGCTGGACCCTGTTACTTATGATCTTGTAGAGGTAAGAGACGAAAATGGAAAGTATGAAGGGCACGATCTCGGAGAATGGGATAGTGAAAAGAAGAAGTACTCCCGGATTCCCTACCGGTTTAATTATGAAGAGAGGGTTATACCTCTTTCCAAGAGATTCAATTTTAAGAATCCGGATGTTTCTTTTTCCATCGTCTCGGCAAAAGAACAGGGCTTGTTCCGGGACGGGCATTTTGAGGCGGCCAATGCCGTCATCACCGAACCAGGCGTGACGTTTTCCATTACCGCCCTGCATGCCTCCCCTCATTCTTTTAGGAAGTTCACCACGGAGAAAATGGGAGACGGCGAGGGAGCACAGGCGTATGGATGGGGACTGTATTTTGCGGAGCATCAGGAGGTAAATAAAGCCTACATGAACCAGTTTGCGCAGGATGTGGCGACATGGAGGTTCAAGGATTTGGAGGCGTCCAATGTGGATGATATGGCACGAGGGTTACGCGATAGAATCAAACTTCCGCCAAATGCGAGTCGTGTAGCTATGGATGGCGCACTAGATACGGTGTATGCCGTTCTTGGCGATTTATCTGATTCTAAAGGAGATAGGAAGAAGATAGATGCCATTAAGGATAAATTGAGGGAGGATATACGCGTTAATGAGAATTATACGAAAAATTACCCCGATACGAAAAACCTGAACGATGCAGATAATGTAGTTTGTCAGTTTTTGGTTGACCATCTGGATGAAATAGAAGTTGCTGCTGGCAGTCCGTCCAATTACCGAGTGGAACTGAATGTTGATGAGGGTAGTTTGCTGGGCTGGGAGTACATGGAACGCGACGTTGAAGAGTTGTTGAGTTCCTCTCCGGTTGAGGCGGTGAGGTACGCCGTTGAATATGCCAGGGATGTGGCCGATGCCCGTGGCGAGGATGTAAGCGGCAAGGGTATTTATGTCGCGCTGGTTGACGCTTTCTGGGATGGAGGAGATGATACTAAACAGGATGCTAAAAAGGAGGCGAGTCTGGCTTTACTGGAGGCTGGAATCAAGGGGATTAAATACGCAGACAGCCTATCCCGCGGAAAGTTGCAACAGACGTATAACTATGTGATTTTTGACGAGAATGACATCAAGATCACGGAGTTTGCGGATGAAAGTACAGGTGGCGCGTGGAAGGGTTACACAGATCCGGAGGCAACTTTCTCTCTTGCTACAGAAGAGAGTATTTGGGTGACGCTGGAACGGGAAGCGCGGAAGAACCGTCTGGAGTTGCTGCGCGGCCAGACGGCAAAAGCGCTGGAGACATGGCGCCGGGTTTGCGCGGCCAACGATGTGAAGCAGGGGGACGGAGCGGAGGCGTTCGGAAGGGTCATGGCCGTGGTGGCTTCCATTTACAAGACGCTGCCGGAGGGGTACAGATTCGGCCTTTATCCCTACATGAGAGCCGCCGAGAATCTTGCCACCCGTCTGGAGGACGGACAGACATGGCTTTCCGAGGAGTTGAAGAAGGAGACGCTGATGGACGATACCAGCGAGCGCATGGATGCCGTGATCGACAAGCTGCTGGCCCGCACGCTGGAACAGGCGGACCGGTATGCCATCGACCAGATGCGGACGGAGATGGTTGCCCGCATCAAGGCCGTGCAGCCAACAAAGAAGGCCAGCGGGAAGTTCAACAAGGGCAAGTTGAGTGCGGAGGATTACAAGCATCTGCACGGGATCGTCGCCATGATGAATACGGACCAGGAGGCGAAGGAGAAGCGGATGCTGGAGCTGGAGGGCGTGCTTTCCAGCAACCAGTCCACCGACGAGGAACGGGATGCGGCCGAGCTGGAATTGAAGGATTGGCACACGTTCGGATATTTGGCCGGGATGGGACTGGAGCAGACGCGCGCCTGCATGCGTGCCCTTGCCCAGTTTATCACGACAGGACGGACGGCCTGGTCCGCCAGATTGGACGAGGAGAGGCGCCGGACGAAGTTCAAGGCCGAGAAGATTGTGGAAGGGCTCGGGCAGGCCACTCCCCAGGGAGGGCGTGATGCGGAAGAGGATGCGAAGGCGTCCACGAAAACGAAGGTAGCCAAGTACTTGAAGTACGGTTTGCAGTCTTATTCCCAAATGTTGAATGGGTGGAAGAAGATTCCCGCCCTGCGCGATCTGGCACATGCCGAGGTTACTGCGATTGCCGAGGCGAATGTGGCGTTGAGGAATATGAAGCATGAGCGGGACCGGGAGGTGACGGCCCTGGTCAAGCGGTGTTTTGGCGTTCAGCGCACCAAAGATGTGGCAAGGGTTCTTTCCGATTTCAAGAAGACAGGGGATTCCGGCGTGGTACTGAATCCGCTGGTGAAGGTGGAACGCACGGTGAGGATTGCCGAGGCCCGCGAGTGGGTGGGTTTGTCTTTTGAGGAGAGGGAGGAGCGCCGCAAGGCGATCAAGAAGGAGTACAATGACCGGGGTCTTTCTGATGATAAGGCATCCGTGCCGGAAGCACTTATTCCGGAGATGCGCCGGCAGCTTGCCGAGTTGGACGCGCTGGTGAAGGCCGGAGACGGACGGGCCAGGAGGCGGAAGAATATTACAGCGAAGGCGGAGGTGGTCCGTCCGGGCAGGAAGGGAGAGACGTTGAAGGTTTCCCGAGCCCAGGCGATGTATGCCATTTTGCTTTACGAGCAGGCCGAGTACGTGGAGACGATGCGGAATGAAGGCATCGGGGAGGCGGAGGTTGCCCGCCTGCGCGAGTTTGTTGGCGCCGAAGGGCTGGCGTATGGCTATGGCCTGCGGGAGTTGATGAACCGGCAGGGAAAGCTGCTGGCCCGTGTGTATGAGGAGCGGGAGGGGGTTCCCTTCCCCGCGGTGGAGAATTATTTCCGGGCCGTGTTCCGGGCGGACCACAAGCTTGATACGAAGGCGTCCTTCGGTGAGCAGACGAATGCCGTGGCCGGCGGGGCGAAGTACGGGATGCTGATTCCCAGGCGGAAGCACAATCTGCATCTGGCGTGGAATATGGATTGCGAGGCCGTGTTCCAGGCAGCGAGCGCCGAGGTAGAGAATTATATTTGCACGGCGGATATTACTTCCCGCTGGCGCGGCATTCTGGCGGACAAGGAGGCGGCAGCGTCCCTGAAGGAGCACATGGGACGCCACGGGATTGATTCGCTGCGGCATTGGCTGGACGTGATTGATGGAGCCGGAGTGATGGAAGGGGGAGCCCTGCTGGCCGGGGCCCAGGCGACGAGCCGCTTTCAGAGCGCCAAGGCGGTGGCCTTACTGTCCTGGAACGTGCTGACAATGCTCAAGCAGACCAGCGGCCTGATGCACGGGATGTTTGCCGGGGAGGTGGGCATGGGGAGTTTCCTGCTGCACCTGGGGCAGACGATGTCCATGACCGGACACATGGGAGTGATGGAGATGATGAAGACGGAGGCTTTCCGGGTGAGAACCAATGACGCGCAGGCGGAGCTGGTGAGCCAGTTGATGGGGTATGCTTCCGACCAGAATTACACCGGAGCGATTCGGTTTTCCATGGCTGGCATGAGGGCTATTGAGAAGATGGACGTGTGGAGCAATGCCGTGTCCATGGCTGCCCTGTATAATGCAAAGTGGGCCGAGCTGGAGGAGGCCGGCAGAAGGACCGGCGCCCCGATGACGGAGGACGAGATGCACGCCCTGTGCATGCAGAGCGTGACCAGGGCGCTGGAGCTGGTGGCCCAGCCGCTGACGCAGAGCCAGAAGAGCATGCTGGGGACTTCCACTAGCCTGTTTGCGAAGATGGCCTGTTTCATGAGCTCCGAGGTGCTGAATAAGGTCGGAATGATCGTGTCCCATGTGAGCGCCGGGAATTGGGGGCGGGCTCTTGCCCTGTACAGCGTGATGTCCGTGGCTGAACAGTCGGTGATTGCCCTGTGGCATGCCCTGCTGGATGACGAGGACGAGTGGGAGAAGAACGGAGGATGGTTTGGTGCCATGCTGGGGGCTCCCGTTGCCATGATTGGTGGCGTGCCGATGCTGGGCGCGGCGGTGGAGTTTGGCTACAAGCAGGCGACTGGCCAGCGCATTTACGTGGGCACCGCATCCGGAGTGATTGATTATTCCGCGATTCACCGGGCGGCCAGGAATACGTGGAAGACTGTCACCGGAGACAAGAAGATGACGTTTGCCGATTGGGCGGAATTGATTCTGCTGGATGCCAAGGCAGCCGCCTATGTGGCCGGAGCGGGCACCGGGAGCCGAAACAAGGCGGTTGATTCCGTGGCCTCCTGGCTACTGTCCGTGGCTGGAGTGGCGAATTTATCCAAACCTGGGTTCAAGTTGGCGGAATAAGATTGAATATTAAGGAGTGTACGGTGTATGTAGAGTTTACCATGCGCGCTTTGCTCTACACTTTTTCCATACTTTTTACTACTTTATCCCACGGAATAGATCGTCCTTTGACAGACTTTTTCCCACTGGCGCAGGATGCGAAGCATTCCAGATTGCTGCCCGATTCCCTTGACCATTTACAGGAGAATGCCGCTTCCCCTTCCTTGCAGGATTGGGGACAGGCGCCGAGTTCTCGGAAGCTTCCGGAGTTCAGGCCCGATGAAAGCCGCCTGAAGGTATTTTCAGCATTGGCCCTGGGGGATGCCGCCGATGAGGAAGCCAGAAAGCTGGTGAAGGCGGAAGGCTACCAAGCCCCAGCCACGCCTGACGAAGAATATGATTTAGGAATAGGCGTATTCACTGCTTTATTTGGAGTAGAGAACATTAAATATCCATGGCTTTATTGGAAGGGCCAAGGAAAGGAAGCTCCTATATTCAATAACTCTAAAGAAATTTTTCGTGCTGTTTGGAATGACTTTTCAAACAAAGTGCGAAATGCTCACAAAAGACGTATTAATGATGTATGGAGGCGTATTAAGCAAGAAAAGTACAATACGGAATCTCCTTCTGAAGCTCTTATGTTGCATTTTAAAAGTGTCGTGAAGAATAACCCTGGGCAGGCATGGCTGGATATTCAGTCTGGCGCATATCGCCAATTTGGAAGCACTTTCAAGGAGAAAGCAATTCGTGAAATAGTTACAGAAATAAAATATCATATTAAAACTGATGAAAAGAAGAAAGCCATGCTTGACGCAGTAGCTTTAGACGCTCTAAAGCCACGCAATCTATGGAAAGATGAAACAAAATTCTTTGAAAAGCATCGAGATGTTGCAGGCGTTTTTGTAGTTAAAGTTATACTTGGAGATAAATTTTTAGACTATCCTTATTGCTATTGGATTATGCAGGCGAAACCTATTCCTGAATATGAAACAACATATCACGCACTGGCTGATATATGGGAAGATTATAAGCAACAAGTACAACTATTAGATTTGAAGAAAGCGCAATAATGCCATTTCATAAAAAAGCCCCCTGGCCCGAAGGCCAAGGGGCGAAGCAATCTAACGTAAAGGTGTGTAATATACCATAAAAGATACAAATTGCAACACGTTTATCATTATTTCGGTATTTACGCCTTTTCCCACTTGTCGAGGGTCTCCACGTACACGCCGGATATCTTCCCGCCGTCCATCGGCTCGATGTCTCCATACTTCGGGTTAAGCGGGTGTAGGACATAGTCCATCTTCCCAGTTTCCGGATTCTTCTTTCTGGCCAGTTTTTTGAGGGTAACACCGCGTTCGTCGTAATATTCCACGATCGTACCGGGTTTTGGTATGGGGGGAATAGTGTGCTTGCGCATAACCACAAGGGCGCCGTCTGCAATGATTGGCTCCATAGATTTTCCTTCCACACGCAACACGTATTCGTCTTTGCCCAGGGGGCGGTTTGCCTTGACGTGATAGGGGATAGTATCCCCCGGTTGTAGGCTCCCGGCGGCGATATTGCCAATGACAGCTAAGTTGTAGCTTTCCTCGGCTACTGAGGAGAAGGTCTCTACTGGGGTAAACTGCCTGTGGGCAGGTTCTCCTTTGGCCGCGTTTTTGTAATACTCCCGGGCAGTGACTTGGAGGATGTAGGAGACCATGTCTTCAAGCTTTTTGTGCATTTCGTCCGCCAGGGACCTGAGTTGTTTTTCAAAGTCAGGGGGAAGTTCAAATTCTATTTCTTCTTCTCCGTGCATCAGTTTTTCAATGAGTGAGAGCTTGGCGGGGGGTATCGGGCGAGCAGTTGTAATCCAATTATCAACTGTCCTTTTGCTGACCAGAGTTTTTTCAGCGAGCCACTCACGATTTTTCCCAATGGTTTTTAACCAATCTTTGATGTCTTTTGCATTGAGCATGTATGTATTTTGCACAAAGCGTGCAGAACGGCAACAAAAAAATATCGCATGATAGCACGATAAGCGTGTTTTTGTGTTGACCGAATTGCACATTTCGTGCTTGATTACACCATCAACAACACGCAAGACGCGAAATGATCATCAATCTGAAAAAAGAACCTAAAGAAGTGAGTGACTGGGTGAGAGAGGCAGAACGAGCCACAGGCTTGAGCGGTTCTGCTCTCGTCGTGGGAGCTCTTATAGATTTTTCCCGGAAGGCTAGGGAAAACAAGCAGCCCCGCCCGGCAAAGAATAAAAACCCCCAGCCCAAGAAGCCCGCGGCATGAATAGGCCTCTTACAAGAACAGACCTGATGATGCTCCGAGAAGAGAATCCGGAGACCTTTTATCAGTTAATGCCTGCAATGCGTATTCATGTATTGCCTGGCAAAGTGAGTAAGGTCGAAAGGGCCTCTGTAAGTTACGAGATCGTCACTAAGGAGGGCATCCCCTGTCCTGCAGATGACGCAGTAGGAACGCAGGTTTTTAACAAGTGGATCATAGACGTTAAGATGCGTATTGGGAGTTTTGTGAAGAGCCATGAGAAGTTTATAGTCATCGCTTTCCGGAGCTTTGAGGATGCGCTTTATTTTTTTTACTGCCGTTCTTTTGAGGTAGAACTTGCTCAAATGGGGGTTGAGGTATCTGCACCCCATTGTGAAGGAGGAAACAATGAGACAGGCAGTACTAAACAAAGCGATCAGGTCCAGCATGTACATGTTTTTTTGGCAGAATGCCGTGAGCTGGACGAATTGAGAAGGGCATGCAGTCGCGATGTGGAGAAGTACCCAGGTTACGCAGATGATGGCTGCGAGCTTTTTACTGCCGAGCAGTTTGAGAGCCTGCTGAATGAACGGGTGCCAATCCATGCACAAGAGTGTACCCGATAACCAGGAACCATTCAATTCTAACAATGATTATCGAATACGACACCGAAGACCGCTGCATCCGCGTGGACGACGTAGCCGTGAGCCACGCAGACGCTGAAAAGCTGATGGCGGAGCACGAAACCGCAGTGGCGGCCCTCGAAAACGCCCTGGTGCAGTACGAACGGGATCACGCCACGACGGACAACCCTGACGGACACCATGACTGACCTGGAACCCGAACTGATTGATGTGCTCAAGCTACTCGGCTGGCACGAACTGTAACCTAATGAAATACTATGACCTACCCTGAAACAGAATTTTACGACTGCAAGACTCTTGCTCTCCTGTACGATTCCGACCGGGATGTGATCAAGAAGACCGTCCATGAGTTGAAGGACAAGGGGCATGTGATTGAGGTCCTGTACTGGGGCAAGCAGGGCAAGATGAAGGTGCACGGCAAGCAGTTCCGAAGAGCGCTCCTGCGGGAATATGGAGAAGGAGGAATGAGCAAATGAAGGCGTTACTTCGAGCCTTGGCCATTGGTACATGCCGCCTGATTGCTGGCGGTGCCTGTGGTTTGCTCATTGCCGGTACAGCGTGGCTCATCGTGGAAATGGACAACAACGAACTACAGGCGGGGAAGAGTCCGCATTCCGGATTCACGCCCGACTGCCCGAAAGCTTTTGACGGCTTCGCAAAACCGTCCCGCCCCTCGAGGTTCGAGGAAAGCAATAACCAATAGAAAACCAATACAATGGATAATACCACCGAAGAAAAGAATACGCAGCCCTGGCCCTGCACGTCAGACGAAGCATGCTGCTGCGATCCAGTAGCCGAACAAGCACCCGTCACCGTGGATATGATTGAAGAAGCGTATAACCGCCTGGAAGAGCTTGTGAATCAGTGTAAGACCCCTGTCATTCTGCATATCAAGATTGAGAAGGGTGAAAGTGTGAACAGCAGGACTTCTACCTGCAAAGCTGTTACGAAAATGGCCGGCGCAAAAAGTACGGAATGGCTTGCGGCTCGTGGCTACTTGGAAGCCTCCGGAATTTGTTTCTCCGGCAATCCCGAAACTATTTCTTTGGGAGTGAAGCTTGCTTTTAAGGAAGCCCACAGGAGAGCTGGCTTAAATCCCATTGCAGACATGCTCGGAATCGCGGGCTGCGAATGCGAGGAATGCCAAGACTGATTCAGTTGGCCGGGGCCAGCGCCAACTGGTCCCCGGCCTGTTATCAATAACTAACCCAATAGAATACTAATAACGTGAATACGAATACAACAAACGAACTCACCAATCAAGCACCAGGCAATCCTTTTGCCGTTCAGGCTCCCGCCAGTGGCGGAGCCCTGGCTGCCATGACAAGCAATGCAGCCGTTACTTCCGTGCTGGCTTCCATTTGGATCGCCAAGCAGTTTCCGCGGGATTTAGCTGAAGTGACCTTGAGAATGAAACAGGCTTGTGCTCAACCGAAGTTGGCGCAATCCGCCACTTATTCCTATCCCCGCGGAAATACGACCGTGACGGGCCCTAGCATCCGCTTGGCGGAAGCGCTGATTGGCGCATGGGGCAATGCGGAAGCCGGATGGAAGGAAGTTGCCCGCCATTGGGACCCGAAGGGAGCAGATGGAAACGGCTGCAATGTGTCCGAATGTCTTGCCTATTGTTTTGACAAGGAGACCAATGTTCGCCGGGAAATTGCTTTCTCTGTACCTCATACCCGCGATAAGAATGAGACTGATTCCAAAGGGAAAAAGACTGGAAAAATGCTGCGTGTCGCCCTTGATAACGAACGGGATGTTTACGAACTGTGCGCCAATATGGCTTCTCGCCGCATCCGCGCCTGCATCTTGCAGGTACTTCCCGGCTGGTTGACTGATGAAGCGCTGGAAGCCGTAAAAAATACGCAGGAGAGTGGATTTAAGCGTGATAAGGCTGATATTCTCCGATCCCTGGAAGCTAATTTTTTAGCTTATGGAGTGACGCGCGCCCTGCTCGAAACCAAATTGGGGCACAAGCTTGAAGAAATGACCGTAAATGAATTGCGAGATTTAAGCAATATTTATAACGGCATTGTTGATGGTATGGTGCGGGTGAAGGAAGTGTTCCCGGATGACGACCAGCCCGCCAGGAAACCCGACCTGCCGAAGACTCCTGTATCTGCTCCCGCTCCCAAGGCGGCCCCCAAGACGACGCAGGCCCCGCCGCCTGTAACCGCTCCGGCGCCGGAAGACGGTATTCCCGGCCTGGATGTACCGGAGGATGCGCCCTCCTTTGGCACTTTTGAACATTAACCCCTGACTTACTGACCTTATGTTTGATACAGAGATCATCGAGGACGAACGGCAGGGGCTGCCCAGCGCCAGCGGGATGCAGAGGCTTTTCCTCTGCCCCGGAAGCTGGAATGCAGAAAGGAAGTGCCCGGTGGACGAAGAGAGCGATGATGCCGCCCTGGGAACCATGCTGCATGTCCACATGGAGCAAGGGACAATGCCGGAGGACCCGGAGGACGCCGAAGCCGTGGCTTGGTGCCGCGAGACGGAAATTTCCCTGTGTGAGAAGTACCTGGAAATGTCGGATTTCAGCAAGGATTTGTTGAGAGAACAGTTCATGCGCGAAGTGCGGTATTTTGAAAAGGATGGAATGTTTTCCGGGAAGCCTGATCTGGTAGTTTACTGGGGCCGCAGAGCGCTGGTGATTGATTACAAGTTTGGCCACCTGCCGGTGGCGGCTGCCGAGTGCAATTTGCAGTTGAGCGCCCTGGCCGTGCTGGTGGCAGATTCCAAGTGTGGCTACAGGTTGCCTGAATTTGAAATGATAGATGAGGTGTTTGTTTGCATTTTGCAGCCTTATGCGAGCCGGAAGGAACCTGCCGTGTGCCGGTACACTCGCGAGAGCGTGGAGCAGGCACGGGCGTTTTTCCAAACCTGCATCAAGCTGGCGCAGGACGAACACGCTCCGCTGAAACCCAGCGAGAAGGCTTGCCGGTATTGCCGGGCCCAGTCTTCCTGCCCGGCAGTGTCTCTGGCCCTGGTGAACGTCACGTCCGGGGATTTAACGGCTGCCTGGGAGCAGTGGACCCCCGAAAAGCGTCGGGAAGCTTATGACCTCGCCAAGCTGGCGAAGAAGTGGGCGGCTTCCGTGGAAGGTAAAGTGAAGGCGGATCTGAAAGCCGAAGTGGATATTCCCGGGCTGGTTCTGGCCCCCGGCAAGAAGGCGTTTACGATCACGGATGCCGCGGCGGCCTTTCAAATCCTCAACGGTTTGTTCCCCGATGGCATCACGGCACCGGCGTTCACGTCCTGCTGCAAGGTGGGGATTACCGACCTGGATAAGCTGGTGCATTCCGTGCGGAAGGCCGCGGATGCTGGCGCCAAGGTAGCCGAGTCCAAGGATTGGCTGCGGAAGACGCTTGCAGGGTGCGCAGAAGTGAAAGTCTCTGATGGCTCCGTGAAGGAGATAGGGGGAGGTGCGGCATGATGACCACGCTGACCATTACCTTGCCCCATACGCCGCGCTGCCTGTCGCCCAACGCCAAGGCCCCTCTCACGCAGAGGGGGGCCATTGTGGCCGGCTACAAGAAGACGGCTGCCAAGAGCCGCGCCCGGCAGATGGCCTGGGCAGTGACGCTGGAAGCGTTGCAGGCACGCAAGATGGCCCCAACGCATTACCGGGTGATCTGGTTTTTCAAGGGACCGAAGCCGGATGCGGACAACTGCCTTGCCCGCTGCAAGGCGTACCTGGACGGAGCCTGCAAGGCCATGGGCATTGACGACCGGACGCTGGACTGCGCCGGGATTGACCGGGTGCATGATCTGGCAAAGGCCGGACAGGTGGAAATCGTGTTTGAAAGGAGGGCCGACCGATGACCACGCCTAAATGCCCGCTGTGCGGAAAGCCACTCAAGCTATCAACAATCGAAAACAAGGGACAGCTTAATTTCTTTGCATGCTATAAGTGCAACTACCAATTAAGGATGTCTCCCCGCAAAGATTTCGCGTTGGAAGATGCCTTGCGGTTTTTGCTGGGCTATTTGCAAGACCCCCAAGAGGCCAAGAAATACGCCGAGGCATTTGGTCTTGGAAAGGCGGCGGACGCCGTGGGCACTAATCCGGGCGGAAATATTCATAACTCATTGATGTCCGGACCGGTCCACGTGGGCGGGGCCGCGGCGGACGGAAAGGAGGGAAAATGAACACGTTTAATACTCCAAAAACCGAACAGACTACCAACGTCTGGCTCACTCCGCGCTACGTACTGGACCTGCTGGGTCAGTTTGATACGGACCCCTGCGCCGCTACGGTGCGCCCGTGGGATTGCGCCCGCGTCAACTACACCGTGGAGGACAACGGCCTCCTGCTGCCCTGGGAGGGGCGCGTGTGGCTGAATCCTCCCTACGGCAATGAAGCGGAGGCATTCATGGAGCGTATGAGTATGCACCAGGGCGGCGGTTTGGCACTCATTTTCATGAGGTCAGATACGCGCTGGTTCCAGCGTTGCGTGCTGTCCCGCGCCCGGTATCTGTTCCTCTGGAAAGGCCGCATCCGCTTTTGCCGCCCGGACGGAGAGATCCCAGGCAACCAGCCCAACGCGCCGAGTTGCCTTGTGGCCTGGGATAACCAAGAAGCGCCCCTCCTGTACACATTGCAGAATCAGGGGCATGGAAAGGTGGCTGTACTATGAACACTAGAGCACCACGGAAAAGGGCTCTGGCCCGTTATTTAGGAGGGAAAAACAGAATCGCCCCCTGGATTATCAGCTTCTTTCCGTCTCATAAATTCTACGTCGAACCGTTCGGCGGTTCCGGCGCCGTCTTGCTCAACAAGCAACCGGCATTTCTGGACGTCTATAACGATTTGTATGACCGGATTGTGAACTTTTTCGAGGTATTGCGAGATCCGGAAAAAGCGGAACGGCTGGCCCGGCTTGTCGAATTGACGCCCTATGCCCAAACAGCCTATGACCGGTCTTTTGAAATCGCGGAAGATCCCGTTGAAGATGCACTCCGCTTTGCCATCAACTCCATGATGTCCTACGGCGGGGGAATCTACAAACCAGGCTTCAAGCGCGACGGCTTGCTACGGACAACGCCTTACCCCAAAACGTGGCGGGAATATCCCGAAGTTGTCCGAGAATGTGCGGATGAACTGCGAAACCGGAATATCGAAATCAACAACATGGACGCCCTGCAGGTCATGGCTCGCTATGACTCACCGGACACGCTGCACTACGTGGATCCTCCCTATGTGCAGTCAACGCGGGGCAACCGCGTGAGGTACGCGCACGAGTACGACCAAGAGGACCATGAGCGGCTTCTTGCTTTCCTCCAGACCTTGAAAGGCAAGGTTGTCCTGTCCGGCTATGATTCCGAGCTCTATGCCGACCATCTGACCGGCTGGCGGAAGGAATGCAAGGTGGCCCACGACACGCAAGGCGGCAAAAAGATCGAATGCCTCTGGCTCAACTACAACCCCCAACTGACGCTTTTTTGATATGGCAACATCACGCATGATACGAGAAGGGTTTCTCGACTCGGAAAAGGTCGCGGCACTTTCATGGCGTACCGAGTGTTTCTTCCATCGGCTTTTGCTGGTGGCGGATGACTACGGACTGTTTGATGCACGCCCCACGGTATTGAGGACTCGCTTATTTCCTATGCACCTTGACAAAGTCAGTAACCAGGACATTCAAGACTGTCTCCATGAAACGGAGGCAGCCGGGCTTGTAAGGGCATACTGTGTCGGGGGCAAGGATTATGTGCAGATCATCAATTTCGGGCAGCGGAGACAGAGTAAGCCCAAGTTTCCGCTCCCTCCCGATGACGGTGATTCTCCGTGCAATACAGTGAATCACGGTAGTTCACCGTATTCCACCGTGACTCACCGTGAACCACGGAAATCCACCGCTTATACGGAGACGGAGACGAAGACGTATACGGAGTCGGAGCCGTGCTCTGTAAACAGGGGTGTAGAACAGTTCCCACGGAGTGCGGAGGAAGTGCGGCTTTTCATGGCGGCCCAGCTTATGACTCCCAAGGGAGACGAACTGAAACGGTGCGCAGAGTCGTTTTTTGATGATTTCAGCGCCCGTGGCTGGCGGGACAGCAAGGGGATTCCTCTTGCCGATTGGAAGCCGGCGGCCCGCAAGTATGCCCGCTCCTGGGCAACCAATAATGTGCAGCATGGGCGGCAACAAGGTCCATCTGGACGGAAGGACGCCAACGCAGGAAGGAGATACGAATGATGGATGATATTCAACACTTGGCTGGGCAAGTTGCCCTTGCGCCATCTCAAAACGGGATTGTCCGCAATTACAAGCCTGTACGGTACGATATGGGCGGCTTTGACGAGCGAGTGCACCCAGAGGTTCAAGCCATGCACCGCGAGGCACAGTGGTTCATCAACGACGTGGTGAACAAGGTTCGTCCGCGCCGCTGGCTTTCCCTGTTGGGGGCTTCCGGGGTGGGCAAGACGCATCTGGCGGAGTCCGTGAGGACTGCATTGGTCAAAGAGCGCCCCACGATTCCAATCCAGCTTTGGAAGTGGCAAAAGGTGGTTTCCATGCTTCGTTCCGGGGACTGGGCATTCGTGGAGTATCTGGTCAAAGAGGTGTACGTGCTGATTCTGGACGACATCGGAGCTGAGAACACCACGCCTTCCATTCTGTCCGCGCTGAACCGTGTTGTTGACGGACGGCTCGGGAAATGGACGATGCTCACCTCCAACCTGCTGCCGAAACATATCGGGGAACATTTGGATGCCCGTATCGCCTCCCGCCTGTACCGGGGCGAAAACGTGGTATGCAGGGTCGAGGACGCGCCGGACTACTGCTTTGAACGCTACATGAGAAGGGAGGGAGAATGAACGAGTCGTCAGTCAGAAAAGACCTGTTGCGGAACATTGTCCGCCAGAGGGTGCGGCCGTCGCAACTGCTTATCCTGATGGAGGTCCGAGATCATCCGGGAAGAACGTCACGGGAGATTGCTGACAGGTGCCATCTGGACCCCAGTAACGTGTCCCACAGGCTGGATTACCTGGCAAGGACTGGCGACGTGGTCAAAACCGGGTCACGTCCCTGTGTGCATTATTTGAGCAAGCAGGGGCGTGATTTTTTGGATGGAGTTGAGGATTCAAAGTCAGCAGGTTGATGCTATCGGCAAGAAACGTTGACACTCGGCAACTCGACACGCCGAAAAACAGGAGGGTAAAATATTGGTATGAAGAGAGAGGGTAACAAATCCAGG
>OAVH01001086.1_pt1 | contig 16573 bp, 17 predicted proteins | sample 1495281 | NCBI WGS metagenome assembly OAVH01 (sample SAMEA2580082, study PRJEB22360) | human gut metagenome | biome: human gut; feature: human-associated habitat; material: faeces | place: Denmark | collected 2008/2010
TCTTTTCTAATATGGTTTTATCCGATCTTCAAAGCTGTTTTTCTTATTCTTCTAGCCGCAACGAAATTCTTATCAGATAAAAAAAGACAGCCATATCAGCTGCCTGTTCTGCATATTATTTAAAATAACGATCCAGCAGACCCTTGAATGCTTTTCCGTGTCTTGCCTCATCACGAGCCATTTCATGAACAGTATCGTGAATTGCATCAAGATTCAGAGCCTTTGCACGTTTTGCAAGATCAAATTTTCCTGCAGTTGCGCCATTTTCAGCATCTACACGCATTTCCAGATTTTTCTTTGTGGAATCGGTAATCACCTCACCCAGAAGCTCTGCAAATTTTGCGGCATGCTCTGCTTCCTCATAAGCTGCTTTTTCATAATACATACCAATTTCAGGATATCCTTCACGATGTGCCACGCGAGCCATTGCCAGATACATACCCACTTCGCTGCATTCACCTTCAAAGTTCATACGCAGATCCTTCATGATATCTTCTGGAGCACCCTGTGCTATACCAACCACATGCTCAGCAGCCCAGCTCATTTCACCTTCCTGTTTTGTGAATTTTTCAGCAGGTGCCTTGCAAATTGGGCAGAATTCAGGAGCTGCATCCCCTTCATGAACGTAACCGCAAACACTACATACAAATTTAGCCATAATCAAATATCCTCCTTTTAACTTTACAAACCTATTGTATTACATTTTGGTAAAATTTGTAAACTTATTTGACTGAAAAATCACAGAATTATCACAAATCAAAATACTATGTCTCTCCGGGATGAAATACTCAGATATTTCCTAAACAAAATCCCACCGTATTTATGAGCTAAAGAAGCATACAGCGCTTATGACATTTTACATACATTCGGATATGGCTTTTTCCTGTGTGCTTATGCAATCCTGTTATCCACACGGTATACCTTGCGCAGTATGTATAAAACAATGCATTGTATCAAAAACAGAGTGACCAGAATAACCGGAAGAAACATCATTACACCGGTTACCTTGTACAGACTTGCTATGAAGCTGATTTTCGGCGGTACACCGACAAACATATACTGTGTATGTAAATTCAGATTGATAACGAATGCAGTTGTGAACATGCCACAAATGATCAGAAAATTCTTTTTCATATAATGATATTGCAAGAGCGTATGATCCTGCAGCTGAATCAGCGCAAACAGTACGAATGCCGCATGCAATGCATAAAAGTTAATTGTCCGATAAGATAGTACCGGATATAATTCACTGATATTAGCCGGATACAGCATAGCGACAAGGCCTGCACAAAGACCAACCACACCACTGAAAAAACGCAGGGTATCCCTTTTTAAATATACTGTCAGTGCATTCATATAAACGCACAGGGAGCATAATTCCAAAGGCAGAATCTGATGCCATACATTATCATGGCAAAACAGAAACAGCCAGGTTGTATACAGCAGCTCCTCCACCAGAAAATAAACTGCCATAATCACCTGCATACGGCGTTGTATCACGGCATCCTGGCGCCGATAATACGAAAACAATACCGCAATCCCAACAGCCGATACTGCCAGAAAGAGCATATGGTAGAGGCTGAACGCCGTAAATGGTACTGCCATATCTTTAATATCTGTATAAAACGTAAAAAAATCCTTCATCCCTATCACCTTTGCCTATTGTAACATATTTCATATACTTATCACATCATTTTAAGATTTCTTCAGATTCTTTTAAAAATGTGATAGAATAAGCATGACAATCCGATGGGGTAGATAGCAGTAGCGATTTTTAGCGAAAAGCTTTCCCCCCCTTCCCTATAACACCTGTAGTCACACACAAAGCAAAGAATGAGAGGCAATTATGAAAATAGAAACAGCTGCTTTACATGAAATACAATTTAATGAATGCGCATATACGGACGCCTTATACTGCAGTCTGAAGCGCATCGGACTGAATTTTCCCATTCATGTCAAAAGACTGGAAAACGGGTATCGTTGTGTGGATGGTGTGAAGCGCTTAAATGCCATCCAGCAGATTCTTTCTGAGGATCCCCTGTTTCCAAAATTCCAACAAATTCGCATCCTTGTTGTGGAAACCGCAAGAACAGCACCTCCCTATCATTTACATAATCATCATTAAAAAAACAGCTGCATCGTTTGTTTGATAAGCAGCTGTTTTCCATATGACATTATAACCGTCTGGTATAGGAATTTTGAAGATGGAGTATCTTTTCTGCGACAAGCTTTCCTGCAAATGACATCGTTGCCATTTTAATTGCCGTATTCTGAACAGTGATCCCTTCCAGTTGAAAGGCACTGTCCTGCTTCTTTATATGATCCGCGACTGCCTTAATCGCCGTTTCCTGTTCTTCACAAAACAGATTAAATGCCTCCTTCAGACCGTTGATACCGGCCTGATACTCAATCCCCTGCTTTACCTCACTGATCGTCAGTACCTGTTTCAAAATGGTAATAGCGATCAGATAGGCGATATGTACCCGGTTATAGCGCTTTTTTTCAGCCTTGGGTATCAGCTTCAGCTTTACATAATTATTGATCATTGCGGATGTTAAAATGGTATCATTTTCCTCATCAAAGAGATGCTGCAGATATCCCTCAATCAGCGTAATCACCTGATCGAGATATAAATCAAAATTGGGCAGCTCCTCCCAGCGGGGAAGATGGAAGTCCTGCAATGTATCACTCCACAAAATCAGATCCTTGCGCAGATTGCTCATGTGTGTACCTTCTTTCTCATATACGCCATTCATGGGGTGGTAATATCGGATACCCAAGAAAACGTATATCGCTGTAATTCCTGCTATTGACATGAAACGTCATGCTTACGGGAAATAAAGTGAGAACACAACCGCATTGGCTGTGTCATTCTTAATTTCCTATATTATAAGTATACGGTATTCCTTCCTTTTTTTCTACTGCATATTTTGCAAAGAAAAAGACCGCACTATCGCATTACGGTCTATTCCCTAAAGCCATACGCATATATATCGCGAACCTTCACGGCCGGCATAACCGGCTGATCCTGCTCTGCAGGAGTTACCCTTTGTATCTGTTTAAAATGTGCATATGCCTTTTCATCCTCTTCAAACTCTCCCCTGACATACCCGTCAAATACCAGCTTCTTAGAATCAAACACACTGATTTCCAGCTGATGCTGCGATGAGTTTTCCAGCTGCTTCAGATTCAGTGCAAACAGCTTATTCCCCTGCAGCTTCAATTTGGATGAGGCAAGAGAAATCGGAGATGTTATTCTCATAATCTGCGTTTCCTTATCGTACACATCCAGATAGCTCTCATTTCTCTTGGATGTCAATATGAGAAGCTTATCCTCTTGTATATCAAAATGGTGAAATACGATATTTTTTTGTAATTTTTCTTCCTTTATAAGCTGTCCATTCACATCATAAAGCTGAAGCCAGCTCTGGTTATTTTTCTGTACAGCGACATACAGCTGATCGTTATAGCTGATCATATCGGAAATCGTAACCACAGACGGATCAAAGACAATAAACTCAGCTACCCTTGATTCCTGCCTTGCTTTCTTTATATCCGGCATATCCTCACTTTGCAGGGCCTTTTCGATTTCGAAAACACGGTATCGTCCACTGGTGCCATTTCCTGCATCGTATAGCGTTACAAGCGTTTTATCCTTCAGCTTCGTATAAGGATGCCACAGTCCCTCTCCCTTTAATTTACCATAACGTTTGGGATTGCTTTTAAAATACAGCTGATCATCCGCCTGCAGGTGCAGGATGGTGCCACGGGTATTGGGAAAGCTCTGATGCAAGCCACTTGGAAAGCATGCATATCCTTTATCTGTTTTCACGAGCAGATCAACGCTGACATCATCAACATTATAGAAACCCGCCGTTGTTTGTTCCTCATAGCGCATATCGTCTACAGGCTTGCTTTGTTCCAATTCATAATCTGTAAGCTTTTTTCCTTCCAATAAGCGTGGAATATAGAGGTAAAACCCCTCGCTGAACGTCGCATATTCCAGCGAAAGTGATTCATTCTCCTTCAGAAATGCAGTCGTATAGGTGAGTTCAGCACCGTTGCCACTAACATCCCAGCGCATGGCATCATCTGCAAGCGTCAGGCTGTATTGCAGACCCTCCACCTCCCGGATATTCCCGCTGCTTGTTTTTAGTACAAGGGAAAATTGCGGCTTTGCCATATACAGCAGGGTACTGATGAAAAAGAGTGCGGCAAGCAACAGAGGAAATAGGATCATATGCCGTTTCATATTATCGTCCTCCATACTGATTCTGAAGCATTGCATATCGAAATCTCAGTGCCATCACGCCGGCAATCAGCAGCATGAGAGCCAGCTGTATACCGCGCTGTAAGCAGAACTGTATGCCATAGGGGATTCCCCACACATAAAGGATACAGCCAAATGCTACTATAAAAAGAAGATAGCTCTGCAGTTTCTGGTAGTAAACGCCCAGATATACGGTCATTGCGGATACCGTTACAATGCTGCATGCGATAATCAGAAGCTGTGTTATCGTTAATGGGAACAAGTATTTCAGCATGTCACTTCTGACAATAGATAAATAGAAACCGTTTTTCAGGTTATAGAAGGGCGCAAGCGTCATATAGTAGCAATATCCTATATAATACACCGCATACTGCAGCAACAGCAGGAATACGATGGCACTGATATTCATAAGCAGTTCCGAGAGCATGAAGGCTACACGGGAGCGTGGAAGAATCAAATAACGATGCAGTGCATTTGAGCGCAGCTGCATGTATAAGAGCGTTGCTACACCATACACGACAAGCACACTGAATGCAATAAGAAACATGATTAGACATGGGCGTGAGCCAAAATACACCTCATAGCGTACCCAGCCAATCTGTTCCCCCTTCATAAACAAGAGTCCCAGACACGTAATCAAATAGATTGCAAAGACAATTCCATAAAATTTCCAGCTTCGCTTCCAGCGGTAATACAGAAGCAGATTCAAATTTTCAAATTCCCTCGTCATAGTTTTCACCTACCTTATTTCCAACAGCTCCAGTGTATCCAATGATCTTCCACGATCAAAGGTAAAGCCTGCTATCAGCTTCTCATACGCGGATACCTTTTGGTTATAAAAGTCAAGAGGCGTAAGCTGTTCATCCTCCTGATATTCCCCATACACCTCACTGCTGTACAAAACCTTATCCTTATTCGCAGCTCCGATATAAATCTGTCCTTCATTGTTGTAGATTGCCTGCAGATAGTATAAAATGCCATCCTCATACTGCAGGATTTTTTGATCTGTACTTTCAGCCAGCTCCGTTGGTATCGTAATTTCATCCTTCTGCTGCAAGCCCTGATCACGCTGTTCAAGAACATGGACATGAATTCCCTTTTCAAACATTTGGTGATAGCCGGCAAGCAGCTGCTGATCCTTTCCAAACTGAAGCAGAAGCTCGGTGGCATCCTCCAGCTTTACAGGCAGCTTTTTGTTTCCAAGCTCCTTCCCGCTGTGGTCAAAGGTATGAATATACAATTCATTTGTATGCTCCAGTGTCAATACGGCAAGCAGCTTATCCGTACTTGTCATTCTCAGAATATCCTGAGAGCCGAGTGGAAGGGAAACAATTTTCTTTACTACCCCATGTTCCATTTTGTAAATACCGCCCGGATTCTTTTCTATATTCACAAGGGAAAAATCAATACTGAATTGCATGGGATTGATATTGAAAAACCCATATTTATCAGGAATCATATAACGCCCTTCCTCATACATTCCCATCATGCGTGCATTCATATACGGATCCCCGCCTGTATCATTTTGCATGTCGCATTGCAGCGTGGCCTGCGGCTCTGTAAAATCATAGCTGATGTTCAATGGCCGCTCATCCAGGAGAGATGAAATGCGAAAGGATATGCCTGTATCATCCGGCTTTTCATCAAATTGTTTTTTCTCATGCAGTAAACGATATGTGATTGCTTCTACACTCCCTATCATATGCCAACGGCTATCAACGTCGGATACAGTTCTATCTATGAATGAATTCATCTTCATGCTGTCCTCAAAAACAGGCTGCAGCTGATAGCTTTCCTCACTATCATATACCCCAAACTGTGCAGTCTTACCTTGTGGATCATACACTGCCTTTAGCTGATTTCCTTTGCCGTCAATACGCCAGATATTGACACTATCCGTAACAGTAAACCGGTAGGAAAGATTTTTAATAGCATCTGCATCACCGAGAGCCGCAAATTCATTATCCTTTGTTTCCCGCAGACCTATATGCATATTATTTCTTTGTGTCCATACAACTGCGGAAGAAAGAGGAATTGCCAGAAGCAGTGCAGGAAGAAGATACATCATGTATTTTTTCATGTATCATCACCAGCCTTTAACAAACGAATATCAAATATATTTCTTTTCTGTGTATTTAAAAAATCTGAAATTATTTTTTCATAGGCATTGGCCGTGGTGAGCTCTACAGTGTCCGCAAGTGCCAGCTTATCATCATCGCTGTAATCACCGAATAAGCTGCTGCTGTATAATACCTTCTTTTTATTTTGTGCTGTAATGCTCAGGGTAGTGTTATTATTGACAATCGAATACAGGACGCCTTTTGTCCGGTCATAATGCAGTATGGCATCTATCATAAAGCCATCCAATGCCGTTATTTGTTTTTCAGCAAGCACCATACGGTCTATCTGTTTCAGCTTATTGTCGCTGATATCATATATCCGCACATCACGCTCCATACTGTTATAAATCGGTTCTTGTATATACATTAAAGCATCCTCTTCCGCATACAGCATGAGGCTGTTTGTCTGATTTAGTTCTTCTTCAAACAAGAATTCATCCAGAAGCTTTCCATTTGTGGAATACAGATGGCCGTACAGCTTCCCGTTTTTTTCAACAACCGCTGCCAAACGTTCTTTGAACGCCGTCATATATAAAATAGTCTCTTTTTTTACATTCATCGACAGGATTTGTGATACCTTACCAGCCTTGTCAATTTTATAAATTCCGGTAGGATCCTTATCAAATTCCACCAGATCAAAATTCACATCGAACTGCAGGGCACCGATACTGATATACGTATCACCATGGATTTTTGCTATGGATGCCCTGGAAGCTTCATAAATTTTCAGATTCCCGTATTTATCATCCGCATTCCCATCACTGAATGTTGTTCTTATATACATTTGTTTCTTTCCCCTATTGTATGCTTCATTGTAAGTAACCGGTATATCCTTTTTTCCACTCTTTGCCAGAAGTGTATACGTATTCGTATAGTTATTTTTCAATTTTTCAGCTTTTTTACCCGACGTATCGTATTGTTCAAAAACGATTTCATACGATAACTGCTTCAAATCTGCTTCATAACTACAAACTGGTGCACCGTCACTGTAATAGGTATCACAATTCAACACATTATCGGATACCGGCATTGTTTCCTGATCATAGACAGGTCTAACATCTACAAGAGTTGAAGTATCTTCTGATTCTTTGTAACGGTAAGTAGTATACATCTTTTGAGGCTCATAGGTAACCTGGAAGTGATTTCCCTTCGCATCAATGCGCCAGGCATTTCCACTTTCAACACTTTTGCCATTCATGATTGCATCTGCGATATAAAACGAGTAGTGTAAATCTTCAATTTCTTTAGGATCCCCCACAGCCTTATTTTCCTGTTCAGCTATTGTACTGAGTCCCACGCTGAAATTATTGCGTCTGCTGGAAACCAGCTGAGATAACAAGACGATCAGACACAGCATGCATACCGGTAGATAACTGCAATATTTTTTCATACTCTTCACCTGCCTACCATGCCTTACGGCGTGTTTTTCTTAGTAAGCCTGCGAACATAAGCACGCATACAGGTATCAGATACAAACGCTGCCAGCCGTTATAATAAACTTTTATATACAAGGATAACATGGTTTTCTCAATTCCCTCAGGCATATCATATAAGTTTACCTGATAATAGCTTCCATAGAGATTGATCAGAACCGGAATCAGAATATACAGAAGCATTAAAAACAGGATCAGCTTATTTCTACGAAAACCGAATCTTCCGATACAAACAACAAATAGTGATATGATCACACTATACAGAAGCTGTAGCAGGTATCCGCTGACATGCAACGGCAGAAACATAGAGGTATAATACTGCGTTCGCGTCATTGACAGGAAAAATCCGTTGTGCAGCAATATCTGCGGACTTTTTAAATTATAAATCTGATATCCTGCATAATATACGATGCTTTGCAATACATAAAAGGCATACAGACTCAGTAACGTAAACAATATATTGGACAGGATTAAATCTGTTCGGGAAACCGGCAGAATCAGCTCCCGGTCCTGTACATTGTATTTCCATTTCAACCGCTTCAGATCAAAGATGGAATACAGCAGCCATAAAAATATAACAATAGGAAATACAAGTGCACACGTTGGTGTCAGTAAAAATTCATTATAATACCCCTTTTGAAAAAACGAGATATCCTTTATACTCATGGAAATCAGCGGCAGCAGTACCAGCACAGCCACAAACAGCACATACACCTTTCCTGTACGATGCAGCTGATAATACATCAGCTTGGAAATATGCTCCCTATGCGTCTGGAAGCTCTTCATGCGGATCACTTCCTTCCTCAAACAGAAGATTCACTCTGTTTGGATCATATTTTTCTATATCGTTCAGACATTCCTTTAAGGATAATCCCTGATCATGTAGCTCCTCCATGCAGACATCCTGAACGATTCTGCCACGGCGAAGTACAACTGCCCGGTCGATAACCTTATCGATGTCGTCAATATCGTGAGAGGAAATCAGTACCGTTTCCTCATCGTTTAACAGACTCAGCAGCATCTTGATAGAATCCTGCTTTGAGAATACATCCAGATTGGAAAACGGCTCATCCAGTAACAGCAGATGTGCACCCTGTGAGAAACCGGCAGCGATTTCAACCTTCAGCTTCTGTCCGGCAGACATCTTCTTCAGCCTCTTACGGCTGTCAATTTCAAAATGCTGTAAAATACGGTTGTAGCGCTCCATGTTAAATTTTGGATAAAAGTCCTTTAGGAAGCCGCCATATGTCCTTGGATTCATATCCGGCAGAAAGCTTAATGTGTCTGTGATATAGGCTATATCATCAAAGATGTCCTTGATTTCCGATCCCTTCCATGTAATCGTTCCCTCCTGAAAAGGCAGAAGCTGCAGGATGGTTTTGATCAGCGTTGTTTTCCCGCTTCCGTTGCTCCCAACAAGACCGATGATCTGTCCCCTTTCACAATCCAGACAGATATCGAATACCCCCTGTCCGTTCCCGTAATCCTTTGTAAGATGTTCAATGTGCAGCATACTAAGTCCCTCGCTTTCTGTATTACTTAAGTAGTACACTTCTTATAAACAAAAAATCAGATGTCCCAACGTGTGCTCAGAATAGCTATCACCTTCTGAAATGGGAGTCCGCATTCGCGGCAGTTGGCGATGAAATCATCCACGGTTTCCTGAATCATTTCCTGCTGCAGCCGTTCTATGATTTGCTCATCAACATAGACCACACTTTTTACATTGCTCATGGTACGCAAAATACCTTCTTCCTCCATTAGCTTATACGATTTCTGTACCGTATTTGGATTGATGGATAAAAAGGATGCCAGCTCTCTGCGTGAGGGCAGCGGCGTATAGCAAGCAATGCTTTTATTCAGAATCTTGCGTTTCACATGTTGGATGATTTGGAGATAAACGCTCGTTTTATTATTAAGCTTCAGATCACTGAATACGTTCATCATATCACCTCTTCAAGTGTATTATACAAATAGTACACCACATTTGTCAATAACCTATCACCTTTAACTATATATTTTCTGTAATCTCATTACGATTCGTCGATTATTAACGAAAAAAGAGAGTATAATGAATACTCTCACACGAAAGCTATAGCAAATGCTTCATATACATAGACACAAGAGCATGTAATGATACAGGTCTTTGTATCTGAACAGCATGAACAGTAATTTTCAAAAGGAAGTAAGGGCTGCATCATACTACTATCATAATCCTATCTTTCTTGTATCAAAACCAAAAAAAAGAATAGCATATAGTAAATTTCACGTCTACCGTCCCCGCATGCGCAGCCTGCTTGTGTTTTATAAGCATGCAGACGTATGACGCTTCAGCTGCTTTTCCAATAGCATCACAAAAGGATTCCACATATTCGCAGCTCCATGTTCCGGTATCCACAGCTTGATCCTTGTACCCTGTAGCTCCCTCACATAAAATTTTTGAAGCGGCAAACTTTCTGAGAGCACATGCTGGGGCAGCAATGTAAATCCGCCCAATGCCGCCATATTGAGCAATCCATTCAGACTATCATATTCTATAATTTCTGTATCATTTTTATGTAATGCCGACTTCCAGCGAAGCAATGCTTTGCGATATGGACAGGATGGCAGCGTGTTTACTAGCAGCGGATATCCCCATATATCCTCTATACACGAGCAGGATAATGGTGCTATCAGCATCAGCTTTTCCTCCTGCTGAAACAGCAGCTTCCCAAATATAGCAGATTCACTATTCGTAAGCAGACAATCCAGTTGTCCCTGTTGTAACAGCTCTTCCAAATGATCCTGATCCTGTATACGTACAGAAATGGATACCTCGGGATATTGTTTACGGTATTCAGCAATACACATCGGCAAGAGAAATCCTGCAATCGTCTGCGTTGTTCCAATAACCAGTGATGCTGTCCTTTTATTAAATTCATGCTCCAGTTCATCAAGCTGTATAATAATCTGTTCAGCACGATACAGCAGCTGCTCCCCATCCCTTGTCAGCGTAATACCTTTGTTACTACGTATAAATAAGGGTGTCCCTAATTCCAGTTCCAGCTTTTTAATATGTGCCGTAACATTGGATTGTACATAACCAAGCTGCTCTGCAGCCTTTGTAATTGATTTTGTTTGCGCTGCCTTTACAAATATACGCAGCTCCAGACTTTCCATATTCCGCCTCCATCATTTTAAATGATACGCTTCATCATTAACAACTATTATACACATGAATGCTACAAAAGTATAATGAAAGAAACAGCAAAGACTGTTTAGAAAGAAGGAATAGTATGATAGCAATGCAATATAGAATTATGCTTCCCAACTCATATGATATGCAGCTGATCAGAAAGCGCGTAGCAGATAACGGACACAAAACCGACGGCTTTCCGGATTTAATCTGCAAGGCCTACCTCATGAAAGAAAGCAGTAATTCCTACAGTGGAAAAGAGTATTCTCCACTCTATATCTGGAATCGCAGCGAGGGAATGAACAAGTTTCTTTTTGATGGCTTTTACGATAATATTCTAAAGTCCTTCGGTTGGCAGAGCATCCAGACAGGAATCGTTCTTCACTGTGAGCTTACAAGTGCATTTACCTCCTTTTGCTATGTATCCCTCATTGAATATACGTTATCACCAAAACAGCATATGAACCGCATACCGTTCAGCATGGAATCAGATGAGCAGACAGGGAAGATATTGATATACAATCCTACGCAATGGACAATCAGCGAATTTTATTTTTATAAGAAGTACCCTCAGGAAACAAAGAATGCCATAGTTTATGAAATCCTGCACCTATCTGTATAAGGTAAGAAAAAACTGTTTCTTTCCGTAATTTTTATGTTACGAATACGAAACAGTTTTTCTGTATTTATAAGATCACCATATCAGGAGCTCCTTGGCTGAAGCAGTTACACAGGTAGCAGCCATGCAGAAGTAGCCGGTTTCCACAACGCCGGCGATATGCAGCAGCTCCTCATGTGCTTCACAAAGTAAACGGTTTTTAGGAAGCAGCACATCCAGGATAAAATTGCGGTTATCGCTGCAATATGCTTGGCCATCCTGCTGACGCTGCTTCACGGTATATCCCTTCGCTTTTAGCCTTCGTATCACAAAGGGTAAGGAGAATGGAACAATTTCAACAGGCAGCGGGTAGGCTTCTATCGTGCTCACCCGCTTGGATGCATCCATGATCCATATGATATGCTCTGCCGCCTCCGCCAGTATTTTCTCACGGACAAGCGCACCGCCACCGCCTTTGATAACCTGCTTCTGCTCATCAATCTGATCAACGCCGTCAATTACCAGATCGATATGATCGACAAGCTTTGGCTCTATGATATGCAGGCCATACTGCTGTGCACGCTGTTGTGAATCCTTCGATGAGGATATGATTTTTAAATGTGTTAAATCCTTACGGGCTCCAAGCTCCTCAATCAGCCAGCGCACAGTACTTCCGGTTCCAAGACCGAGCACCATGCCATCCTTCACATAGGAAGCAGCTTTTTTTGCGCTGCGCTGCTTTTGTTCCTCTGCATCAGACATCACGGTGTCCCCATGCATGATCATGTCGCTGTAAGAGCTCCTCTGCTTCCTTCGGCCCTTCACTGCCCGCCATATAGGTGGTTAAAGGCAGGCGCTCCTTTTGATAACGCTGCTTCAGCTCCTCCACATACTTCCAGCTGCTTTCAATCTGATCCCATTGCGAGAACCAGGAGATATCCCCCTGTACCGCAGCTGCGAGCAGACGTTCATATGCCTCCGGTGTATTGATCCGGTTAATATCGGAACAGCTTTGGCAGAAATCCATGCTTGTCGGCACAATCTCATCACTGTCTCCCGGCTTCTTGATATTAAATTGAAAATAAACACCCTCTGTCGGCTGAATACGGATCAGCAATACATTTGCCGCAACATCCGGATTGGTCTTTTTAAAGGTGATAACAACCTCCATTTCCCGCTCCTTCAGCTTCTTCCCCGTACGGATATAAAACGGAACATTCTTCCAGCGTTCATTATCCACAAACAGACGCAGTGCCGCATAGGTTTCCGTCATGGAGTCATCCGCAACACGATCCTCCTTCTGATAATGAAAATACTGTCCCAAAACAACGCTGTCCGCCATGTCCAGCTGTTCCACCGGACGCAGAGCATGCAGTACATCCAGCTGTTTCTGATGCATATCCTCTCCGAAGAAGGAAGCCGGCTGTTCCATTGCAGTAATACTTAGAATCTGAAACAGATGATTCTGCACCATATCCTTCAACGCACCGCTTTGATCGTAATAGCCGCCCCGGTTTTCCACGCCGACCGTTTCCATCGCACTGATTTGCACGTGCTCGATATACTTCGCATTCCACACATCCTGAAAAATCGGATTCATAAAGCGAATTGCCTGCATGTTGCGTACCATTTCTTTTCCCAGGTAATGATCAATATGGAAAATCCGCTCTTTTGTGAAAAAACGTTCCAAATCCTCGTTTAATATTCTGGCAGATTCCAAGTCCTCACCAAATGGTTTTTCAATGATCACCTTTCCCTTGCAGGCTTTTTCCACCTGTACAAGTCCCTGTGCGATTACAGCAAAGAAACGGGGAGCCACCGCAAAGTAGAAAACATGATGCTGGAGATTATGGTCTTTATAAAAGGTATTCAGAGCTTCATAATTTTCCAGTTTCGTAAAATCCATCCTTACATAGTGAATGCGATTCGCAAACCGTAAAAATTCATCATCCCGGTAGGGAAGGCGGGCAAACTGCTTGATCCAGCTTGCCGCCTCTGCACAATAGCTGTCATGGTCATACTCTCTGCGTCCGATGATGACAATGGAAAAATCTTCTTCCAGCTTACGTTGCGCCTGCAGATTATACAGGGCCGGCAGCAGCTTGCGAAAGGTTAAATCCCCGGTACCGCCAAAAATCGTAAATGTCAGCTGCTTCATGCGGAACGCCTCCATTCATGGTGGAAGCTGCCTTCTTCATCTGTACGTTCATACGTATGCGCTCCAAAGTAATCACGCTGTGCCTGTATCAGATTGGCACCGACATGCCGGGCATGAAAGGCATCCAGGTAGCTGATGGCATTTGCCATTGCCGGTACGGGAAGTCCGCTCAAGACTGCCTGAGCCGTGATTTGACGCAGATTTTTTTCATAGGAAACCACACGCTCCTGGAAGAACTCATCCAGCAGCAAATGGGATAATTGCGCATCCTTTTCATATGCTCTGGTAATTTTGTTGAGGAATTTTGCCTGAATAATACAGCCGGCACGGAAGATGGACGCAATATTTCCTAACGGAAGATTCCAGCCATACGCAGCGCTTGCCTGCTTCAGCAAATCAAATCCCTGTGCATAGGCGATAATTTTAGCCGCATACAGTCCCTGACGAACCTCTTCCGCAAATGCCTCTGTATTGGATATTTCAGCGATTTTGATATGCGGATACCGCTTTTCAGCGATTTTCCTGTTTTCGTTATTGGACATGACACGGGCATTTCCTGCCGCTGCAATCATGGACACATCCACACCCTGCTTTAAGGCTTCTATGCTTGTCCAGCGCCCGGTACCCTTCTGCTGTGCTGCATCCCGAATGCGATCCACCAGCTCACCGTCTCCTTTATCATCACACTCACGGAAGATATCCGCTGTAATGTGAATCAGAAAGCTGTTCAGCTCCCCCTTCTGATATTTGCTAAATACCTCGGCAAGCGCTGCATTGCTCAGATGCCCGATGTGTTTTAACAGCAAATACGCTTCTGCAATCAACTGCATATCGGCATATTCAATTCCATTGTGCACCATTTTGACATAATGTCCTGCCCCATTTTCTCCGATATACGTACAGCATGGAGTTCCATCCTCTGCACGGGCCGCAACCGCCTCCAGAATCGGACGAATTTCCTCATACGCTTCCCTGTTTCCTCCCGGCATGATGCTTGGGCCAAAGCGCGCTCCATCCTCGCCGCCGGAAATACCGACACCAAAGTAATGCAGCCCCTTTTCCTTTAAATCGCGTTCTCTGCGAATCGTATCCTCAAAAAAGGAATTACCGCCATCCAGAATGATATCTCCACGCTCAAGCAAAGGAATCAGCTGCTCAATAATCAGGTCAACAGCTTTTCCGGCCTTCACCATCAGCATGACCTTTCTTGGCTTCTCCAGAGATGCCACCAGCTCCTCCAATGTTTTGTAGCCGGTAAAATTCTCATGCGGCCAGGCTTCCAGCATATGCTTGGTTACTTCATAGCTGCGATTGTAGCCGCCTACCTTATATCCATGGTCTGCCATATTCAATGCAAGACTTCTTCCCATAACCGCAAGTCCTACCATACCAATATTGTTTGTTCTCATATAAATCTCCTCCTATTTGTAAAATACTATGCTGACACCTTCCGGTATCGTATCCGTTTGTGCCCTTTTTTCCAGCATTCCCGTGATACGGTCAATATGGAATACCACCAGATTACCGCTGTTTCGATTAGCGGCAAACAGATAGTCACCCTGTGGTGACAGATTGATATCCCGTGGATGGTCACCACCGCTATCGATCTGCTGCAGTATTCTCCAGCTTGCTATATCAATGACATAAATGCGATTCACACCGCGAACAGAAGCATACAGAGTATTACCGTCAGCACTGATACGGATTGCGGCGCCGCCTCCCTGTTCCTCTTTTTGAAGCAGGGACAGCTTTCTGGTAATCACACCACCCTGCTCCATATTCATTTCAAATATTTCGCAGCTATCCTCACTGATCATATACAAAAATCGTCCGTGATCATCCATTACACCGTGCCGGATTCCCGTACCCTTGGGAAAAGAAATGGCGCGAATCAGCTTCATACTAATTTGATCATACACATAGACACGATCCAGTAAACGGCAGGGTACCAGAATGGTAGAGCCGGTTAATATCGCCTGATGAGAGCCTGCCTCATGCTGTATATGCACGATATGCTCCTCCTGCAGCCCAGCCTCACTCAATCGGTAACGAATCAGGGTACCATCATGATAATTAACAGTATAAACACAGTCCCCATCCTGTACAACGTAACAGGCAGTACTGTTTTCCAGACCTGCATGCAGCTCATTTCCATTCACAAGCACGCAGAGTCCGGCATCTGTCAGCTGCGTTGGAAACGCCAGTCTATTCTTATAATATGACAGATACTTTGCATCCTTGACCGGATAAAACAAATCTGTCTTTACAAACTCCTCTTTCTGCACATCATACAGAAAGGAATAAATTCCCTTCCCAGGTGCATAGGTTCCTACAAAGCCCTTGATTTCATTCATAGTGAATACCTCCAGTATTTACTTTATTTTTTAAAGTCACCTTCTATACCTATCATACAAAAGTATTTCCATAAATGCAAATATCATGCACAAAAGAAAAAAGACTGCTGCATGACCAATATCATTAAATTAAGCTTCTTTAATAAACAGCGGAGATAGGAAATAATAAACGATATCAAGCAATTACCAGGAGGAAGGTATAAATATACAAAAATCAGCTTTTCAATATGATTTGCTTTTATTTTTGTGTTTCTTACCTCTTGTTGGTCATTTTTTTAAATCATATTCATAAGAACGCATAATTTTACATCTATCATCATACATATCCAAATATCCTGACTGGGTAACAACAAGATAACAGATATTTCACTATTCAAATAACAAATTGCCCTATCCTCATTAGCAACTATATACGAGGTCGTTTTGCATATCGTTTTTACTCTATAGCGTAAAAATGTTTTATTA